>JAESFH010000283.1_pt1 | contig 19127 bp, 19 predicted proteins | sample 9269381 | NCBI WGS metagenome assembly JAESFH01 (sample SAMN14504062, study PRJNA617094) | algae metagenome | isolation source: Aphanothece sp. CMT-3BRIN-NPC111 and co-occurring heterotrophs from well... | place: USA: Clark Mountains Wilderness, California | collected 2010-04-18
AGAACTAATTTTTTGGAGTCCCCTTTCTGACTCTGTATTACCGGAGAAGGTGCAGGGAATGTATTTTGGGGGCGGATTTCCCGAAGTTTTTACCCAAGAACTGAGTAACAATTCCCCAGCACGTAATGCAGTTAAGGCGGCAATTCAATCTGGGATGCCAACTTATGCAGAGTGTGGAGGGTTGATGTATCTATGCGAACAGATTGTAGACTTTCAGGGGCAGTCTTTGCCTATGGTGGGAGTGTTGCCCACAACCGCTGTGATGAGTTCGCGTTTGACGTTGGGATATCGACAGGCAGTGGCTTTGCAAGATAGTTCCCTACTACCCGCTAAGGCAACAGTTTGGGGGCATGAGTTTCATCGCTCTTATTTATCTGAAATGCCAAAAACGCCTATATATCAGACACGCGGATACTCTTCCCACAGTTCAGCGGCGCTAGAAGGATGGCAGTTGTACCAGCTTCATGCTTCCTATGTTCATCTTCATTTTGGTGGGCGTCCAGAAATTCCGGCTCGTTTTTTACAGCATTGCGATCGCTTTGCCCAAACATTAACAGAATCAAGGGCGACTTGAGGTTATTTGTGGAGAAGGCGATCGCTTTTTCCACGGAGAAATAACACCGCTAAGGCACAATAAGCGATCGCCTTCTCCACCCAACTCTTTTCCTTCAACCGCTATTCCTGTGACCAATATCACTCGGTTAGATGACAAGCGTCACCTTTTTTTAAAGAATTAATCACTGATAGCTACAGAAAAAGGTTAAATACTATATCTCTACAGTTGTTTTAATTAAGTCTTAAGCTTAGCAAACTCTAATTCCAGATAATGCTTGACTAATAACTTATTTTCGGGCACATAAAAGACTTAATGATATGTGCATAAGCAAAAAAAATTAGTTGCCAGGGCTGCAAGCGCATCACTCAGATGAAAGCAAAATGACTACTAGTTCCCAGCGACTTGAAACAGTAACAGATTTTGTCCCTAGAGCAAAAGAAGTGCTATCTGACACAGAACAGCCATTTTCCTCTATTAAACGAAGTGGAAGGCTTGTCTGTGGCTACAGCGGTTTTTTGCCTTGCACTCAACAGACGGCTAGGCATATACTCACATGCGAACACCTTCGTAAGTTACCTGAAGAGAAACTTCCACCTTACCGATTTGAACCACAGTACACTCACCAAATCTGGATATGGTATAGAAATTATAAAGATTTCAAGAAACTTAATCTACTTTTTCGTGGACAGTTTGATTTTGCTATTTTGGATCGAGAACCTGATACAGTCGCTAAAGAAGTGAGCGATTTCTTAGCCTATGTAATGATAAATTCAAAAAACTCTAGAGAGCTACTACGTACTCAATATAATGACACCTTCTGGGTACTAGCAGTTGAAACCAAGTTAAGAAGACTGTTGTATTCAAGAGTAAAGGAATAAGCCTCGTTATTACTAAAAACGCGCGGGAAGGCAAATATACATCCTAAAAATAAAATAGAACATAAAACGGCAACTTTTGATGAGTTTCGTTTTATGTTCTATTTTAGATTTGGTGGCGGGGAGCGGATTTGAACCACTGACCTTCGGGTTATGAGCCCGACGAGCTACCAGGCTGCTCTACCCCGCGCCGACTTCTCTAATATAACAGCAACCTTCTGAATCTGTCAACTACAGCATCGATAGTTCCCCAACAACTTCCAATCTCTTAAAGTTGCCTAGAGTCATAAAGGTCTCAGAGAGGGTTTCAGAAACCGTTGGACTAATCCACCCCATCTGCTGGAGTAAGTGGATAGCAACGGCATACTTCGCCCGCTTGGCTCCATCCATCACCTTGATCGCCAAACCCATGCCCTCACCGACTCTACCGATACACTGAACTCCTTCGGCTCCCGCTTTACTTACCAGTTCTCCCTGAGTTAACCGCATCAGTTCTGTATCAAACTGCCCAGGTCCTGCCACTAGGACGGGGTGATGAGTCATAGCGCGAACAATGCGCTCCATATCTAAATTGTTACCAGAGGCTAGCTGACCATACAGGGAAGCCATTTGCCCCAGTTGGAGGAAATAAGTGGGAGCGCCACAATCATCGTGAACGCTAATAAATTCTTCCCCTGGCATTCGCACTAACTCTGCTACTTTGCTCAAAATTAGCTTCAGCACTGGATGGCTACGCTGCAAATAAGTGTTCAGGGGCCAATTTCGTTGCTGACACACGGCTAGCATTCCCGCGTGTTTCCCAGAACAGTTATATTCCAGAGGGCTTCGCTTTCCTTCTGGTATTGGACACTGGAGTGCTGAGGGGTCAACATCACAGCGCCAGAGGATGTTAAAAACTTGCCGTGCCTGTTCAATATTGCCCTGGTGGGAACTACAGATAATCGCTAAGTCTCTATCTGTGAGATTGTAGCGTTCTACAGTTCCCGTAGTGGTAACTGCCAGGGCTTGAAAGGGTTTAAGTGCTGAACGGACAAAAGAGGCCGTTTCTGCGTTGCCTGCAACCGATAGAACGCGCCCTCGGTTATCACATACAACTGCTTGAGCGCGATGAGTGGATTCAATAATGCCTTCGCGCAGCAACTGGACTTCCAGTTCTGGTGCTTGAGTTCGTTTGCCCCTGGTCATGGGTTAGACTCTATCACTTTTTGTCAGTTGTCAGTTGTCGATTGTCAGTTGTTTGTTATCAAAAGTCATTACAAAAATATTAATGACTAATGAGCAATAACTAATCACAGAAAAATCCACATTAGGCTACCGATGCAGAAAAATAAAGCAAGTAAGGCAAATGTGCGCTTTAGCCGCCGCATAATTGGTTGGACTTGGTAGCTGACAAGCAAGCGATCGCGCGTCAGGATTTCCGGCGTCTTCGTCCAGGTTTGCCCATCATACCAACCCGACTCTTCATAAAATATGGTCTCAGCGGCTAAGCGATCGCGCACATACAACCAGCCTAAGTAAAGGCGCAATAAAGTTAACCCCACAAATATACTTGCTCCTGCCGCACCACAGAGAGCAAACTTGCCGGGATACTTTCCAGGAACAAAACTCGCCGCCGCCAACGGCCCAGCTATCGACCAACTCCAAATCCATACCCAAGTTAGTTTCCTGATATACCTTTGCAGATCCAGGATTGCCCAGCTAAAAAACCAGGAGTCTGTCAATTCCTGGTACTCATTGATTGGTTGCTGTTCTGTGGGAACTGGGCATGCAGAAACTGAAGCCTTCATAGTTTCAGCCTTTTCTTGGCTAAACACCTTGATTTTAACAAGATGATGCAGGTATGGGAAGAAGAGCTGACGCGGAGCGAAAACACGCTCTCACCCCAAGGGAATCTTTGTCTCTCCCACTTTCTGTTGCTCCGCCTCTCTTGGTGAGGTGGGTTCTAGGTGTTAATTAAGACACAGGTGAAAAGTCTATTCTTTCTGCATGACCCCAAAATGCTTCCAGATTATAAAAATCCCGCTCTTCAGGTAGCAATATGTGAACAATAACATCGCCATAGTCCAGCAGAACCCAGCTGCCTTCTGCTTTTCCTGCTACCCGCACAGGATGCTTTTGGCACGCCATTTCCACCTTTTCTTCAATCGATTGGGAAATTGCCCGTACCTGTACTCTAGAAAAGCCTGTGATCATCACAAAATAATCGGCCAGATAGGACACCTCTGACACTTTGAGCAATACAATGTCGCCCCCTTTGCGGTCATCAGCTGCCTGCGCCGCGGCCATTGCCAGGTTCCGGCTCGAATCTTGTGTTTGAGCACTAGGGGTAATCAAAGTGGAAGAAGAATTGAAAAGTTCTGACATTAAAATCAAAATTCCTTGTTTGCAACCGAATATAAATGCATCAGAAATTAATCAAAATTACACCCACACTGCTGTCATTATATTTGGGCGTGGTCAATTAACCTAAACTACGGTGCCATCACCTTAGAAAGGTCTGCGGCTTGCTGTTTTTTAGCTGCCAATTCTAGTGCCCAATTACGAGTTCTGATCGTGCGTGGGTGAATTAAACAACGGGTATCAATCAGGTATTTCAAAGAATAATCACAGGTGAGCCAAACAGCTTTGTAGAGATTTTGGCAGCTGATCTGTCGTAACTTCTCTAATTCGGGAGTGTTGCCCCGGCCTGGCTCTAGAGTATCTGCTATATATATTATGCAACTGAGCAAACTCATTCCAGGTCTGCCTAAGGTGTGATTAGCGATCGCCTGCAAAACTTCTTCATCCTTAACGCCGAATTGATCCCTAGCTACGATCGCGCTAACGTCTGCATGCAGCAGATGCGGATTCGCTTCATCAACTAAATCTAGCTCCAAGCCTTCTGCCTGTGCCATTTGCAACAACTTTTTGGGCTTAAAGTATTTAGCTAGGTCGTGCATCAACCCTGCTTGAGCTGCCTTTTCAACGTCGAGGTGATAATGAAGAGCCAAATTGCTCGCCATCTGCTCGACGCCCAGAATATGTTGCAACCGAGAAGCCGGAACGTTATCTGCTAACCAGGCTAAGACCTGTTCGCGCATCACAAGCATTGAACTCCTATAGGCAACGGGGTAAATAAGGTGTTTCCAAAATGCCTTAACATTACTCTTGGTCGGTCGGCTCCAACGCCGTGTTAGACCACTTACACTCAACGTGGTTGATTTTCTCTTTAAAAAGAACTTCAACTTCACTTTCAGGATCGGCAAGGTCAAAAGGGTAGGGTTGTCGATTGGCTGGGTTACGGCGACTCGTTACAACTTCTAGTGCCGCTCGATAGGCTAGGTAAAATACCTTAATATAAAATGATCTTAGCGTGTCAGCAGTGAGTGTCTGCTTACACTCATCTACAGTTGTGATGCCGCGACTACTTTAACACTCATCAATCCTGATCAGATTTCTTGCTGCTCCAAAAAAGTTGAAGCGCTGATTCATCAACAATGTAAGCTGACTCACTATCCCCGATCACCCGTTTGCCGAGCCGAGGAAAAACACCGACATCTAAGCGTCCTGCTTCTCCACCCATCAGGTATACAAGGTCTTCATTGAATGGATTGCGAAGATGATGTGGTTGTTGAGGTAGCCCAAACCCCATAAAGTCTCCTGGTTCAACTTCGTATTCCATATCTCCAATCTCAGCAATCCCTCGACCTGACAAGATGTAAACCCATTCTTCTTCGTTCTGGTGAGCGTGATAGATGAAAGATTCCTTCCCTGGTGGTACACGGGCGATGGTCACACCAATACGTTTAAGACCGACAGTACGCCCAAGGAAACATAAATGGATTTCCGAATTGGGATTAAGCGGGTGGTGAAACTCAACCGCATCCATTGAATTAATGTCTGATGCTTTCAGTAGAGAGTGTTGTTCATCAGTCACCTCAATGTCCTCCTACCAAGCTTTCAAATGGTCTCAACACCAACTTAAAGCCTAAATCGTCCATCGACACCCTTCAATCTATTGTCTCACGGATAACTCTGCGCCTAACAATCACCTTACTCCAAGGCCACAGATTTTGGGCTGCTCTCAAACTGCAATTGTGAAAGGATTTGGTACTGGCAAGTCGTTACTTCACCGTGTACTTCATGCGATTGAGAGCTGCTGTAATAGTTGCGCGCCTATTCGTGGTTAACCTCATCAGATCCCTAAAGGTGGTGGATGAGCTTAACAGCGATCGCACAGGACAAATCACCAAACTATAAGCCAAAATGGGGACGAGACACGCCATTATCAGGAGATAGCGATGATTTTTCCTCGTTTGCATCGAATCTTAGCGCCCTTACTACTATCCATGTTGCTGCTCGTGACCTCCTGTGCCACGCAAGCTCCCTCTCGTTGGGATCAAGCGCAACAAGATAGCACCTCCAGAAGGACTCAAACACAACAAAGACAACCAACTGACGGCCAAAATCGGGTGCCAGCTGGCAAGCCTGTAAGCGGTGGCAGCTTTAACAAATTCTTTCCATCTGCTGGTGGCGGCTACCAGCGCGTCTATACCCAGGAAAAACAAGGCTTTGCTGAGGCGAAGCTGAAAAAAGGTGGCACAGATGTGGCAGTGCTGTCTATCTCAGATACAGCCAATAATCCTAGCGCAGCACAAAAATTCCAGCGCAGCAGCCAAAAAATAGCGGGTTATCCTGCTGTTAAGCAGGGAAATAACGGTACAGCGGTTCTGGTGGGCGATCGCTACCAAGTCAAAGTTCAATCTCGGGATCCTTCATTTACCGAAAGCGATCGCCAAGCTTGGCTGCAAAAATTTAACCTCAATGGTCTGGCTCGACTTCGCTAACCTCAACGAAAACATGAAGGATGATTGATATTTCACATTTCATACTTCATAAAAGTGCCGACACCAATAACAAAATCTCAACAAGGAGCCTTTTGTGAGCAAACCGATTTTTCAATTAGTTGACGAGTTGCCAACTAGCAACATGACAATTTTTGCCCTGCGATCGCTCGACTTTGTTGTTCCCGGTCAGTGGCAAAATGTAGTTGGTTTTACCAACACCATTCGTCACGTCACCGGAGAAACCGACGAAGACTATATCCAGCAAATTGGCGAACGTGCCATTTATCTATACAATGACAAATCCCAGGGATATCAGCGAGCAATGTGGCTCTATCAAACTGTTGATAGTGCCGATAGTGCCTTGGGTGCTGCTGCCTTGGCTAACAAAGTAGGTGATAAAATTCCCCTTATAGGGGGTTTGTTAAACCGGGTTACTCCCAAAGCGAACAAAGCTCAAACCATCGATCTGTGTCTGAAATTAGTCGTTGAGTTAGTTGCCTTCTGCCAAATCAACGGCATTCCTGGAGATAGCATTGGCGATTTTGTCGCCTCTCTGGGTGAGTACAGTGGTGAATCTTTGATGCGGATGGCTGCCTTGGTTTGCATTGATGGTCTGATTCCCCTTGGTCCCGACTTCATCCTCCAAGCACAATCCGGTCTTGCTCAAACAAGTCCCTCGGATTTAGAACAAAATTCGACTTTCCAGCGCGTCAATAGCCTAATTCCAGGCGGCAGTACCGACGGGAAGCTAAACTTTATTGGCGAAAGCTTCGGCTCAGTTAAAGGCTGGATGAGCAACTTTGTCACTTCTCGCGGTTTGACACCAGAAAAGGTTGTCAGCAATATGCAACGGTTTGTGGAAATTTCCAATGATAAGTTGGACTATCTTGGTGCCTTCCTGGATATGACAACCAACTATTATGAACACACAGGCACTCAAACCCTAGCTCGTCGTTTGATTGAACGAGCGGCTGCTGAGATTTAGCTTTCTTCGACGGAATCCCCACACCATCCTTAAAGGGGTGGGGCATCCCCTGTTGTAAAACTGCTCAGGAGCGTTAGCCTGAAATTAAGAAGCCGCTGCCGTCTGCTTGCAGCGGCGTAGGAAGTATGTCAATAGAGAAGAACATGGCGGCGCAAATCGCCACACAATCAAAGGCACGGCTCATGGAAGTGTTCTCCGCCATTCAGGGCGAAGGACTCAATGTTGGTACGCGCCAAATCTTTATCCGGTTTGCTCTGTGCGACCTGCGTTGCCATTTCTGCGACAGCGCCCATACTTGGCACATACCCACAAGCTGCCGCATTGAGCAGACACCCGGAGGTCGCGACTTTGAAATTCACTCCAACCCTGTATCAGCGACAGTTTTGCTGGAATGGGTAGCTAGGCACAATCAACCCAATCTGCACGACAGCATTAGCATTACGGGTGGTGAACCGCTGCTTCATGCCCCCTTCTTAGTAGAATTTCTGCCTCAGTTGCGCGAGTTAACTCGCTTGCCAATTTACTTGGAAACCGGCGGTCATCGCCCAGAACAGCTGGCGATGATTCTGCCCTACCTGGATTCTGTGGGTATGGACATTAAGCTGCCTAGTGTTAGCGGAGAAGAACATTGGCAGGCTCACGCGGAATTTCTGCAACTCTGTCACAGTTCGCAGGTAGATGTTTTTGTCAAGCTGATTATTGGTGATCGCACTGATCCAGCTGAGTTGGAACAGACAGCTGAGTTGGTGGCAGCGGTTAGTCCCGAAATCCCAGTATTTCTACAGCCAGTTACACCCTTAGAGATGCCCCACAAGCTAAGTCAAACACCGATGCTTCCCCCAACTCCTGAACAGGTTCTCAATTGGCAGGCTTTGATGAAGCGTTGGCTCAAGCAGGTGCGAGTTATACCACAAACCCATAAGATGATAAATCAGTTGTAGACGTTTTTTTCCTAACAATGGCACAAAATAAATCCTGAAACAGAGAGTAAATGGTTCATGGGCTATTGATAGTTTTTATCCAAATGAAAATTATCCTTACATTATCGGATATAAGGATGAAATACTTATATCCGATAATGTAGTTTGGCAAGAACTAACTGGGCTTGAACTTATGAATTTGCGAAAAGAAACTGCTAATGAAAGGCGACATTTTTCATTGTATAGGCAAACCATATCCAATGATAGTTTATAACAACAGGCAGAACGTGCATGGCGATATTACTTGGATATTGAGTTATTTAGTTTAGGAGTGCGCTATGACCACCAACTTAAATGGAACATCAGTTAATAATACTGATAGTCTCTATGAAAAAGATTTTCAATTGTGGCTAGATGCAACGGCTAAAATGTTACGTGAGCGCCAACTTGAGCAGTTAGATTTTAACAATTTAATTGAAGAAGTTGAAAGCATGGGAAGAAGCGAAAAAGACGCTCTTGAAAGCAACTTAGTCGTTGTATTAATGCACCTGTTTAAGTATAAGTATCAGCCGGAGAGACGTTCTAATAGTTGGCTTTCTAGTATCTATGAACATCGCCGAAGAATCAGAAGGGCGTTTTATAAAAGTCCCAGTCTTAAGAATTATTTAAATGAGGTTTTCGCGGAGTGCTATAAAGATGCTCGTCAAGAAGCATCTTTGGAAACAGGTTTACCGCTTGAAGTTTTCCCTATAGAATGTCCGTTTAATGTAGAGGAAACTTTGAACCCTGATTACTTGCCTGAGTAGGCGATACATGATGAAAAGCATACGGTAAATGTAACTTAAAGCTTAATGGCTAACTCTTGAGGACACTACAGATTAGCTCGCCTGCACCATTAGGCTCAAACGGTACAGTACTTCTATCTTCTCGTACTATTAGGCGATCGCGACAGTTATAAATCTCGATTGGTCTTTCAACCCCGTCAACACTAACAGCTGCCCTATACTCCCAGTAATTTTTAGCGCTGCGCTTTATACTCAGAATGCAAATAAAGTGGTCATTGGTGTTGCGGCAGAAGGACGCTTCAGCAGGGAGTGCAACTGCGAATGATAGTGTCAATAACAGCAGTAGAGCAATACATTTAACCATGCCCAACACTTTTCCATGTTTTGGCAGATTTAGTTTAAGCTGTGCGCGATCGCTACCGAGGTATCACAAAATCGGCGCTCAAGGCTTAAAGTTAAACACTGCCAATCCAACCTCTTTTTGCGGATATAACAGTGTTTTATAGTATAAAAAGTTTTATTAACAAGCGAGTTTTAAACTTACGTAGCGGTTTAAGCTAACATTTTCTTCTGCCGCTTGTATAGCAAGCCGACGGTGAAGCTCTGGGGGAATCCGAACTTGAAATTTACCACTGTAAGGTTTTTCTGCAATAGGTTCTGGAATCCTTTCTCCATTTGCCTCCATATCTGCCACTACATCTTTTACTAAAGTTTCAATACCTTCAAGGGCAGCAGCACGGCTCTCATCGAGATAGGATAAACTAGGGAACTCAGCACATAAACCTACATATTCTTGGTCTTCACTTGACCAAGTAATTTTATATGTGTAGTGATCATAGTTCTTCATCTTCTATCTCCTTAATTTTATCGATTGCCTCCAAAACCTGCTTGACTTGATAAAACTTTGCTTTTCCATTCTTCTCTTGAATGTTGACACGCGGATTTCCAGCCCAAGGGGTTTTGTAAACACAATGGCTTGTTCCTTCCTGCCTAGGCTCTCCAAAGTAATGATTACAAATCTTTACTAAATCAGTAAAATTGACATCATTAGGATTCTTTCTAATTTGAGCAAGGAGTTTTTCTATTTTTGCCATAGTCATACCAAGTTGTGTCAATCAAGTAGAAGTTTCTACAAAAATTACACATAAAAAGCGCCTTGGTATTGATTTATGTCTAGTATAGTATCACTATCGATACTATGTCAAGTTCTTTTTTCGGCGGTGATGTGGTATTTAGCGAACGCCAGCACACTCGCTTGGTGACAACCCGCACAGTTACTTTCACTTGTGCCTGTTGTGGTGAAACCGTGATTCAGGAAAGATTTCCAGCCCGGATGTATCTCTACTGCTCTGATGAGTGTCGAGGCGAAGCGGAAACGGAAATCACCCCAAGTCAGGCACAGCAGCAGCCATTTTATCCACCAGCCTTCTAAGTTTGTTGTTTGGCCTTATTGCCGTGATAGCTACCTCCCGATAGTCCCAATTCATCCACATCGAGTGCAAGCTCTCACGAATTTTTAACTGCGGCAGCATTGCGGATTCTTTAGAGCCGATTTGTTATGAGAATGGTCCTTCTCAAAAGTAATCGTGGCTAAGGTTTTCTGTCCCTTGCTGACATAACGGCGAGCGCGAGTGGTCGAAAACTGCTACCCCCCCTTTTTTTGAAACGAACCCCATGCATAATCATTTTTGTAAGTATAAATACTTACAAAATCTGAGTTAATCAATAACCCAAAAACCGTTGTTTCGCCAGTACTGTTCCTTTAATGCTCGCTCTAATTGAGCTTGAAGAACTAAATCTTTTTCGATCATAATTTCACCCAACTTCCTGTCATCATTACTCTGAAGAGCCAAAGCCTGTTCTAGCTCATCGGTGCTGATGAGTTTTTTTACTACTAAAAGTTCACCAAGACGGACTGGTTTTTTCGTTGTTGTAGCGTTCATAAAACGATGAGTGGATAAAAAATACAGACAGTCTGTAGTATTTCACAGGGATGTATACGATCGCGTAGTATCCCATGTATAACTTATCCCAGATAAATTCTCAGACTGAGGCAGCCGCAAACCGAGTAAGCCTTTCCGTTACCCCCCCACTACTTAAGCAGCGCGGCAGACTTGAGATCCAGTAGTTGGATAGGTTTACTGTGGTAGTGATATTGGCTCATCCGCGATCGCGTACCCCGAAGTTAACTTAGTTAACTCTGCACTACCCCCAAGTTAGGCACAGCAGCAGCCATTTCATCAATCAGGCAAGGGCGTTACGGAAGATTGGACACACCCGTAAAAAAAAGTGAGTGGGTGATTGTGGATAATGCCACGTTTAATTGGTTGAAGCCGCAGGGTGTCAGGTGGTCTATCTGCCCCCCTATTCTCCAGACCTCAATCGCATTGAAAAGTGTTGGGCATGGTTAAAAAGCCGGATTCGCAAATTGTTACGCTCCGGCGATCGAAGCCGTTCTCAAGCAAGCAGCGTCCTAATAAAAGTGGCTATGGCTATACTACTCTAGAATTAGCTTTCAGACATTCTTTTAGCCTGTTGCCAAAGCTTTTCTAATTCATCCAACGTGTAATCTGAAAAGGGGCGCTCTGCATTCGCTTCCATTTTTTGAAGCCGCCCAATAAACCTCTGGTTGGTTCCTTGTAAAGCCTCAGAAGGATCTAACTCATACCAACGGGCGAGATTAATCACAGTAAATAGTAAATCTCCTAGTTCCGCCTGTTGGTGGGCTTTGTCTTCCTCCTGAAGTGCTTCTTGAAATTCTGCTAATTCTTCGTTAAACTTCGCCCAGACACCCTCGACATTATCCCACTCAAACCCAGCAGCGGCAGCTTTTTGGGAAATCTTCATTCCAGCCATTAGCGGCGGAAGTGTACGAGCATAGCGGCTTAATTTACGACTAAGCAACTGAGTCTGTTGGGGGGTTTCTCCTTTTTCAGCCGCTTTAATTTGCTCCCAGTTCTGATGGACTTCCTCAGCGCTTTGAACTTCTACATCTCCAAATACATGAGGATGACGTCTAATTAGCTTTTGTATAATTCCTTGTGCTACTTCTGTCAGGCTGAAGTTACCTTCCTCACTGGCAATCTGAGCTTGCAGCACCACCTGTAATAGTAAGTCTCCTAGTTCTTCTGCGATCGCATCCTTGTTTCCACTGCCAATAGCATCCACAACCTCATAAGCTTCTTCTATCACATAGGGCGTTAGCGTCTGGGGCGTCTGAGCTAAATCCCAAGGACAGCCACCATCAGGCGATCGCAACTGGGCAACCACTTCAATCAGCTGTTGTAGTGCTGGCAATGCAGAAAGTTGAGGCGACTTCTGATTGGTGCTATCGGAACTAGACATAAAGCAATACGCTAAGTGTACGCGCGAAGCATTGGTACAGTCAAACTGGAGTTTAACAACAAATTGGATAGCAATGCCTTCTCCCCTCCTTTTTAACGCTATTTTTCGCCTATGCCCATCCGCTAAATGCTTCTTACTTTTTCCTCTGCGTCCTATTCTTGGGGCTAGCTTTTGGAATACGCTTTTTTGTGGCACGTCGGGGAGATTTGCTTTTGCTGCTAGTAGATTTACGAGTTAGGGTAGCGTGGGTAGAGTGCGATCGCTTTTTCTTCTTCCCCAACTTAGGTATCACAGCTTTCAATCCCCCCTTTTTGAAGCGCTTGTAAGCTGAACCGCCCCAGTCACTGAAGGAATGGCTCATTGCTCCCAGTTCCAAACCTGCAAGCAGTGCTATTAACTGAGGATAGTGTTGAAATAGCGATCCCACTGCATCTTCAGCCAACCGTTGCCAACTCCACTCATCTCCCCACCACAACTGAGCAACAATCAATCCCAGCAACCCCAGCAATAGCAACCAATTAGCCAGATAAACTACCCGCAGCGTTGTCCCGATTACTGGCCCGTGAGAAAAAATAGACCGATGGCGCAGAGTCTTCTGGTAAGGTATCCATATCCACCGCAGCCAACCCCAGCGGATGAACTGCCGCGAGTGAATATCTAAGTCAGGGCCAAACATCAGCCCACTGAAGAGAAAGCTTCCGGCAACGATTAAAGTCAAGTCGCTACTCTTGGTTAGCCCAAAGGTTAGCCCAGCCACAAATGGCAAGCTCCAGAGGGTAATGCGATCGTGAGTGCGACCAGAAGGCACAAACTTTAGTCCTGCGAGTACGAAGTTTCCAAAAATATTAGCAGTATCGCAGTTATCTGCTATAGTAAATATTCGTAAGCCACACACGGGCGGTTAGCTCAGTTGGTAGAGCGCCTGCCTTACAAGCAGGATGTCACTGGTTCGAGTCCAGTACTGCCCATAAAAAAAATGTCGAATAACACTTTATTTGTCGTCGTTAACAGATTCGTGTCGCTGTTAACACTTTAGTGTCGTCATTAACAAATTATTGTCATCTAATTCGTTCCAATGGCTGATAACAAATTATTGTCGTCCAGATGACCCCAAACCAGTAGAACGATATAACCGACACTAAAGTATGACCTCATCATAACTTGTAGAACCACAAGGATGAGCTACTATCCATGCCTAGTCTTGTTTTGTAAGGCAGGCGCTCCTTTCAACCCTTCCTAAAAATATTGTCAATTCTCAAATTTTTAAATCGTTTGCTTACATTAAGCAGCGTTAACATACCTTGCATGGCAAGCAGGCACAAGTCTTTTCTGGGCTTTCAACCCACCCTACTGCGGGAGGGTTGATGAAACTCCTGTAACCCTGCAACCAGGGCAACCCTACAAAAGCTTTCAACCCACCCTACTGCGGGAGGGTTGATGAAACCATGGTCGGGGTGCCGACTCCTAATACAGTTGATGCTTTCAACCCACCCTACTGCGGGAGGGTTGATGAAACCGCGCCCGCTGAAACCCTTGTCTAGACAAGTTCGCCAGTACATTACTGTTGGCTGATTTTAAATTGTTCATTTCAGACCTTTCCCAAGCCAGGAACTGACTGATGTGAACGTCTAAAATCCAGAGAGGACAAGAGTTTTGAACTACTGACGGCAACTCAGGGATTTTGCCCCCGCTTTGAGCCGTCAAAAAAATATTAGGGAGGGCTCCCCCAAAGGGGACGAGTTCGGAGCCACCACTGTGGTAATCCACACCCTTGTTAACAAGGGCTAAGGCTTTGGGAAAATTTACCTTCTCCCTCAGCCCGACCACATGAAAGCTGGGAGCGCACCTCCCATATACTGTATACTTCGGTATTCAGATACGGGAATTTTCCCACCGATGAAGAAGGTGTCATCGGGGCAGCATCACGGGCGGGTAGCTACCAGGGCTCAGAAAGTAAAACTGCCTTCCGGACAGTCAAACAGACCCTAACTTAGCGCTGTACAGAGGCAATAAGCATGTACGAGCGGCGCTGTTAATTAAGTAACATTGTTTATTTATATTGTCAAGGTTCAGGAAAGGTTTACCTAGCTAGCTGATACTTTACGGTTTTTATAGGCAGCTAGCACTAAATTCCTTGCTTTCTCTTGAGGGGTGTGCCCATGCGGTTGGTGTACTTTTTCTGTGGCAATCCCGGCTTTTTCGGCTTTAAGCTGAATAGACTCAGCTAACCTGTTGTAACTCCAACGGTGAATGCTGGCACGATAATCCTTGGCGTAGCGATCTTGAAGCTCTTTATAGCCCGGAAATTTTTGTTCGGCTCTAGCCCGGACTTCACTCTCAGCCGCTTCCTCGATATTTCTCAAGTCAGGTAGGACAATACTGCTAGCTCGATACTGTGAAGCCAATTCCACAATCGCTTTGGCTAGCAGCCTATCTACATACTCTCCTTGTTTCGATTCTCCAAAGTTACAAGGAGCACCATTTTTCTGAGCATTGTGGCGTTCGTGACTATTGAGGCGTTGTTGCTCTCGCCTACGCTTGAGGTGTTCATACTGAGTCTTTTTCTTATTAGTTTTCCCTTCCTTGATTGGCTTGCTCAGTAATTGCTTAACATCACGGTATGCTAAAATTGCGCCAGTTTCGATGCTGACAACCGCAACCGTTGCTGGTTTAGCTCGACCGAAGCTTACCCCAATGACAATTGAGGGATTGCCCTTGTAGCCTGCTCGACTGGGACGAGAGAACCCCCGAAACGATTGAAGTCGCTCTAGAGAAGTTTCGTCATCTTTCAGCTTAGGACTCCGGCTACCTTTTGCTTTCTTGCCGTCGATAATTTTTTGCGTTTTCGCAATTTTCTCGGCACGGACTTCCTCAGTTCCCTGTGCCGTCCATAAACGAGTTTCAACAGAGCAGTGAAGCAGCAGCCGATGCACTTGCCAAGGTTCGCCCTCACCTTCACCTTCTTGCCAAACTAATCGAGCAGAACGTAGAGTCAACAATCCAGCAGGAACCTGATCCTTGTTCTGCGTAAAAATTTTGTAGTCTTCATCAAAGCGTTCAAACCAGCGTAGTTGGCGCTGGTCACAAAAGACCTCAAAGGTATGGTGGCTAATGCCTTTGCCATTGAAGCTAACGCAGATGCGTTTGTGTTCATTTCTCGACCATCGCACGTCGGTGTTGGTTTCGTAGGATATTGGGAAGGGAACAGGACTTGGTTTTCTGGTAAGACTGGCTTGCACTTGTCTCAAGTGTTCGTCATCAATGATTAGTCCCTGCGCTTGTTCCAGGGCTTCCAGCCACTCTTGGTCAGATAAGTTTCTTCCCTTGGGAAGACGACTCTTAAGTTGTTCTTTGAGGCGTTCGATTTGGATTTCCTTCTTGCGCCGCCGCCGTTGATAAGCTTCGGGGTCTTCTTCTACTTCGCTAACCTGGCAGCCATTTTTCAATAAATAAGCAGTAGCGCAGCGTCGCCGGAGTGATTTGGATTTATCGTAGGCTGTAAAGAGGTTATCCCATAGAGCCTTGGAGTTGTCTGTAGTGGCTTGGTCTGGTTCTGCTTCAGCCTTCTCCTGGGTAAGAATTTTCGTAGCTTTAGTACGCAGCTTCTCCAAGCTCAAACCACTTTCTTGTTCTAGTTCCAAATCGCTCCTCAACAGAGAAAACCAGCGCTGTTTTCTCAAGAGACGAAACCTCCGTTCTTCTTGTAGAGCGAACCAAGACTTGTAAATGTCTTTGACTAATTTCTCAGCAGCATTGGCGAAACGACCTGGCATATCCTGGAAGCGAGATTCAGCTCTGAGGCTTTTGCAGAGTCCTTTGATAACGTCGGCTGTAATGTTTCCTTCTTGCAACCAGTTATCTAAATTCGGGTGAGTATTAATCTGGTTTAGCAGTTCATTGACCAAAAGTGTATTTTTCTCCACCATTAGGCTCCAGAGATGGCACAGGGACTCTAATGGTGCTTTGAGTTGGCATTGAAGTGTAATGACGCTCATGGCTTGGAAAACTAAGAGAGTAAAATTCGAGAAGGTGAATGGAAACAGGTGTACTACATAACCCCAGACAAAAACAGTTGTTCTAATTACAGGGAAAGCGATTGCCTCTGGCACCGCCCTTTGGGGCGATCGCAGTTTTTACTTGGGAGCGTGATAATCGATAAACCTCTTTGGATGGAACCCATTACCATTGCCATTTTCCGGCAACGGCTCTCCAGCCAAATCCTTACCCATCGCCCTATTAATTCTTGCTAACAGCGCCTGTGTCCTCGCTTCAAAAAATGCCTCAAAATCATTGTTGTGCAAAGTTGTCGGCTCAATTAAGTGCGATCGCAAAATCTCATCAATTCTCTGTCTTGACATCCCCTGTGCTTCTAGCTTCGCCAGATACTCCGATGGGGCTTTTCCCCCTAAAAACTTATTCGTCTTCGCCGTTAGGGGTGTTTTGTTGACAATGCTGTTATAACGCGAGCGGGGAATGCCTTGCCCTTTGCACCACTGTTGAGGGAAGATGTGGTGGTTCTCAATCTTCTCGTCAAAGTAGCGAGCCGCCGTAATGGGTTCGCCACTGACAAAATCTAATGCCCCATCACGTCTGAGTAAAGCAGCGAGCGCTCTGTAAGTTGCCCCTTGAGAATTGACTAAACTCTGCAACCGTTCTGCGTTCAGGTGGGCTTCTCTCACAGTCGTCGGTGTCTCGCCACCTTTGAGCCATTGGGGGACTTCGAGCAAATTCTTTGCTGCTACCGCTTCTCTAGAACGGGAGTAAATACCTGATGCAGATTCACAATAAAACCACTGCTCGATACGCTGTCGCACCCGATCTAGCTTCGTTCCCTCTCCTAAAATTGCAAATAGAGGAGCCATGACCACAAGCTGCATCGGATAGGGCAGATCGTCAGCATCGAAAATGGCTTGGGTGTGGAGAAAACGAGCTGCCTTTTCAAAGGCTGCAGTGATAGGTTCCATCCAGCACTGGTACTGCTTCAACTCCAGACACAGCACGCCCTGACGGTTGCAAGCCACTTTGGGGAGTTTATCAGGATGGCAACCGCGCTGCTGAGCATTGACTCGTCGAGCATAATTAACCATTAGGGCAATCGCCTGTAAAAAATCTGTTGGCTTTAACAGGCGCAAAACTTGATGAGAACTAAAGCGTTTCTCTCTGGCTATCCAGTCTGAACGCAAGTCAAAATCAGTGGCAGCAAAGGAGGAGGTTAATAGGTCAAAATGGGTCAGTTCGGAGGGTCGTTTGTTATTCTCCTCAAAGATGTAGCACACTGCTTCTTTGGGCAGTTCGGCTCTCAGGACAAACAGCCCCATCTGGTAATGCTCGAATTTTTTGATGACCAACGCTTCAAACTGTTCGATGAGGTCTAGCTTTTGCGGATCGTAGTGCCAGTATTGGCAGTATTGAGAGCGCCACTGGGGGAAATTAAAGACCTGGGAAATGGGAAACAAACCGAGTTCAAATTCTTTTTTCGGTGTCGAACAGTCAATTACAGGTTGTCCGGCCCGGTAGAGCTTTTTATCAACCGTTAAGCCCCAGATAGCATCTCGGCGGTCGGTGTGGGGGTAGTCGAGGGCTTGGGCAATGTCGATGTAGTACCACCGTTCCTCTGGTGGGTAGCGTTTGCCTCGGTCAATCCACACGGGTTGGTCAGATAGCAGGGACATAAACAGGCTGGTGAGGCGTTGCTGTCCGTCAAGAATCAAAGCTGTCGGCACAGGAGGATTAGCGAGGCTCAAGCTTTCGACAAGGCGGGGTTTGAATTTGACATCCGGGTTGCCTTGCTGAAGGAGCATTACCGCGCCCACTGGGAAACCAAGGGAGACGCTAGCAATTACCCTTTCGATGCGCTCTTCGTCCCAACACCAGGAACGCTGAAAATCTACGAGCTGTATTTTACCCTGTTGGATGTCCCGTAGCAGGTCGAGCAGGGGTTCTTTGGTGATATCGAAGGTGGAAATGGAAGTCATGCCCTTGTTCGCGATAAAGGTCGGCAGCAGCAACGGAGTACTTCTAACCACCCTAAAACGTTCTTCTGTGACCAGATGAGGCATGAATCGGATTCCTCTCAATCTGATAGGTTTTTGTTAACTTTGTTTAAATTACTCTTGACTATTAGGCATAGGGCATAAATTGGCTTTCAGCCTGTCGGGAACTTCTTCAAAATGCTCGATGAATAAATCTGCAAGTGCTAGGTAGCGCAAGTGGTATCGAGTTGGTGGCGAAAAGTTGGTTCCTCGCTCAAACCAGCGTTGGACTGTGGCGAGGGAACATTGACAGATAGCTGCCATTTGCGATCGCGTTACGTTCCACTTGGATTCAAAGGTACGGGGAGACATCCCTAACTGGCAGTTGGCGTAGAGACGAATTAACTCCAGTTCTCGTTGTCCGAGGGGACGAGGAGAGGTCATGAGTTTGTCTCCAAGGGCAGAGGTTCGAGGTGTTCTTCCCAGCAGGTATCAGCGACACAGAACTGAGCGCTGGGAGAAGAGGGAGCGAGGAGAATTAGATATTTCCACGCCCACTGGCAGTGATGAGGAGCAAAGGCGTAGAACCGCCCAATGACGATGCCCCTGTCGGTTTCGTCTGTATCAGATAAGGGCTTCCACTGGACACGATCGCCATACAAAAACGTTGGCGTTTGGGCGCTATCAGGGAAGTGAGGTGGCAGGCTGAGGCTTGGAACTGAAGTATTGAAACTGAGCGAGGGTAAGCCAGAAATTGAATTGTCTATTTGGATGGCTTTGATGAAATCAGAAACCTGTTGTTGGTTCAGGCTGTTAGCAAGTTGACAGATTAGTAGGGCACTTAGTGAGTCGAGTTCTCCTTT
>JAESFH010000284.1_pt1 | contig 19067 bp, 16 predicted proteins | sample 9269381 | NCBI WGS metagenome assembly JAESFH01 (sample SAMN14504062, study PRJNA617094) | algae metagenome | isolation source: Aphanothece sp. CMT-3BRIN-NPC111 and co-occurring heterotrophs from well... | place: USA: Clark Mountains Wilderness, California | collected 2010-04-18
CCGAAGTGACGCGCGTTGCGCGTGAGGTCGGCACCGAAGGCAAGCTCGGCGGCCAGGCGCAGGTGCGCGGCGTCGCCGGCACCTGGAAGGACTTAACCGACAACGTGAACCTGATGGCCGACAATCTCACCGGCCAGGTCCGCAACATCGCCGACGTGACCACCGCCGTCGCCAAGGGCGATCTTTCCAAGAAGATCACCGTGGACGTGAAGGGCGAGATCCTCGCCCTCAAGGACACGATCAACGTCATGGTCGATCAGCTGAACGGCTTCGCGTCGGAAGTGACGCGCGTGGCGCGCGAGGTCGGCACCGAAGGCAAATTGGGTGGCCAGGCGCACGTGCCGGGCGTCGGCGGCACCTGGAAGGACTTGACCGACAACGTCAACCTTATGGCCAACAACCTGACGAACCAGGTGCGCGGCATCGCCGACGTCGTGACCGCGGTGGCCCAGGGCAACCTGAAGCGGAAGCTGACGCTCGACGCCAAGGGCGAAATCGCGGCGCTCGCCGAGACGATCAACTTCATGATCGAGACGCTGTCCACCTTCGGCGACCAGGTGACCAACATGGCCCGCGAGGTCGGCATCGAAGGCCGGCTCGGCGGACAGGCCCGCGTGCCGGGCGCTGCCGGCCTGTGGCGCGACTTGACCGATAACGTGAACCAACTGGCGGCGAACCTCACCAACCAGGTGCGCTCGATCGCCGACGTGGCAACGGCCGTGACCAAGGGCGACTTGACCCGCTCCATCGCCGTCGAGGCGTCGGGCGAAATGGCCGCGCTCAAGGACACGATCAACGAGATGATCCGCAACCTGAAGGAGCAGACGCTTAAGAATGCGGAGCAGGATTGGCTCAAGACCAACCTCGCCCGGTTCAGCCGCATGCTGCAGGGCGAACGCGATCTGACCACCGTGTCCAACCTGATCATGTCGGAGCTCGCGCCGCTGGTGAACGCGCAGTACGGCGTGTTCTACGTCACCGAGCGTGAGGAGAATGAGACGAGGCTGAAGCTCGCCGCCAGCTATGGCGCCGAGAAGAAGACGGCGCTCAAGGACGAGTTCGAGCTGCGCGAGGGCCTGGTCGGCCAGGCCGCCGCCGACCGCCGCCCGATCGTGCTGAAGGACGTGCCGTCGGACTTCATTCGCATCGGCTCTGGCCTCGGCCATTCCACGCCGGCCAATGTCGCGGTGCTGCCGGCTTTGTTCGAAGATGATGTGAAGGCGGTGATCGAACTCGCTTCGTTCAGCGAGTTCAACGAAACCCACCAGAGCTTCCTCGATCAGCTGATGGAATCGGTCGGCATCGTGCTCAACACGATCGCCGCAACGATGCGGACCGAGGGCCTGCTCAAGCAGTCGCAGCTGCTGACCCAGGAGCTTCAGGCGCGCCAGACCGAGCTCACCACCAAGCAGGAAGAGCTGCACGCGACCAACGAGGAGCTGCAGGAAAAAGCGCAGCTGCTCGAGAATGAGAAGAAGCAGGTAGAAGCGAAGAATATCGAGATCGAGATGGCGCGCCGCGCCGTCGAGGAAAAGGCGGAGCAGCTCGCGCTCACGTCCAAGTACAAGTCCGAGTTCCTTGCGAACATGTCGCACGAGCTACGGACGCCATTGAACTCGCTGCTGATCCTGTCGAAGCTGCTCGCGGACAATCCGCAGGGCAACCTCAACGAAAAGCAGACCGAGTTCGCCCGCACGATCAACTCGGCCGGTTCCGACTTGCTCAGCCTGATCAACGACATTCTCGATCTGTCGAAGATCGAGTCGGGCACGGTGTCGATCGAGGTCGGCGACATGCCGATGTCGACGCTCAAGCAGCATATGGACCGCACCTTCCGCCAGCTGGCGACGGACAAGGGCCTGCGCTTCGACGTCGAGTTCGACACCACCTTGCCGCTGTCCATCCGCACCGACGAAAAGCGGCTGCAACAGGTGGTGCTGAACCTGCTCTCGAACGCCTTCAAGTTCACGGCGCATGGCGGCGTCACCTTGTCCGTCAAGTCGGTCAAGCAGGGCTGGAGCACCAACCACCCGGTGCTGCGCGGGGTCGATCGCGCGATTGCGATTGCGGTGACGGACACCGGCATCGGCATTCCCGAGGACAAGCAGAAGCTGATCTTCGAGGCGTTCCAGCAGGCCGACGGCACCACCAGCCGCAAATATGGCGGCACCGGCCTCGGCCTCTCGATCAGCCGCGAAATCGCGCGGCTGCTGGGCGGCGAGCTGCAGGTCCAGTCGAAGCCGGGCGAAGGGTCGACCTTCACCCTGTTCATCCCGCTCGAGGCCGGCGCCGTCGCCAGCACGGGCGAAGGCACGCCGGCGCGCTACGAGAATACGGGCGCCTTCGTGCCGAGCGCGATGTCGGTCACTGCCGAAGTGGTCGATGACCGCGAGAATCTGGGTCACGACCCGTTCGTGCTGATCGTCGAGGATGACGTGACCTTCGCGTCGATCCTGCTCGATCTGGCGCGCGAGGCGGGGCTGAAAGGCGTGGTCTCGACCGCCGGTGCCGGCACGCTGGCACTCGCCCGCAAGCTCCAGCCGGATGCGATCACGCTCGATCTGGGCCTGAGCGATATCGACGGCTTCGTGCTGCTCGATCTGCTCCGCCACGATCCGCAGACGCGGCATCTGCCGATCCACGTCATTTCGGGCGCCGCTGACATCCAGGCGGTCTCCCGCATGGGCGCCTTCAGCATCACCGAAAAGCCCGCGGATCAGGGCGATCTCGTCAAGGTGTTCGAATCGATCCACCAGCACATCCAGCGCGCCGAGCGCCGGGTGCTGATCCTGGGCGGCACGGCGACGGACCGGAAAGCGATCGGCGCCCTGATCGCCGACCCGCTGGTCGAGGTGGAGACTGCGTCCAGCTTCGCCCGCGCACAGGAGAAATTCGGCCGGCAGCGGCTCGATCTGATCGTCGTGGCCGGCGGCGAGACCGCGGCCGCGGCGAAGGAACTTGCTGCGGTGTCCGGGCTCCACACGCCGCTGCTGGTCGTCAGTCGCGGCGAGGAGAGCGCGGCGGTGCGGGGCACGGTCGCCAAGATAGCCGACAAATGCGACGTGCCGGTGGTGCACAGCCTCGAGGCGCTGCCGGGAGCGGTCGGCCCAGCGCTCCGCCGGGCCACGCGGTCTACGCGCGCTGCCGAGCCACAGCCGCAGAGCCGGCAGGTGCCGGAACTCGCCGGCGCGAAGATCCTGATCGTCGACGACGATATCCGGAACATCTTCTCGCTAACCAGCGTGCTCGAAAGCTATGGCGTGGAGGTGATGCACGCCGAACGTGGCCGCGACGGCATCCGCATCCTGGAGGAAGTGCCGGGCATCGACATTGCCCTGATCGACATCATGATGCCGGAAATGGACGGCTACGAGACGATGCAGCAGATCAGGCAGCGCCCGGCGCTTGCCGAGGTGCCGCTGGTCGCCGTCACGGCCAAGGCAATGAAGGGCGACCGGCAGAAGTGTCTCGACGCCGGCGCGTCGGACTATATCGCCAAGCCGGTCGATCTTGACCTGCTGCTCGCCTTGCTGCGTGTGTGGATCGACCGTTCACGCAGCCGGACGGGAACGCTGATCGCCGAGTCCGTGTCGGCCGAGGCGTGAGAGTGGAAGCACAGCAGAACACGATCGTGATGGACTTGATACCCGACACTGCGCAGCTCCGCGCCACCCTCGGCGCGGAGGAAGAGCGGGCGCGCGTGCTCGTGGTCGACGACGACGAGCGCAACCTGCTCGCCATCCGCACGGTGCTGGAAGACCTGGCCGATATCGTCGAGGCGCGGTCGGGCGAGGAAGCGCTGCGGCACCTGCTCAAGGACGAGTTCGCCGTCATTCTGCTCGACGTCTATATGCCCGGAATGGACGGCTATGAGGTCGCCCAGATCGTCCGCGGCCGCGATCAGTCGAAGCGCATTCCGATCGTGTTCCTCTCGGCGGTTAACAAGGAAACCGAGCATCTGATCCGCGGCTATTCGATGGGCGCGGTCGATTATGTGTTCAAGCCGGTCGAGCCGGTGGTGCTGCGCTCCAAGGTCGCGGTGTTCGTCGACCTCTTCCGTATGCGCCGCGAGATCCAGCGCAAGGCGCGCGAGCAGGAGGATCTGCTCGAAGCCAATCTCAAGACCACCGCCGAGTTGATCCGGGCGGAACAGGAACTGCGCGCCGCCGAACAGCGCCAGGCGGCGATTATCAACTCGCTGCCGATCGTGCTCTATCTGGAGCCGATTGATCGCAAGCCGCGCTGGCCTGCCTTCGTGAGCGGCGACCTGGTTGCGATCACCGGCTTCAGTTTCGACGAGATCGCCGCTAACCCAATGATCTGGCAGGACCGGTTGCACCCCGAGGATCGCGATCGCGTGCTGGCCTGCCTGGAAGAGCGCGCCAGGACCGGTCGCTTCTCCATCGAATATCGCTGGCAGGCGGGCGACGGCGAATACCGGCATTTCCTTGATCAAGCCGTGCTGCTGCCCGGTCCGGAAGGCGGCGTCGGCAGGTTCGCCGGCACCTTGCTCGACGTGACCGAGCGCAAGGCCTTGGAGACGCAGCTGCTCCAGGCGCACAAGATGGATGCGATCGGTAAGCTGACCGGCGGCATCGCCCACGATTTCAACAATCTGCTGGCGGCGGTGCTAGGCGGGATCGGGCTGATCGAGCGCCGCATCACGCTCGCCGAAGACCAGAAGAAGATCCTCGGGATGACTCGCCACGCCGCCGAACAGGGCGCGGAGCTGGTCCGCCGGCTGCTCGCCTTTGCCCGGCGGCAAAAGCTGCAGCCCGCGCCGATTCCACTCAAGGAACTGTCGCATCGGCTGGACGACCTGCTCGCCCACACGCTGGGTGGGTTGGTCGAGATCCGCTGGGAAAAGATGGATCGCGGCTGGCCGGCCTTTGCCGACGAGACCCAGCTCGAACTGGCACTGATGAACCTCGTGATCAACGCCCGCGACGCGATGCCTACCGGGGGCACCATCACCATCGCGGCCGCAAATCGGACAGTCTCCGAAGGCGATCCGCTGGCGCTGGCACCGGGCGACTATGTGACCCTTTCCGTCAGCGACACCGGCGAGGGCATCGCGCCCGCCATGGTCGAAAAGGTAATGGAGCCCTTCTTCACCACCAAGGCGGCGGGCAAGGGCACGGGGCTCGGCCTGTCGATGGTCTATGGCTTTGCGCGCCAGTCGGGCGGCGCGGTCGCGATCGAAAGCGAGATCGGCCAGGGCACGCGCGTCACTTTGTGGCTGCCGCGCGCGCCTGCCGGATCGGACCTGCTTCCGGGCCTGGAACGCGAAGCGGCGGATACCCATCAGGGCAGCGCCCTGCGCATCCTGCTGATCGACGATCATGAAGGCGTGCGCGCGATGACCGCGGCGATGTTGGAGGAGCTGGGCCATGAGGTCGTGTCGATTCGCGACGGCACCAGCGTTGTGAAGCGTCTCAAGAACGGCGCCGCCTTCGACCTGCTGATCAGCGACTATGCGATGCCGACCATCTCGGGCTCCGAAGTGCTCGGCCTCGCCCGCGCGCATGCTCCCGACCTGCGCGCCCTGCTGATCACCGGCTATGCGGACCCGGACGCGATCGGCAACCGCCCGAAGGATGTCGAGGTGCTCGCCAAGCCGTTCACGATCGACCAGCTTCGCTCCGCAATCGTGCGCTGTACCGCCGCTTAGCCCTTGGCGTTCTTGCGGACGATGGCGACGATGATGAGCAGGAACGCCGCCAGGCGCAGCAGATAGAGCGGGCTGCGCTCTTCCACCGGAATGCCGGACAGGACCAGCAGCGCCTGCTGCAGGCCGAGCAACACGAAAGCGGCGGCAAAGGCGAGGAACAGCCCGTCTCCGGTGCGCCGCCAGAAGCGGGCGAAGAACAGGCTCGCCACGACAAAGCCGATCGTGATTGCGCCGCCAAGGAAGGCGTAAAGCGGCTCGCTCACGCCTCGTCCCCCCGCCAGATGAAGCCGAACAGAAGCAAGCTCACGCCGCCCAGCGAAGCGGCCAGCCGCCAGGCCATCAAGTCGACGCTCTGGATCACCAGCATGTCGAGCAGCACGATCAGATTGTTGATCGCCAGCAGCACGAAGCAGGCGGCGCTCCAGAACAGCATCCCGCTCCGCGCCTGCAAATAGCTCCGCAGCAGCAGCCAGGCGCAGCCCACACTGGTCAGGAAGCACAGAAGATAAACCGCTCCGGGGAACCAACTTTGCGTCACATCCACCCCCCTAGTCCCGCCGGAACTTGAACGCGTCGGCGAAGCGCTCGATCGAGTCCTGCGGGCCGCCGACGATCATCCGCCGCACAAGTGTCGGCCGCGCCTCGTAGAGCGAGGCCGCAAGCGCCACCTGGGCGTCGAGTTCGGACGAGGACGCCGCGTAGCGCACTTCGTCAGCCTGTCCATCGATCAAGCCGGCGGTGCTCAGGTCCGCACAACTTCGCGCCAGCACCTGCTCGCTTGCCCGCAAAGCTTGGATGAGTTCGGCGCGCGCCCAGCTGCGCTGCGGCGGACCGCGCAGGATCAGCAGCAGCTCCAAGGCCCAGATCGAACCGAAGACGGAGCGGATGAACCGCTCCGTTTCGCTATCGCTGCTCATAGGTCGCCGGTCCGGCCATCATTGGGGTGGCCCATGGCACGGCATGGCACGCATTCCAACCCTCCCATGCGTCCGATCACGCCGCTTCCCGGTCCAGCCGATCGAACCGCGCGGGCAGACGAATGACGGCGCGATGGCCGTCCTCGACCGGCCCCGTTTCCAGGCGCGCGCGCTCGCCATAATTGATGCCGAGACGCTGGCGGATGTTGGTAAGCCCGATGCCCTTGCGCCCTTGGCTCGCCGGGGCGGACGGATCGCGCTGGCCTGCGGCGCCGCGATTGATCACGCTGAGCACCAGCTCGTCTCCGTCGAGGGCTGCCGCCACCTCGAGACTCGCCTCTCCCCGCTGCGCCGCAACGCCGTGCTTGATCGCATTCTCGACCAGCGGCTGAAGGATGAAGTTCGGCACCATCGCGTGCATCGCCGCATCCGCCACATCGATCTCGATGGCGAGCCGTTCCCCGAAGCGCGCCGCTTCGATGCCGAGATAGGCCTCGATCGTATCGAGTTCTCGCGCCAGCGGCACATCGGCCATCGGATCGGATTCGAGCGATGCGCGCAGGAAATCGGCGAGCTGGTCGATCATCGTCTCGGCTTCCGCCTTGCGGTCGAGCGTGACCAGGCTGGAGATGCTGTTGAGCGTGTTGAACAGGAAATGCGGGTTCAGCTGCAGCCGGAGCGCCGCGGCCTCGGCGCGCTGCTTTTCTGCCTTGAACAGGGTGGCACGCGCTGCCGCCCGTTCCGCCGCCCCGCCGACGCCTGCCGCCCAGAGCAGGGTCAGCGCAAGGCAGAAGGTCCAGAGATAGAGCAAGCCAACCGTGAAGATACGCTCCGGCGTGACATCCATCGCCCAGCGCTGCCAGTCCGGCACGACCGTGATCGCCAGCCACTTGAAGTAATAGAGATCGAACAGCGAATGGACGGCGGTCGCCAGCATCAGCGCCGCACCGAGCCCGCCCCAGCGCAGCCAGGTCGCACGCCCGCGCAACCGCTGCCGGGTCCGTTCGAGCAGCAAAGTGTAGGTGACGCCGAGGACGAAGAGTGGGATCGATGCGATCGTGCTGACGCCGAGCGGCATCCGCCCCATCAGAGTGACGAAGATATCGACCAGCAGATAGCCGAAGCCCCAGATGACCAGCACGGGGCGCAGCGCGGCGTTGCTCAACAGGGCGCCGATTGGCTTCATCAAGTCCCTCCCCTCGCCCGTCTAGCGCCGATCCGGCGCGGGCGCGAGGGCGTCGTCAGTCGATCAGCGCGCGGATCCGGTCGCGCACGGTGGCGATACGCGCGGCCGCTTCCTCGAAGGTCTGGACGTCGGCGCGCTTGCCATTGGCGCGCGCGTCCTTGGCCGCCTCGACATAGCCTTCCATGTCGGTCTCGAGCGCGTCGACCAGGATTTCCGCTTCATCCTCGGTCAGCTTCAACTGAATCGTCTTCGCCATTTCAACTCACGTCCATGCCTTGCAAAGCCGCGCCATAGCGAGGCCGGGGCCGGGGCGGAAGTCAGTTGACCTTGGCGCTCTCCATGATCGCCTGCGCCTTGGCGAGATGCGCGTCATAATAATGGAGCGCCGGCGCCATATAGCTGATCAGGTACAGCTTGCCGCCGATGATCGCCCCCCGCGCCTCACCCTTGCGAGTGAGTTCCTCTTCAGGCTTGGTGAAGCGGAAAGTGAATTTGACGCCAGGATGGCCGGCAAAGGTCACCGGCTCCATCGACTCGACGGCAAAGTCGGGCGATTGGGTGACGATGCGCTGGGTCTGCTCATAGACCTGCGCGATATCGGTCGGCAGCATCTTCGGGTTGAACTTGGGGAGCGGCTTGTCCTTTTTGTTGCGCTCCTTGGCCAGCGGCTCGCCCGCCGCGACCCCGCCGATGAACTCGATCTGGTTGAGCACCGGACCGTCATAGCTCCACAGCTCGGCTTTCTTGCCGGGCCGAAACGACCAGCTGTTCCAGCCCTGCCCCGGCACGACCTTCATCGCGCTTTTCGCGACGGCAACCGGCATCGTCTCCGGCAGCAGCGTCCATTTGGCACTGAGCGGAGCGGCGGCGAGGCTGGCGATCGCCACACCCAGGATGAGTTTGTTCATTGTGATCCCCCACTGATCATGGCGAGCATCGCCTTGTCCGATGCCTGCGGATTGCGTTTCAGATATTCGTCAATCGCGGACTTGGAACCTGCGGCATCGCCGGTGCGGGCGAGCGCCAGGCCCAGCCCGCGCCACGCCGCGAGCGGCGCGTCCGGCTTGTCGATGGCTTCACGGTAGAAGCTGGCGGCCTTGTCAAAGTCCGTCGGTTGACCGCGGAACCGGTAGAGCTCGGCTCGCGCATACAGGAGCGGGCCGGTCCAGCCGCCGCCCGCAAGGCCAGCCAGCAGATACTCGCTGCCGCCGAAATCGTTGAGCTTGACCTGATCATCGATCAACATGGGCCAGAGCGGAGAGATGGCGGCGCGATACTCGGCGACGCCGGCCGAGCCTTCCGGGTGCTTGGCTGCGCTGCTGGTCAGATAGGTCAGACGCTCGGCCGTCGCCGGATGCGTTTCAAACATCCCGCGCTTGTCCTTGCGGCTGCGGACGTTGCGCGCCGCAGCCGTCGCATCCATTTCGGCGCGCAGATTGCCCCAGACCTCGCCCGCCGAACGGGTGCGATAGCCCGCCGCCCGCATCGTCTTGAGCCCGTCCATATCGGCGTCGCGCTCCTGATCCTGCGAGAAGCTGAAGACGCTGCCGATCAGGGCCAGCTGCAGCGGCAGACCGCCCGCCGCGCCCAGGAACGCGGCGAAACCGGTGGCGGAACGCGCCTTTTTCAGCAGCGCCAGCGAATGCCGCCGCTCGAAATGGGCGACTTCATGCCCGAGGATTGCGGCCAGCTCGGCTTCGCTGCGAATCCGCAGCAGCAAGCCGCTGTTGATCAGCATCATGCCATTGGCGGTCATGCTCGCGTTGAAGCGCGGATCGCGGACGACATAGATGCGGATGGCCTTGCATGGCCCCTCCGGCGACACGCGGCAGAGCACCTGGCGCAGATAGGCGGACAGCGCCTCATCGCGCAGGATCAGCTTCGACGCCTTGAGCTCGCGCTCCGCTTCTTCGAACGCGGTCCACAAGCCCTGCTCGTCCGCTCCCGACGGCTGATAGCCGGCAGCGGCGGGGGAGCCGGTTGGAAGGGTTTCGGCGGCAGATGCGGTGCCGGTCAGGGTCACCGCGACGGCCGCAGCCAGCGCGGCGCGGCGCATTATTTGGCCACGGTGCGGGACGAGGCGGCGGAGGCGCCGGGCCGCGGGAAATCCTCGAGCAGCTGGCCGACGCGCTTGCCGGCGCCTTCGGCATCCCGCACGTCGCCGCCCATCTTGAGGTCGGCGTTGAGCCAGACCAGATCGCCGGTGCGCAGATCGACCAAGCCCGCATAGCCGGCATGGATGCCGGAGCTGACCATGCCGCCAAAGCCTGTTGCGGCGCTCATCAGCAGGCCGAAGACCTGCAGCGCCTTGCGGCCGGAATCGCCGAACGCGTCGTTGGTAACGACGAACAGGCCGTAATCGCCACCGCCCAGCTCGGCGAGCTTCGCGGTGCCGGAGCCGAGCGTATATTCAAAGCCGGTGATCTTGGTCGGCAGCCGGTCGCCCTTGAACAGGCGGTGCTGCAGCACGGTCGCGGCGACGCCCTTGAACAGCGAGCGATACTCGTTGAGCAATGTCGCGTTGTCGCCTTCCAGTTCGGGCATGAACACCACTTCGCTGGCGCCGCCCGGCTTGGCCGCGACCAAGGCATCGGCGAGATGCTTGCGGGCGTTGGCGGTCCATTCGGCATTGGGCGTGACCACGCCGCCGGCCGATTGCGAGCCGACCTTCACGTCGGGGCGAAAGACAAGGATGCGGACCGGCCGGTCGACCGGCATGGTGAAGCCCGGCTTCACCGCGGCCTTTTCCTGCGCAAAAGCCGGTACGCCGGACACGGCAACGCTGGCCAGCGCCAGCGCGTGCAAAATCTTCATGGTAAGCCCCCGCTCCCCGTTTCTTCGCTATGGAGGCTAGCCGGGGCCATGCACCCCGGCAAGCCGGTATCGGAGCGTTCTTCGGGGCTTACCTTTCAACAAATCGTGAAGGATCAGCGGGCCCGCGCCATGCCCTTGCCGCGCAGCGTGTTGAGGATCGCCATTCCGACCACGCCGGCCAGCGCGGCAGTCGCCCATGGGCGTTCCTTCGCAAACGCCGTCGCCTTGTTCGCCATTTGATTGTTGCCGATCGCGTTCTTCAGCGACCCCATGGTGCTGTTCGAGTTGTTCGCGGTCGAGTTCTGGTTCTGGGCGGTGCTCGCCATGTTGATTCTCCTTGATGCAAAGCTACGGACACAAGGCCGCTTCAACGCGCGGCCGTCGCTCCGGTGCCTCGCTTAGGCCACGGTTCGACCCGCTGCAGGGGGCAGTGCGACCTGTTTCAGGCTCGGCAGGTCAAGGATGTAGACGGGAACCGGCGCGGGCAGATCGACCCGCCGTTCCGGCCGGCCGGGATCGCGCACAGGCAACGTGTCGCCCATCAGCCAGCGATAGAGTTCGCCCGCTTTCTCCAGCCGCACACAGCCCGAGCTGAACTGACGATCGGCGGCGCGGAACAGCCGCGTCTCCGGCGTGTCGTGCAGATAGATGCCGAGCCGGTTCGGGAACATGAACTTGACGGCACCCATCGTGTTGAAGCGGCCGGGCTTTTGTCGCAGCCCGACCGACTGCTCGCCCGTGGCGACGGCGATCCAGTCGACGGTCGCGGGCTCGAGCCGTTCGCCGCCCGGGCCGTAGCTGGTCACCGGCTCCAATCCGGCCGTGCGCAGCCAGCCGGGACCGTCCATCAGCACATTCTGGGTGACCCGCTCGCGCACGAGATCGGGCGGCAAATGCCAATAGGGGTCCAGCACCGCAAACCGGATCAGCGCCGCCATTTTCGGCGTCGCCATGCCAGGCTTGCCCGTCACCACCTTCATCGAACTGGCGATGCGGCCGCCCTCGATCATCCACAGCCGCGCGGTCGCGATATCGACCAGCACGAAGCGGGGCGCCGGGGCGATCAGTGCCAATTGGTCTAGGTCCTGCTCGATCTGCTGCCGCCGGCCCGGGTCGGCAGCTGCGCTCCTCAGCGCGGCATAAATGGGGTTCGCCGCCGACAGCTCCTGCGGGATGAATTTGCCCGCAGGGATAAGCTCGCGGTCGACGAAATAGACGTCCTCGCTCTCGGCCAACGCCGGCGCACTCGCCGCGCTGGTGGAGGACTGGAGCCACGGCGCGCGCGGATCGCTGCATGTACCGAGGCCGAGAAAGAAGAGGCCGGCCAGGAACCAGGTCCTGGCCGAGCCAGTGGGAGAGATGGTCGGTTGCGAGCCTCTCAGCCGCGTTCGCCGGCGCTTGCCGCGCCGCCCATGTCACCGCCGCCGCCGGCCATGCCGGAGCCCGACGTGCCGGAGCCGGACGTGCCGCCCATATCGGCGCCTGCGCCGCTACCCATGCCCGCGCCGCTGGCGCCCATGGTGCCGGATCCGGAGGTGCCGCCCATGTCACCCGAGCCTGCCGTGCCCATGGTGTCGCGTTCGCCCATCGTGCCGTTGGTGCCCGTGCCGCCGGTGCCGTTCATGCCGACGCCGCCAGTCCCGGTGCCGGTACCGGTCGCGCCGGTGGACGTGCTCGATCCGGTGCCGGTGCCGCCGCCCGTCTGGGCGATCGCGACCGAGGCAATCAGCGCCGCCGAAGCCGCGCCTGCAATAAGAATGTTCCTTTTCATCAGCTGATCTCCTGCCGTTCAGCGTGGCGTCAACCAGCACCGCGTGAGGAGCGTTCCGGTCGTTTCACATCGATCAGTCACATTCTTTGCTGTGGGCGAAGCGCCGACCGCTCTTGAAGCGGTGCCTCCGCTGATTCAAAGCTGGCCGCAGAGAGGCGGGCCCATGAACTATATGACGTCGGAACCGCGCCTGGCGCTGGGGGTCAGGCGCTCGATCCTGGGCCAGCCCTGGCATTGGCGCGGCGCGCCCGCCGACGATCTCGACGCCAGCTTTTCGCCCGACGATCTCGTCACCCGCCTGCTGCTGACGCGCGGCTGCTCGCGCGACGCTCTCGACGCACACCGGGCACCGACCATCCGCGGGTTCATGCCGGACCCATCGATCTTTCGCGACATGGACAGGGCGGCGGCAAGGCTGGCCGATGCAGTGCGGGCCGGCGAGCCGGTGACAGTGTTCGGCGATTACGACGTGGACGGCGCGACTTCCGCGGCGCTGCTGATCCGACTGCTGCGCCAGCTGGGCCTGTCGCCAGCCTATTACATCCCCGACCGGCTGATGGAGGGCTATGGCCCCTCCGGCGAGGCGCTGGTGCGTATTGCCGAAGGCGGCACGCGGCTGATCGTCACCGTCGATTGCGGTGCCCAGGCTTTCGAAGCGCTCGACATGGCGCGCGCCGCGGGCGCGGAGGTGATCGTGGTCGATCACCACAAATGCGCCGCCGAACTGCCCGCCGCCTATGCGCTCGTGAACCCCAATCGGCTGGACGAACGCGAAGGCGCCGCGCACGGGCACCTAGCCGCGGTCGGTGTCGCTTTCCTGCTCGGCGCCGCCCTGCTCCGCGAGCTGCGGCAGCGTGGCTGGTTCGCTTCCCGTGCCGAGCCCAAGCTGATCGAACTGCTTGACCTGGTCGCGCTCGGCACCGTGGCGGACGTGGCCCAGCTGAGAGGCCTCAACCGCGCCTTTGTCGCGCAAGGGCTGAAGGTGTTGGCCGCCCGGCGCAATATCGGCCTCGCTGCGCTGGCGGAAGCGGCGCGGCTCACGCGCGCGCCGCTGTGCCACGATCTCGGTTTCGCGTTCGGACCGCGCATCAATGCCGGCGGGCGGGTCGGCAAGTCGGACCTGGGCGTGCGGCTGCTCACCACCGACGACGCGGACGAAGCCCGGCAGATCGCCGCCGAACTCGACGCGCTGAACGAGGAGCGGCGCGCGATCGAGGCGGAGGTGCAGCTGTCAGCGGAGGCGGCGTGCCTCGGCTGCACCGATGCGATGATCCATGTCGCGGTCGGCGAAGGCTGGCATCCGGGCGTGATCGGCATCGTCGCCGGGCGCTTGAAGGAGCGCTTCAACCGCCCAGCCATCGTGATCGGGATCGACGAGACCGGCACCGGCAAGGGCTCGGGACGCTCTGTTCCCGGCGTGGATCTGGGCGCCGCGATCCTCGCCGCGAAGGACGGAGGGCTGCTGATCGCCGGCGGCGGCCACGCGATGGCGGCAGGGCTGACCGTGGCGGCCGATCGGATCGAAGCGCTCAAGGACTTTCTCCAGGAGCGGCTTGGTGAAGGCATCGCCGCCGCCACCGCCACGCGCGCGCTGCGGCTCGATGCCGCGCTCACCCCCCGCGGCGTGGCGCCAAGCCTGGTCGAAGCGCTGGAGCTCGCCGGGCCATACGGCATGGGCTGGGCCGCGCCGCGGGTCGCCGCCGGGCCGGTGCGGATCGTCAAATGCGACGTGGTCGGCAACGGCCATGTCCGCGCCATCCTGGCGGGCGATGATGGCGCGAGCCTCAAGGCGGTCGCCTTTCGATCCGCCGAGACCGAGCTTGGCCAGGCGCTGCTCGCCGCACCCAAAGACCGGAAGCTGTGGGTCGCCGGCCGGCCCAAGCTGGACGATTGGGGCAGCCGCCCGGCCGCCGAGTTGCACCTGGACGACGCCGCCTGGTGCGACTGACTTGACCACCGCCGCGCGACCGAATAGGGGCCGCCGAACCCACGGACGGCCCCTTCGTCTAGCGGTTAGGACGCGGCCCTTTCACGGCTGAAACACGGGTTCGATTCCCGTAGGGGTCACCACGCAGTCCGTCTCCGGTTCAAACAAGAGTTAGCCTGGCAGGTCGCAAGGCGAATGTCGGGCAATAACCGCCGCTTGCGTGGCTTTTCGCCTTTGAGGTGGTGTACAGAGAACCTGTCGGCCTCCTAATCTGTAGTGCGCTGACAGTCGTCTCTCTCAGCGCCTAAACCGGCAGCCAACTTGAACTTCTGGACTGAGTAATGCCCGCTTTCAAAGCCCCTGATTTCAACCAGCGTACTGCGGCAGCTCGAGCTGCAAAGGAGCGCGCTCTTGAGCAGCTTCGCAACAAGCCTGCGCCTGATCCTGCCGTGGTCGAAGCTCGTCAAGCTGCACGGGAAGCGCGCGAGGCAGCGGAGACAAACAAGCGGGCTGAAAAGCAAGCGGCACTAGAGAGAGCAAGAGCCGAGCAAGAGGAAGCTACGCGAGAAGCCGAGCGCGTCAGAATAGCAGCTGAGGCAGCTGCAAAGGCGGCCGCTGCTGAAGTGGCACAAGCTGCTAAGGCGGCGAGGCCGAAGTTGCCGACCGCAGCAGAGCTGAAGGCGGCGCGAGATGCTCGATACGCGGCAAGGAAAGCACGTCAGCGCTAAGACTTAACGCACCTGCCCATTTCATCGTCCATGTGGACGCACACGCTCTAAGGTTCATCATGAAGCTAGACGGCAGCATATTGGAGAACCTCAAAGCAGCGGTTCGCAGCTCGGCTAGGTTGAGAGGTCACCCTGTGCACCCGGACACACTGCAGTTCTGGAGCGATCTTGTTGCCGCTGCTCGAGGACGCAAACGCAAGCAGCCAGAGTGCGACTGGGCTCAGATCGACAAGTTGATCGCTGAATTGGAGCAGGATCTCTCCGAGCGCGCTCCATCGTGACTGGCTCTGGTGCAGCCTAGCATGCCTGCACCCAGGCAGAGCGCTTACCTGGCCTCCCCTGCCCTCGGCGTGCTTTTGCTCAGCGCCGTTGCGTTCGGCACAGGCTGCGCGGTTGCGCAAACGGCTGTCTCACGACCAGCAGCAGATGCATCGGTGCGCTTCCAGTGTTCAGGCCGGCGGGAGTTCTCGGTCCTCATCCAGGCAAATACTGCCACTGTCCGAACTGACGATCATACTTACAGGCTCAGACGCAAGCCGATGTCCTTGGGCCAGCGCTTTACGTCCTCCACCGCCACCCTGATCATCGACGGCAGTTTTGCTGTTCTTGTTGCCCGAGGCGTCGGGCCGTACCGAGAATGCTATCGGACCTGAATGCAAGCGGAGTTGGCATTTGCGGGCCCCTGCATGTCACTAAGTGTGTCCGGTTCGCGTCCATCCTCGCCACCACCGGTTATCATTTTCTGTTCGCGTAGCGACCCGGAAGCGACACTCGCGTCCCAATGGCTCTTGTAGAAAGTAGAAGTCCTGAGTTCCCAATAACAAACGTCAGGTCAGGTCGATGGCTCCGATGGAGGCCCGCGGCGTTGAAGCCAGTCCATGACCACACAGCAGATCCTGGCATTCGCCATCGTCGGAGCCATGATGCTACTCTTTATCTGGGGAAAGTGGCGCTACGATGTAGTTGCAGGTCTCGCTCTGTTGGCTTCGATCGCCGCCGGGACGGTACCACCGGACAAAGCGTTCAGGGGGTTCAGCGACGACATAGTCGTGATCGTCGGAAGCGCCCTCGTAATCAGCGCTGCCGTCGCCCGCTCAGGGGTGGTAGAAGCGTTGCTGACACGACTTCTTCGAACATTCCGGCGGGTTCCTGCGCAGCTGCTCGTCTTAGTCGGGTCGGTGACCTTCCTATCAGCTCTGGTGAAAAACATTGGAGCGCTGGCGATACTCATGCCAGCCGCGCTTCGCGTGGGGAAAGCTGGTCAGGCTTCCGCTTCTACCTTTCTGATGCCGATGGCGTTCGGCTCCCTGCTCGGCGGATTGATCACGCTTGTGGGGACCTCGCCCAACATCATCGTGTCGCGCGTGCGGGAGCAGACCACGGGGCAGCCGTTCGACATGTTCGACTATGCGGCAGTTGGGCTGCCATTGGCTCTGATGGGCCTCCTCTTCCTCGTGTTTGGCTATCGTCTCCTACCGCAGGACCGCCAGCCTAACTCATCCATGGGCGAGGCCCTGAACGTCGACCGCTATGTGACCGAGGCGAAGGTGCCCGCCAGCGCTGAGATGCCGGTCACCGTGGCCGCTCTGCGTGAGGGTGCCGAGGGCGATGTTGAAGTGGTCCAGCTTCTCAGGCCTGGCGCTTCTGTTGCTGACCCTGCGGCGGACGCGGAGGCCGGGCCCGGTGATCGTCTGGTTTTGCGTGGAGACCCCGAGGCGCTGGAGCGTGCCATTGCCAAGGGCGGCCTTGAGCTGGTCGGGCAAGACCGCGAAGCGGCGATAAGCGAAGGCTCTTCCGAAGTTGGCGTGATCGAAGCAGTGATCATGCGGGAATCTGTACTGGTTGGTCAGTCCGCAGGCCGCGTCCGGCTGCACGAGCGTTACGGGGTGAATCTTCTTGCAGTGTCGCGAGCAGGACAACGGCTAACGGATCGCCTTCGCGATCTGCATCTATGCCCCGGAGATGTGCTCGTGCTCCAGGGAGCGCTGGGGTCACTGCCGGATCGCCTAACTGATCTCGGATGCCTGCCGCTGGCAGAGCGCGACGTGAAGCTCGGCGGCGATCGCAAGCGGTTTCTTCCACTGCTCATTCTTGGCGCAGCAATGGCACTGACGGCAACGGGGGCGGTGCCGGTCGCCGTCGCATTCTTCGCAGCCGCAGTCTTGGTGATGGCGACCGGCGCGATCTCACCGAGAGAGGCCTACCAGCACATCGAGTGGCCCATTCTGATTATGCTGGGCGCGCTCATCCCAGTCAGCGAGGCGCTCCAGTCAACTGGTGGCACCGGCCTAATCGCAAACGCCCTTTCGGAGATTTGCCGAAGCATACCGACCTGGGCGGCATTGGGTGTGGTAATGGTCGCTGCGATGGCAGTAACGCCGTTCCTCAACAACGCGGCGACTGTCCTGGTGATGGCGCCAATCGGAGTAGCGCTAGCTCAGGACCTGAGCCTTAAACCCGAGGCGTTCCTAATGGCAGTTGCGGTGGGTGCAGGCTGTGACTTCCTCACGCCCATTGGGCACCAATGCAATACGCTCGTGATGGGACCGGGCGGCTATCGCTTCTCAGACTACGCCCGCTTAGGCGCTCCTCTCTCTATTTTGGTCGTTCTCACGGCTGTGCCGTTGATACTCGCTGCCTGGCCGCTCAAGTAATCGGCTCGACTTCGGCCACCGAGCCAAACCACCATCCTGCCCCGTCCGCTGAGCGCCCATTCCGGCCCCTCATCGCTCCGCGACTGGATGTCCGTCTCTCTCCTGAAAACGGACGTTCAGAGGCACTTTATTGTGCAGTGCAGCAACAAACTCACGAACAGCTTCGTTACTTGGACTGGGGCGCTCCTGCCTTCAGGAACAGTGACATGCCAGGCCTGAGCCAAAATATCAGCCGTTTGACCAAGCTCCGGCGGGGCCTCGATCTGCCGCAAACGTCACCCACACGTGATCGCCTTCAAGACCTGAAGGATTTCGGTTCCAATCCCGGAAACCTGCGGGCGCGGACCTATATACCCCTCGGCGTGTCGGAGCAGCCGGCGCTGGTCGTGGTCTTGCATGGATGCACGCAGTCGGCCGGGGGGTACGATCACGGATCGGGCTGGTCGGAATTGGCGGATCGGTTCGGGTTTATACTCCTCTTCCCCGAACAGGATCGCGCAAACAATCCGAACCTCTGCTTCAACTGGTTTTCACCGGTCGACAATCGGCGCGGGCACGGCGAGGCGCATTCGATCACTCAGATGATCGAAACCATGGCTTCGAGACACCGGATCGACCGGAGCCGGATCTTCGTGACTGGCCTCTCGGCGGGAGGCGCCATGACGTCGGTGATGCTGGCGTCCTATCCTGAGATCTTTGCTGGAGGCGCAATCATCGCAGGCCTCCCCTATGGCGTCGCAACGTCAGTCGCCGAAGCGTTCCAGGCCATGGGAGGTCAGACTCTGCAAAGTGCGGAGCAGCTAGCGCTCACAGTGCGGTCTGCTTCCGCCCACAAAGGACCTTGGCCCCGTGTTTCGGTCTGGCATGGCTCATCGGATCGGACCGTGGATGTGAGCAATGCACGTTCGATTGTCGAGCAGTGGCGCACCCTGCATGCTATCTCGGGGGATGCTGTGATCACCAAAACTGGCGGGTATGTGCGGCGTGCCTGGCGGGATGACAGCGGATCCGACGCTATCGACGAATATATTATTGCAGGCATGGGACATGGCGTGCCGCTCGATCCGTCCGGAGATGAAAGCTGCGGGGCCGTGGCACCCTATATGCTCGATGTGGGCGTCTCTTCGTCGGTCATAATCTGTAAGGCGTGGGGCTTGACCAATCAGAGCAAAGGCACCGACACGCCCGAGTCAGAACCAGATCAGCCTGACCGTTCGACACCGAGCGCGGTCAGCTCTGCCGTCGTCAATTCTCCCCGCCTTGACCGGCTGCATCATGAACCGAAGCGGCACAGCCCTCCCGTGTTTAACGTTCAGCGGATTATCGAAGACGCGCTCCGGTCTGCGGGATTGATGAAATGATCCTCGGACGGGGCGTTTCGTGAAGCAGAAGCGAATAG
>JAESFH010000285.1_pt1 | contig 18949 bp, 14 predicted proteins | sample 9269381 | NCBI WGS metagenome assembly JAESFH01 (sample SAMN14504062, study PRJNA617094) | algae metagenome | isolation source: Aphanothece sp. CMT-3BRIN-NPC111 and co-occurring heterotrophs from well... | place: USA: Clark Mountains Wilderness, California | collected 2010-04-18
AGGGCAACGTGGACGGCGACGTCGGGGTCGACTTCGAGATCCGGCTGGCGGGCCACAAGGTCTTCACCACCGGCGACATCGTGCTCTGACCGGCCCGGGAGATCAGCAAGACGGCCGGCCCGCCGCCCCAGCACCGGCCAGAAGCCGGCCCGCGCCACACAACCCGGGAGGGTCATACCGACCCTCCCGGGTCCTTCTTGTGAGTTGCGTGAAGCATCGAGGAGATCGCGATGATGGCTCTAAGGAGCCAGCATGCCGAACCATACCAGCCGCTGAAGCCATTCGTTGAGCAGCAATGCCTATCGGCGATCCGCCGGCGCGAGGTTGCCCTTGAGTGCGACCTTGCACGGCCTCGCTGACCTGTCTCGGTCCCGAATGGAATATGAAATATCGTGTCTGGCCAGTGGACATCTATGATGCAATGATTGGGAACGCTGCACCGAGGAAGCGCTTCGGCCGGGTCGTCGGCCCTCCTTTCGCGGAAGAGTTTGGACAATGGGACTAGAAAGCATCGCAAGTCGCTCGATCCCGGCCACGTTGTGTCTTCCCGTTCCCAGAGAATGCAGCAGCGATCCATTAGGGGGAACTCGGGAAGCACCTTTGGCCGGTGCAGCCTTTACTTCGGTCACGCCCTGGGGGGTCACATGAGAATAGGTCGATCATCTGCGGGGCGAGCTGCGGTCGCCCTCGTTCTCTCGACCCTGTGCAGCCAGGCATATTCCTGCGACGGCGTCGTTCGCAAAGATCGACCGGGTCCGTGCTCTCCGCCACACCTGCGCTCCACTACGGCTCCAGTGAGCAAAGGCCACGGGGGCGAGCTGACGCGCAGGGAGGTCGTTCCATACCAAATACGCGGTCGGGCAGAGGCGCGGATTGTTGTGGTTAACGGAATCGCGAGGCGCGATTATTCCTATATTCCCTATTACGGGCGGAGCTACAAAAGCCAGTATCGAGGCTCATCCCAAGGGGGATTTACCATGGATCCCCCTGTTTCCGGGCTGACTGCAGCATCACTCGTGACGGGAACCAATGACGCCTATCTCACGAGCCGGTGCCTGCCGCCGTCCAGCATTCGCTATGTGACGAGCTTCGGGGCCGTCGTCGATCGTCAGGAGTTTTACTGCAGGGATTGAGGCTCTATCGGCGGGCGAGGTGCCTGGTCCCATGTACAGGGGATCGCGAGCGGGATCTCGAGGAACGCCTTGCGGATGCGGTGCAGGGGCCACTCCACTCGCATTCGTTGGTCCGATCCGGTGTATAGGCACCCGCTGTAAGGCAGATGCATCAACCTGTCGTTGTTGGATGGCTGCGCGCGGCCGGAATGCCCTATTGGTCTCGTCTCTTCTTCCGGGACGCGGCAGGGACGAGTTCGAGCAGTATGAGCCCGGTTAGAACGAGCGCTACTGTAAACCATAGCCAGGAGGTAAGATCGGACACTGGGATCGACATCGTACCGTCTTCGTTAGACAGCGAAGCAACACCCGAATCGTGAGACCTGTCATCGGACTGGGGTCCGGTCGATTAGGCAGACCATCGTCCTGTACCGTCGCTCCATTGCTGAGGGATGCCATTGCTCAGGGCGTTCTTCGGGCGAGGACCTCCCGCCCAGCCGGTCTGCCTGCACAGATTGGTGCACCTCGTGCTCGGTCCGGCCTTGTCGCTCGGATCGGGCACCGGCGCACGAGCACTCCAGGCATTGTTTCTCCCCCTGCCGCACGGGCAGAACGCCCGCTCACGCGTTTCGTGTCGGTCAGACGGCTCGCAGGTCCTACCGTAGCCGGAATCCTACGGGCTGCTCTCGAGAACGCCGGCACGAGGATGGAAGCGGGCTTATGTCTCAAGAGCATCAGACAAAGGTCTGAGTCGTGCTCCATCTAAAGCATCAGAGGGCGCGGGACCTGAGATAGTTCTGATGAGCATGGCCCTGTGAAATATTCCGGGTGAACATAGCCTGCAGAATATACGAAATTTCGGAACGATTGCGGCTGTATCGGCGGTGATCGGAATTTCCGTAACTCTGGGGCGCCGATCAAAACAACATTCGTGAGATGCTCATGTATTTACCGTTTGGTGCATCGAGGTCCCGCCTGAGCGAGGCCGAGCACGCCCGCCGGAACCGGCTTGAGATCGTCAAGGCGCTCGCGGACGGGCAGATCTCACGCCGGGATCTTTTCAAATGGGGCATCTTCACCTCGGCCGGCCTGCTCGCCGCCAAGAACGGCCTCAGTGTCTATGCGCCCAGCGCCTACGCTCAGGTGCCCACCGGCGCGCCCCGCAGCCCCACCTTCGGCGCGGAAAAATTCCACGAGCCTATGAACCGCCCGATCGTCCAGAATCCCTATCCCCTGACCGCGAACGCGGCGGGCGATGCCGTCTGGCAGGGCCGTGCTCAGGGCAAGGAGCTCAACGCCAAGCGTCTCTCCTGGCACACGGATTTCACCAACAACCCGGCCGACTCTCGCTACATCAACCCCGTCACTCGCAAGGGGCCGATCGAGGGCCGCCCCCCGGGCGAGTTCTTCGCCCACCAGCGCTGGACCACAACCGGACCCGACAGCGACCTGTTCCCCAAGGTCGGGTACCTCATGTCCATCGGCCAGTGCGAGGAATACACCCGCTTCTGCGGGGAGATGCCCTACCAGAACCCGGACTCGCTCTGGTCCTTCGGACCCCGCAGGCCGGGGCGCGTCGGCAGCCGCTCCGGCTCCCGCTATGGCTATGGCGCGCCGTGCCTGTTCAAGGTCCGCTACGGCGAGCCGGCGCTGATGCGCATCTACAACGACCTGCCCAACGATCGCACCCAGAACGGCGGCTTTGGTCGCAACGAGGTCTCGACCCACTTCCACAACGCGCACCATGGGGCGGAGAGCGACGGCGCGAGCAACGCCTTCCACTTCCCCGGCACATTCTACGACTACCACTGGAGCCTGACCCTCGCGCGGCGCGATCTGCGCAATGTCCGCCTCACCACAGACCCCTATCATCAGCGCAAGGCCTCCGGGCCCGACAACGCGGACGGGCTCGTGCCGGTCGAGGGCGACTTCCGCGAGATCCAGGGCAGCCTCTGGATGCACGATCACCGCTTCTTCTTCACGGCCGAGAACGTCCACAAGGGCATGTTCGCCCTGGTCAACCTCTACAGCGGTCCGGATCGCGGGCGCGAGGATCTGGACGACGGCATCAACCTGTGCCTGCCGAGCGGCTGGCTCCGGCCCTGGGGCAACACCGATTTCGACGTCAACCTGGCGATCAGCAATCCGGCGTTCCTGCAGGATGGCCAGATGTTCTTCGACATCTTCGACACCGACGGCTTTCTCGGCGACATGCTGTGCGTCAACGGCGGGTACTATCCCTATTTCGAGGTGCTGCCGCGCCGGTACCGCTTCCGCATCCTGAATGCGGCGATGGCGCGCTTCATCAAGCTGGCCCTGGTGGTCAACCGGTCCGCGATCGCCCGAGGCGCGAAGGTGCCGTTCTACTTCGTGGCCAACGACGGCAATCTGGTGGTCAATCCGATCAAGCTGTCCGAGCTCGACGAGCAGGGTGTGGGCGAGCGCTACGACATCGTGGTGGATTTCTCGGCCTTCAGGCCGGGCGACAGCATCTATCTCACAAACCTGCTCAAGCAGACGGATGGGCGCAAGCCCCGAGGAGCGGTCTCGATCGGACGGGCGCTGGCGGGCGATCCAGAGGATCCTTGCGTCGGCCCGATCCTGGAGTTCCGAGTGGTGAGCCAGGTCGAGAGCGTCGATGCACCTGGGATGCGGCTGACCTCGCGGATGCCGGACCGGAGCGCCAACTTCGAGGACTCCAACTGGACCACACGCCGGAAGACGCTGACGCGCCAGATCCCCGTGGTGGCGCCGGTGCGGGTGCGCGAGTTCGAGTACGGGCGATCGGGCCCTCCGGGGACTGGCGACTCGCGCGGGGCGGATGGCCAATGCATTCCCGAATGCCCGGAGGGGGCGGTCTTCCCCTGGTCGATCAAGGTCAACGGTCAGTCGGCGCACACGCTGAATGCGAACCGCATCTCGACGCTGGTCCCGAAGCCCGGTGAGGTCGAGCACTGGATTCTGAAGAACGGCGGCGGAGGCTGGGATCACCCGATCCACCTCCACTTCGAGGAGGGGGTAACCCTCGACCGAGGCACCAACTCCATCCCGGAGACGGAGCGGCTGGTCCGCAAGGACGTCTGGCGGCTGAGGCCCGGAGGCGAGGTGCGAGTCCAGGTTCGCTTCGGCGAGTTCGGTGGCGCCTATGTCAACCACTGCCACAATACGTCCCACGAAGACTTCGCGATGCTGCTGCGCATGCAGGTCCTGACGCCCCCGCCGGGTGACCCGAACTACAAGGGCTCGCCTCAGTACATGATCACCAAGACGCCGATCCCGACGCCCAATGGTGTGATCTGGAAGGATCCCGAGATCCTGCCCGAAGGAGACCCGCGCGCGGCAACGATCGCCAATGCGACACAGGCTCCCTAGATGAAACGCCTCCTCCCGATCCTCATGCTTTTGCTCGGCGTTTCAGCAACAGCTTCCGCCGCACCGCGCTGGGGAGAAGCGTACCTGCCGAACCTGCCTGTCTCGTCCCACAGGGGAGAAACGCTGCAGTTCTATGATGATCTCATCAAGAACAAAATAACGGTCATAAGCTTCATCTACACGTCATGTCGCGATCTCTGCCCGATGGTCACGGCGCGCCTGACCCAACTCGAGGACAAGCTCGGGGAGCTGATGGGACAAGACGTGTTTTTTGTCTCGATCAGTGTCGATCCCGAAAACGATTCCCCGCAGAAGCTCAAGGAGTACGCGGAGGCCTTCCAGACCGGGCCGGGTTGGACGTTCATCACCGGCAAGCCGGAAATCATCAAAGCGATCCGCTACAAATTGGGTGACCGCGGCGCCAAGATCAGCGATCACCGCAATGAGGTGCTGATCTCCAACGGAACCACCGGTGATTGGGAGAGGAGTTCCGTCTTCAACGACATCAGCACCCTCGCGATGAGCGTCCGGGCCATGAACCCCGATTGGCGAGCCAACATGGGCAAGGATCAGGCGACGCAGCGTCAAGCCAGCCAAACGGCCGCGCCCAGTCACCGAAACCTGCCAGGCCAAGCCCTGTTCGCGAAGACCTGCGCCTCGTGCCACACGATCGGGCAAGGCGACAAGGTCGGGCCCGATCTCAATGGGCTGTTGAGTCGGCGGACTCACGAATGGGTCACGAGATACATCGCGGATCCGGACGGCCTGCGCCGGGAGCAGGATCCCGATGCGGTGATGCTCTCAAAAAAATACCGGTCTATCAAGATGCCGCGGCTCGGTCTGGGCCAGGGAGATATCGAGGACCTCATGGCCTATGTGCATTCGAAGAGCTTCAGCGTGGGTGCCGATGCACAAGACGCCCGTAGCGTGAAACGCTAGGAGGTTCATCATGTCCAGAATGACGGTCGTCCGAGCGAAGGTGTTGGATCTGGTCCGCGGTCTCAGAGACACGTGCATGATGGCGATGGGGCTCCGCCCGGTGCCGATCCCATCCGCTCGGAAGCGGCATCTGCAAGGCGGCTTCACCCTCGTCGAGGTGCTGGTTGTCCTCGGCATCATCGGGCTCATCATGAGCCTGATGGGGCCGCGCGTCCTTGGCTACCTGACGGATTCGAAGGTGAAGACGGCGCGCATCCAGGCAGAAAGCCTCTCAAGTGCCGTCGAGCTGTTCTATATCGATGTGGGCCGCTATCCTCTCGACGCGGAAGGGCTGCAGGCGCTTGTCGTTCGTCCCGCATCGGTCGCGGCGTGGAACGGCCCATACATTAAGGGAAATTCGGTCCCTCTCGATCCCTGGGGGAAACCGTACAAATATGCGTCCCTCAACCGTGGCCGCAGCTACGTCATCAATTTTGCTGGTCCTGACGGGCAGCCGGGGAATGAGAACCCGAGGCAGGGGACTCAGCCTGCGCCCAGGACGGCCCTCAATCGTACCGTCGCACCATGACCAGCGTTCGGACGCCGCGAATGGGTTTTGACTCTCTGCGGCGCTGGTGGCTGCGGGAGTTCTATACCTCGATGCCGAACGCGCTGATCGGCACCGGGTCGCGCGATCCTCTCCCCCGGATCATCGTCGATTTGAGAGACGAGCAGGTTTCGATATGCCTCATCGGACCTTCAGGCGAAGAGGAGTCAGTCGAGAGCATACCGCTTCAGCGGTACGACCGATCCTTCATCGACGAGCGGCTCGCGAAGCACAGGAGAGGACATCGGCGCCAGCCCCCGAAGCTCACCTTGAGCATTCCCGTTGCGGTATCGCGCTCATTGATCATCCCGCGGCAGGCACGGTTGCAGGTTTCTGAGATCGTGCGGGACGACATCGAGCGCAAGACCCCGCTCAAAGAGTCCGACCTGTTCGTCGGCTACGACCTCCGGCCCGCTGACCACAGCAAGCTTGAGCTGCGGTATCTTGCGCTGCCCCATGCGACGCTCGCGTCGCACCTTGCCAGCCTCGGCATCTCACCCGGCGAGATCGATGGTCTTCAAGGGAGGATCTACGGGCGCCCGGAGCCGTTCGTGGTCAGGTTCGGAGCGGAGAAGCGGCGGAGCACCGCCAAGTCGGCCCTCGCTCTCAAAGGCCTCCTGGCCGCCACCCTGATCGCGGCAGCAACCGGAGCCGGGGCGACGCTGTGGCGCCAGCAGGAACAGATAGTCGCACTGGAATCCGAACTGCACGGCATAAGAACCTCTGCGAGGCAGGCGGCGGACGCGGCACGGCCCGTGGAATCGGTCGCGCGCGACGTCCAGGCCTTCAGGGACCTGCGCGCCGCACCTGGAACCGTGGCGATCCTGGAGGAACTGGCTCGAACGCTGCCGCTGAATACCTACCTCACCGAGATAGAGATTTCAGGGCGGGACATAAGCATAACCGGCTTCTCCGCAGGAGCTCCGGACATCGTGCATCTGGTCAACGACTCAGCAACGTTGCAGGATGCTGCTCTCTCCAATCGTCTCGTGTTCGACCGGTCGAAGGGCAAGGATCAGTTTTCCCTGCGTGCGTCGCTGCGCAAGCCACGAACTCCAGACGAGGATCCGCAATGACGGCCGACGGCGGAGTCAGGTGGGCGAGATTCGCTTGCTTCATGGCAGCTTCTGTCATGGTGCCGGCGGGAGCCCTGGCGCTCGTCGTCCTGACCTGCGTCCATATGATCGCCGAGCAACGGGACCAGATCGACCGGAGCGCCGCGCTTCTGGCCGAGCTACGGGCCACGCAAGTTGCGAGGCAGGCGACCCTCGACATCGATCCCGCCTTGATCGAACGCGCATCGTCCCGGTTTCTCCAGGCGCAGTCCGGCAACCTACTCCATGCCGAATTGATGACCCTCCTGCGCAAGGGGACCGAGGCTCACGGCATCACGTTCAATTCCGTCGCTCCGCTTCCCGATCACGAATGGTTCGGCCGCAAGCTCGTGGGCGTCAGGGTCGAGCTGACCGCCGAAATGGCCAAGGTCGCCTCTTTCATGTCCGGCATCGAGAGCGGACGGGAGTTCCTGTTTATCCGGCGCGCCAGGTTTACGGCGACGAGTGACACCTCCGGCAGCGACGAGGTGACGGCCATCCTCGAAATTTACAGTCCGACGCTATGGCAAACATCCTGAACACCGCCGTCGTGCAGGCATTCGCGTTGGCGGCCGCGGCCGGTTTCTGCGCGCAGTCGGTGCTTTTCGCGTACGAGAAGACGACCGAGCCTCTGCAACCGACCGATGTGCTTGTGCACCCGCGCGGGGACCGCTCTCCCCCTAATTCCGCATTCAGCGATTTCGACGTCGCACCCGTTGCGGTGGATATGCTCGCCAACAGGCCGCTTTTCGTGCCAAGCCGCACTCCGGCAAGGGTCGAGCCTCCTCCTCCCGTCGTATCCGAGGCCGTCGCTCCCGAGCCGGAGCCCGAACCGGTCGTCCCGGACTACAAGATCGCCGGGGTCTTCCTCTCACGGGGGGAGCGCCGGGCGCTCCTCCGCACCGCATCCCAACCCGCCCAGTGGATTTCACAAGGGGAAGTAACAAGAGAAGGTTGGACTGTTGTCGCCGTCAGCGCAGAAAAGGCGATCCTCCGTCGCGGTGAGCAGGAAATTTCCCTGTCAATGCCAGGACGTTCCGTTCCGGCCACTAACCACGTCGCTTCACGGTAACGTTATCTGTGCCCGATTAGGCACAACCCCCAACAATTTCGATGCTATTTGCCCTTCCGTAAAGAATCACTCAGGGGCGCGTTGCAATATTGCTGACTAGATGCCAACCTTGCTGTCTTGTCAGCTAGTGTCTGCGGCGGCGGTAAGCCACCTTGGCAATGGCAGCAAATGCGGGGCATTGGGGGATGTCGGTCAAAGGGTTGCTCCGGGCAGTCCACCTCGGGCAGTCAAGTGTCCAAGTGCTGTTTGCCTGCTGCATCGGAGCGATGGTGGCGGCGTGCCAAACGGATGAACGGATCGCCGCAATCGATACCTCTGCGCGCCCTCTGGCTGACGACGGGAAGTCGCGGCCATGGGGTCCCTACGCACGCCTGCCGGATCCGAGCGGGCCGGGTGCTCCCGGGTCCGCGAAAGTCATCTGGGGGTCGGATGAACCCATCGTAAGGACCAGTGCTGAACGGTCCGGCCAACCTCGAGAGCGAGGGGGCCAATATACGCTGAACCTTGTCGACGCCAGCGTGCAGGAGGCGGCCGCTGCAGTTCTCGGCGACATCTTCGGCGTGAACTATACGATCGACCCCAAGATCGACGGACGGGTCAGCCTGCAAACCACCAAGGAGACGACGCGAGAGGGGATTGCTGAGCTGTTTCAAGCCTCGCTCCGCCACATCGGCGCGGCGCTCGTGCAGACCGGGAACGTGTACCGCATCGTCACTGCGGATCAGGCCGCCCAGGGGGCCATGCTCGGCGGGGAAGGGGCGTCGATCGGCAGCGCCCTGCGGGTGGTGCCGCTCCGCTACATCGCAGCGCCTGAAATGAAGCGCATCCTGGACCCGATCGCGCAGTTCGGCGGCGTGGTTCGCGTGGACACGTCCCGGAACTCATTGATCCTGTCGGGTACGGATCAGGAGCTTGCGGCCATGCAGGAGGCGATCTCCGTCTTCGACGTCAACGTCATGAGAGGCATGTCGTTTGCCATCGTACCCGTCAGAGGTGTCGAGCCGGACGCCATCCTGGAGGATCTGAACAAGATCTTCGGGACGGCGGCCGAGGGGCCGATGGCCGGGATGGTGCAGTTTATCCCGAACAAGCGGCTGAGAACCGTCCTCGTGATGTCGAAGCAGCCGGAATACCTGGAAGAGGCGCAGCGATGGGTGCGCCGCCTCGACGAGCAGGCGTCCGGAACACGCCGCCAGCTCTACACCTACATGGTGCGAAACCGCCAGGCGACCGAGCTCGTCGAAGTGCTGAACTCCATCTTCGCCAAGGAGATCAATACCGGCGAAAGCGGCCGCGGACGCGCAGAGCCGCCGCCTCTCGCGCCGGCAACGCCCGTCAATGCCAGCGTCGGCGGGTTCTCGGTCTTCGGCGGCGCGCCCATCGCCGCCGGCGCAGTCGGCGGGACGAGCTTCAACCCGGACAGGTTCGAGGATGTCCCGGGACGGCGAAGCAGCGACCCCCCGGGGCCCGGGACTGGGCAGGCCACCGCGTCGACCGCGTTCGGAGCCGGAGGAGCCGACACGGAGGCGCGCATCAAGATCGTTGCCGACGCGGCGCAGAACGCCTTGCTGATCCTTGCAGCGGACTCCGATTACAAACGGGTCGAGCGCGCCATCGCGAGCCTGGATGTCGTGCCGAACCAGGTCCTGATCGAAGCGACGATCGCGGAGGTCACGCTCAACGACAGCCTGCGGCTTGGCGTTCGCTGGTTTTTCCAGGATCGGGGCGGCAATCATGCCGGCACCTTCACGGGCTCGGACCGCGGAGCGCTGGGTTCGGTCTTTCCCGGCTTCTCATATGTCTTCAGATCTCTGAACGTGCGGGCGACGATCAACGCCCTGAACGACGTGTCTCGCGTCAATGTGCTCGCATCGCCGAGCCTGATGGTGCTCGACAAGAAAACGGCGACCCTGCAGATCGGCGACCAGGTTCCGATCACGACCCAGAGCGCCGTCAGCGTCATCACGCCAGGCGCGCCGATCGTGAATTCCGTGTCGTACAAGGATACCGGCGTCATCCTCTCCGTCACGCCCCGCGTCAACGAGTCGGGCCGGGTCCTGCTCGACATCGAGCAGGAGGTCTCCACGGTCTCGAGGACGACCTCCTCCGATATTTCGTCGCCGACCTTCGGGCGCCGTCGGGTGAAGACGACTGTCGTCGTGAACGACGGCGAAGGCATCACGCTCGGCGGCCTCATTCACGATCGCACAACGGAAGGTGCTGCTCAGGTTCCCGTGCTCGGCGACATTCCCATCATCGGAAATGCGTTCAAGGAGAAACGGAACATCGTCGAAAAGACCGAACTGCTGATCATGCTGACACCCCGGGTCGTCAGGGATTTGAACGAGGCGCAGGCGGTGACGGCCGAGTACAGGAACAAGATCGAGTCATTTACGCCGACGAAGAACCCGGGGCGGAAGATTCTGCACAACATCAGCCGAACCGTGCAGTAGGGCGAACTGGCAACAGCGATGCATCGACCATGACGGGGCATTCTGCGCACACAGCATCCGACATCGGCTCCGCTGGCGAAAATTTCGTTGAGGCCTTCGCGGAATATCTTGTTCGCAGCAGGAAGATCGATACGAACGCTGCAGAGCGCAGCAAGCGGGCAGCCGAAGCCACAGGTGACCGGTTCGATCAGGTCCTGACGAAGCTGGGGTTGCTCCCCGAGGAGGATCTCACCGCGAGCCTCGCTCATTTTCTCGGCCTTCCGACCTACGCGCCGCGAAAGCTGCCGCCGAAACCGCTTCTGCCGGACAAAATCCCACCCAGGTTCGTCAAGCAGAACGGAGTGGTCCCCATAGACCTGCGTGACGGCACGTTGACGCTGGCGGTCGTGGATCCCCTCGATCGCGCGCCGATTGAGTCCCTGCGCTTCGTCGTCGACCACAAGCTGCGGCTTGAAGTGATCGCCCCTGCCGAATTCCGACGGATTCTGTCGGAATTGTATCTGGATCAGGAGAGCCAGCCGGGCGCCAAGATCGGCGAAAAGCCAGACGGTGCTGATGAACAGGATCTGCAGAAGCTCAGGGACAGCGCGAGCGAGGCACCCGTGGTCCGGTTGGTCAACCAGATCATTGCCGAGGCCGTCGAGGCCCGCGCCTCCGACATCTACATCGAGCCGGCTGCCAGTGCCCTGCTGGTCCGGTACCGGGTCGACGGAGCACTTCGCGTGGCACACGAGGTGCCGATCCAGTTGCAGGCTGCGGTCAGCTCGAGGATCAAGATCCTGGCCCGCCTCGACATCGCCGAAAGGCGCTTGCCTCAGGACGGGCGGGTCAAACTCCCGGTCCGGGGCAATGATATCGATTTCAGAATTGCGACCATCCCGACGATCAACGGGGAAGCGGTCACGATCCGTGTGCTCGACCGCAGCCGAGTGAGCCTCAACTTCGAGAGCCTCGGCTTCGACGAAAGCCAAACGAGTTCGCTGCGGAAAATGACGGAGTACCCGAACGGGATCATCCTTGTCACGGGACCCACCGGGAGCGGAAAGACCACGACGCTCTACACCATGCTGAAGCACGTCAACAGCTTGAGCACCAAGATCTTCACGGTCGAAGACCCGATCGAGTACCAACTGACGGGGATCAGCCAGGTGCAGGTTCACGAAGGGATCAACCTGAGCTTTCCTGCATGCCTCCGGTCCATCTTGCGGCATCACCCCGACATGATCATGATCGGCGAGATCCGCGACGTGGAAACGGCGCGGATTGCGGTTCAAGCTTCTCTGACCGGACACCTTGTGTTTTCCACGCTGCACACCAATAGCGCGGCGGAAACGGTCACGAGACTGATCGATATGGGCGTGGAGCATTTCCTGGTGGGCTCTACGTTGCGGGGCATCGTGGCACAGAGGCTTGTTCGCCGCCTCTGCCAGTCTTGCGCCAGTCCGCACGAAAGCTCGGCCGCATGGACCGACCATTTGCTCCAGCATCTGCCGGAACTACGGCACGAGGCCCCCGGTCGGCTTCTGCAGGCGCGCGGCTGCGACAAGTGTCACGGGGCAGGCTTCCAGGGGCAGATGTGCATCGCCGAAATCATGCAGGTCGACGAGGACGTGCGACAGGCCATCTTCCAGAGAAAGTCGGGATCCGAGATCGAGGCTGCGGCTCGACGCAGGGGAACGATCTCGATGTATGCAGACGGCGTGACGAAGGCCTGGAAGGGGCTGACGACATTGGAGGAGGTCTTCCGGGTGGCAAATAACTTGTAGCCCAGGTCCCCCACGAGGCGAGCATGTATTACTATTACGAGGCGTTCGACAAAGGAGGAAACCTACTCAAAGGTACGATCGAGTCCCCGTCGGAGGAGCAGGCGAGGGATCTGATCAACTCCCGTGGGATCACGCCTCTGCTGTTGCGCGCGGCAGGACCCGAGAAGGAGTTCGAGAGGAAGCGGTCGCGGCGGCAGTTCGGCCGGGCCAGTGAAAAGATGCTCGCCCGGTTCTCGCGGGACCTGTCTGTTCTCCTGAAGGCCGGCATCGCGGCTGATGCCGCTCTTCAGACCACCTCCGCGGCTGCGGAGAGTGGACACATGAAGCGTCTCTCCGACCATATTCTGGCCGACCTGAAAGCCGGGTCCACTCTGTCGGCCGCCCTGCAGGGCACGGGCGTCTTCCGTGCGGACTGCCTCAGCCTTATTCAGGCCGCCGAGTCCAGCGCCGATTACGGCAGCGCGTTGCAGGAACTGGCCGATCTCCTGGATCAGCGAGTAGCGGTTCGCAGCCGCATCCAGGCCGCGTTGGCATACCCGGCGCTTCTCATCGTGCTAGCCTGCGTCTCCCTCTGGACTGTGCTCGGGCTTCTCATTCCCGCCGTCACCCCGATCTTCCTGGAAAACGGGTTGCCGCTGCCCGGGATCGTGGCAGCCATGGACGCGGCGCGCGAATACGCGTTCGCGGCGGTAAGCGTCATGATCGTTGCTTTGCTCGCCGTCGCGCTCGGCGTTGCGCTGGCTCGGAGGAATCCCGACACCTGCGCCATGCTGGACAGGTCTTATCTTCTGATCCCGATCGTCGGGCGGATTTCCGAGCTCCGGGATGCGGGCCGATTCACCCGGACGCTTGCGACGCTGATCCGGTCCGGGGTGGCCCCGCTTCAGGCCCTGGAGGCCGCCTCGCCCACGGTCGCCAACATGCACAAGAGGCGGCAGCTTGCGAGTGCGATCGCGGAAGTCCGGTCCGGCCTGGGCATCGGCGCGGCCATGGTGCGGAACTCCGCCTTGCCGACGGTCGCCCAGCAGATGATCCTGGTCGGGGAGGAGAGCGGACGGCTCGAGGAGATGCTCATGCGCGCAGCCATGGTGCTCGAGGCGCAGGAGCGCGCGCGCACGCAGCGGATCCTGTCCATTCTGGCGCCCGGTCTGACGATCCTCATCGCAGCGATGGTCGGAGGAATCATCCTGTCCGTGGTGGGGGCGATCCTTTCGATCAACGAACTCGCCCTGCAATGAAGATCTCGGCCTCCGCCGCGGGATTCACCCTGATCGAGATGCTCGCGGCGCTCCTCGTCGTGAGCCTCATCGCTGTCGTTGCCGCACCGAGTATCCGCCGGCTGCCGGAGCGCGTTCAGCTCCGGGCCGAGGCGTCCCGAATGGCAAGCGCCCTCAGGGTCACGCGCGCGGCCGCCATGGCCCAGAACCGGGCCATGGATTTCGCCATCAGCGCCCCCCGGCGCTCCTACGGATCTGAGGTCATACCGACCTCTGTCGTCGATCAGCGCCTGAACCTGGAGGTTCTGTCGGCGGGCGCCGCGCGCCGTGCGAACGAGGATATCATCCGGTTCTTTCCGAATGGGCGGTCGACGGGCGGAAGGGTCAAGCTCTCCTCGGATCAGGCGAGCGCCCATGTGCAGGTGCTGGGGGTCACCGGACGTGTCGCCTTCGATGACTGAGCGGTCTTGCGTCGCCGGAAGCAACTGCGCCGGGTTCATCATGCTGGAGTTCCTGGCCGCATTCGTGATCTTTGCCGCAATCGTGTCGGCCTTTCTCGCCGCCTTGTCGGCGGCCATCAGAGCCGATCAGCAGGCGCTGTTCAGGACGCGGGCGGCCATGCTCGCGAAGTCCAAGCTGGCGGCTGCCGGGATCGAATATCCCATCCGCCCGGGCATCGCCGAGGGCAGGTTCGACAACGGCTATGTGTGGCGGGTCGAAATGCAGCTCGATCGCCCGCCCGGCAACGGTGCCACGCTGGGCTACAGACTGGTGAGAATCCATGCGACCGTGGGCGATCCCATGTTGATGGCAAGGCGCACCCTCACCCTCAGCTCGGTCAAGCTCGTCGGTGCGGGAGAGCCGCTCCGGTGACGCGCGTCCGTCAGCGTGGAGATGGCGGCTTCGTGCTGGCCGAGGCACTCGTCGCCTTGACCCTGCTCGGGATGATCATGGTCCTTTGCACCTCTCTGGTCGATTTCGGACGCCGTGTCTCAAATCTGAGCCGTACCAGGGACCACGTGAGCGACCTGTCCTCCGCAGCCGATGCGCTCGCCGCCCTGGTCGGCCGGGCCGTGGCCGTCAGGGAGCGACTGCACGACGGCCGGCAGAAGGTCCTCTTCGCCGGACAGGATACGCTCCTGGCTTTTGCGGCCGTCAGCAGCGCCGAGGGCCTGCCCGGGGGGACGGTCCAGGTCCAGATGGCATTCGATCGAGGGGCGAGCTCTTTCGTCCTGAATGTAACGCCGCTGCCATCGAACGGCAGCTTCTCCCGACCGGATGGCGCCGCTAATCAAGTTCTCCTCGAGAACGTCGCCCGGCTGGAATTCGCGTATTTCGGCGCGATAGCGGAGGGGGCGGCCGGGACGTGGCACAGGGAATGGCTCGCGGCCGAGAAGCTGCCGAAGCTCGTGATGATCCGTGTTGCGATCCGGAACGGCGGACGCGTCGAGACACTCGAGATCGCAGCGCCGATTTGGGCCGAGTAGCGACTCCGGCTGCAGGCGCCAAGGCGTTATTCCTCGGGAGAGATGAGGAAGGCTCGTGCCGCCAACCGGAGGAGTGGAACTTCACCCCTCCGAGCCTGCTCCCGGTCGGGCGCTCGCAGTCTTCGGGCCGTCCGGGCTGATGTCATCCGGGAGCGGCCGGTCACGGCATCGAAGGCCTGGTTACGGACCCGGTGATCTTTCGCCGCTGTCGCGCACGGCCACCAACCGAGCCTTGGGCTTTGCACGTCGGGGCTCCTGCTTCCAAGCGATGGCCTCGGCGGTCCCTGAATTCCATGGTCGTAAGCACTCAGGACCAAAGTCCGTATTGTCGCCGGGCAGGACTCCATCGATAACGCTATTGAGAACCGAGGCATCCGTCCCGATCGGGTGGAATCTTCGGGTTCGAAAGGCACGACAGGGTCACGGGTGACTCCCAAGAGCGTTGCAGCGGCGTAGAAAGACTCCAAGTACCGGTATCCGAAACGAAGAAGGATCTGCAGGCGGTCGCAGGTGCTTTCGACATGTTTCCGGAATGCCGGCGTCAAGAAACATCAATTTGGGACAACTTCGACTCAGGCCAGGCGGAATAAAACAATGGTGGGGAAAGCGGAAGCCGGTGTATCCGAGGTGAGTTCAGCGTTAGGGGCGTGTCGGTCTGCGTTTGGGGGTGTTGCGCTGTTTTCGGCGGTCATCAACCTTCTGATGCTCACCGGCTCGATCTACATGCTCCAGGTCTACGACCGGGTGCTCGCCAGCCGCAGCATCTCGACCCTGGTGGGCATCTCGCTGATCGTGCTGGCGGCCTATCTGCTCCAGGGCGCCCTCGATGCCCTGCGCTCGCGCATGCTCGCCCGCATCGGCGCCCGCTTCGACGAGCTGCTCTCCGGTCGCATCTTCGAGCTCGTCACCATCCTGCCCCTCAAGGGCTCCCGCTCCATGAGCGGCCTGCAGCCCGTGCGCGACCTCGACCAGATCCGCGGCTTTCTCTCCGGCCTGGGCCCGACGGCGCTGTTCGACATGCCCTTCATGCCGGTGTTCTTCGCGGGCTGCTTTCTCCTCCATCCCTGGCTCGGCGGCCTGGCGCTCGTCGGCGGGGTGGTGATCGTGGGCTTCACTCTCCTGACCGAGGCGCGCAGCCGCGGGCCCATCAAGGACATGACCCAGAGCGCCAACGAGCGCCATGCGGTCGCGGAGGTGAGCCGGCGCAACGCCGAGGCGGTGCGCGCGCTCGGCATGCGCCAGGTGCTGGGCCGGCGCTATGCCGCGGCCAATGTGCGCCATGTGGCCGACGGCCTGCGGGCGAGCGACGCGGCGGCGGGGATCGGCGCGGCCGCCAAGGTGTTCCGCATGGTGCTGCAATCGGCGGGCCTGGGCCTGGGCGCCTATCTGGTGATCCAGGGCGAGCTCAGCGGCGGGGCGATGATCGCGACCTCGATCCTGATGTCGCGGGCGCTGGCCCCGATCGAGATCGCGGTGGCGAACTGGAAGGGCTTCATCGGGGCCCGCCAGAGCTATCACCGGCTGCAGCAGACCCTGGCGCTGGTGCCGCCGCGGCCGGAGCGGCTGGCGCTGCCGGCGCCGCGCGCCAGCGTGAGCGTGCAGGACCTGGTGGTGAGCGCGCCCGGGGGGACGCAGCCGATCGTGCTCGGGGCCTCGCTGCAGCTGCAGGCCGGGCAGGGCTTGGGGCTGATCGGGCCGAGCGCGTCGGGCAAGTCGAGCCTGGCGCGGGCGCTCGTGGGGGTGTGGCCTTGCTTGCGCGGGGAGGTGCGGCTCGACGGGGCGACGCTCGACCAGTGGGAGCCGGACGACCTGGGGCGCCACATCGGCTACCTGCCGCAGGACGTGGAGCTGTTCGAGGGCACGGTGGCGGAGAACATCGCGCGCTTCCGGCCCGAGGCCTCGGCCGAGAGCGTGATCGCGGCCGCGCGGGCGGCGGGGGCGCACGAGATGATCCTGCAGCTGCCCAACGGCTACGACACGCGCATCGGGGAGAGCGGGACGGCGCTCTCGGGCGGGCAGCGGCAGCGGGTGGCGCTGGCGCGGGCGTTGTACGGGGATCCGTTCCTGGTGGTTCTGGACGAGCCGAATGCGAGCCTGGACGGGGCGGGGGACGACGCGCTCAACCAGGCGATCTTAGGGGTGCGGGAGCGCGGGGGCGTGGTGGTGGTGATCACCCATCGTCCGGCGGCGCTGGGCAACGTGGACGTGGTGGGGATCATGGAGGCGGGTCGGATCAAGTCGCTTGGTCCGCGCGACGAGGTGCTCAAGACGGTGATGCGCCGGCCCGTGGCGGCCGCCGCGCCGGCGGGGGCTCCCGCGGGGGCGGTCGTGGGGAGTGTCGCGGGGGCGCCGGCTCCGCACCTGCGCGAGGTGCGCTCCTCGTGAGCGGAGCCTGTGCCGACCATCGCTTCCATGCTTTGCGGGAGATCCGCCTGTGAGGGTTCATCCGCCTGTGCCGACCATCGGCTTCCATGCTTTGCGGGAGATCCGCCTGTGACCTCCTTCTTCGACGGATTCAACGATTTGCGGGAGATCCGCCTGTGAGCACGACCAACCTTGAGACCCCTCCCTCGGCCCATCAGGCGGCGCTGCGCCGGTCTGCGGTGATGGGGCTGTCCCTGATCGGGCTGTTTGGCGGCACGATCGGCCTGTGGGCCGCGACCTCGACCCTCTCGGGGGCGGTGGTGGCGCCGGGGCAGTTCGTGGTCGACAGCAACGTCAAGAAGGTCCAGCACCCCACGGGGGGCATCGTGGGCGAGCTGCCCGTGCGGGAGGGCGACCGGGTGGCCGAGGGGGATCTCTTGATCCGGCTCGACGAGACGGTCACGCGGGCGAACCTCCAGATGGTCACCAAGCAGCTCGACGAGCTCGCCGCGCGCCAGGCGCGGCTGGAGGCGGAGCGGGACGGGCGGGCCGCGATGGAGTGGCCGGCGGAGCTGGCGGGGCGGCGCTCGGATCCCGCGGTGGTGCGGCTTGTGGCGGCGGAGCAGACGCTGTTCGAGGCGCGGCGCACGGCGCGGGAGGGGCAGAAGAGCCAGCTGCAGAAGCGGATCGCGCAGCTGCGGGACGAGATCGTGGGGCTGCGGGCGCAGCAGGCCTCGAAGGCGCGGGAATCGGCGATCATCGAGAACGAGCTCAAGGGGGTGCGCGAGCTCTACCAGAAGAACCTGGTGCAGCTGACGCGCCTGTCGGCGCTGGAGCGGGAGGCCGCGAGCCTGGAGGGGCAGCGGGGCCAGCTGATCGCGGCGGTGGCGCAGTCGGAGGGGAAGATCGCGGAGACGTCGCTGCAGATCATCCAGATCGACGAGGAGACCCGGGCGGAGGTCATGAAGGAGCTGCGGGAGATCCAGGGGCGTGTGGCGGAGTACGGGGAGCGGCGGGTGGCCGCGGAGGACCAGCTCAAGCGGGTGGAGATCCGCTCGCCGAGCGCGGGCTACGTGCACCAGCTGGCGGTCCACACGGTCGGGGGCGTGATCTCGCCGGCGGAGCCCGCGATGCTGATCGTGCCGGCGAACGACTCGCTGACGCTGGAGGCCAAGGTGCTGCCGCAGGAGATCGACCAGCTGGTGGTGGGGCAGCACGCGAATGTGCGGGTTCACGCCTCGAACCAGCGCACGACGCCGGAGCTGAGCGGGACGTTGAGCCGGATCGCGGCGGACGTGACGCGGGAGCCGCAGACGGGGGCGACGTACTACACGATCCGGGTGGCGCTGCCGCGGGAGGAGGTGGCGCGTCTGGGGAATGTGAAGCTCCAGGCCGGGATGCAGGCGGAGGTGTACGTGCAGACGCACGACCGCACGCCGCTGCAGTACTTCATCAAGCCCCTCCAGGACCAGATCGCACGAGCCTTC
>JAESFH010000286.1_pt1 | contig 18939 bp, 11 predicted proteins | sample 9269381 | NCBI WGS metagenome assembly JAESFH01 (sample SAMN14504062, study PRJNA617094) | algae metagenome | isolation source: Aphanothece sp. CMT-3BRIN-NPC111 and co-occurring heterotrophs from well... | place: USA: Clark Mountains Wilderness, California | collected 2010-04-18
CCTGCCCGCTCTCGGCCAGCAACTTCTTCGCGGCATCGAGTGACATCCACGAGCTGACCTCCACCTGATCCATGTTTTTGTTCGCGGCATTGATCACGAAGTTCTCCATCCCCCAGCTGCTCTGCACCACGGACCACGGATACGCCGCGGGTTCCGTCTCGTGGATGATGACGGCAGCGGCGGCGCCCTTCTCCGCCGCGATTTCATACTTATAGGTCCAGCGGCCGTAGTAGGTCATCGCGCGGCCTTTGAACATCCGCGGGTCGAGCTTTGTCGGGTCGGCAGGATCAGGAATGGCGGGATCGTTGATGAGCATCAGGATCGTCTTGCCTTTGACGTCGACGCCCTTGTAGTCGTCCCAGCCGTACTCGGGCGCGACAACTCCGTAGCCGACGAACACGACATCGGAGTTTTCGACTTTGATGTCTTCCTGCAGACGATTCGAATACGCGACATAGTCATCGCCAGGCTTCAGCTCCATCGGCTTGCCCTTCACGCTCAATGCAGCGGTCGCGTCTGTAAGCACCCCGGCGAGCGGCACCTCCTGGGTGTAGCTGCCGTTCGGATTACCCGGTTTGAGACCGATCTTCTTGAACTGCTCGGTCAGATAATTGACCGTCAGCTCTTCGCCTTTCGAGCCCGGCGCACGACCTTCGAATTCATCTGACGCGAGCACTTTGATGTGCTTCAGCAGGTCGTCCGCGGTGATCGCGGAGAGCGCTTCCTTCGGCGGCAATGCAGAAGTCTCGGCCGCGAAGGCGGCGCTGATCGGACAGAGCAGCGAGAGAAGAAGGAGGAGACGGATGTTCATAGGCGCTGAAAGTCTTTAACGGCACTCCAGCAGCGTCGCAATCGGCGGTGCGGCGGATCACGGCTGCGGGTGGAGGAAACGATTCGCTCCGCGACACAAAAAAATCGCGGAATCACTGCGTCCGGGTGGCGGGCGCGGGCGAATTCATCGGGAGCAGCTCATCGGTCACTCCACCAGTACAACCAACGCTTCGCCTAACGACTCACTATGAAACGCTTCTTTCTCTCGCTCATCGCAGCGCTCGCTCTGCTCCCCGCCATGGCCTCAGCGGACACCGTATTCGGCCTGACCTCCGGCGGAGCGATCTTCAGCTTCGATTCTTCTTCGCCGAATACGATCACCGGCGTCGTCGTCGTTACCGGAACGGGAGCCGACACGCTCGTCGACATTGATTTTTATCAGGTCAACGGAGCGCTCTTTGGCTTCGCGAGCAGCGGCAATCTTTACCGCATCAATCCATTCACCGGTGTCGCGACGCTCGACGTGTCGCCGCAAATGTCGATCGGCACCGCCGTCTCGGCAGACTTCAACCCGATGGCCGATCGCGCACGCATCATCTCGGCGGGCAACCAGAACTATCGCCTCACACCGAGCGTGCAAACTCCGGGACCAGCGAATCCCGGCGCGGTCACGTTCGACGGCAATTTCGCGTTCGCCCCCGGCAGCGGCATGGGCACGCCGAACCTTCTCGGCGCCGCATACACGAACCCGTTCGACGGGACCGGCTCGACCTCGCTTTACACGGTCGACATGAACAATCTTTACCTGAACACCGTCGGTCCGCAGTTCAACACGCTGACTCTGGTTGGTTCGCTCGGGATTACGTTGAATGGCCTGGTCGGATTCGACATCTCGCAAGCTTCAGGCCTCGCGTTCCTCTCGAACAACGACTCGCTTTACACGGTGAATCTGCAGACCGGCGCCGCGACTTTGGTTGGCACGATCGGCGGTGGGGTCCCAGCGAACACGATCTCGATTGCCGCGGTTGCGGTGCCGGAGCCGGGCACGAGTGCGCTTCTCGCCACTGCGGCGATCGGCGCGCTTGTGTTGTACGTGCGCCGGCGGCGGGCGCAGGCGTAAGCGCTCGCCTGAAAACTCACTCGAGCCAGACGTGTTTATACGGATGGTGATCGAGAATCGTCGGATGCCACCCCTTCACGTTCGGGCGGATGAGAAAGCCGTGCGTGTAGTAGTAGATCGGCAGGATCGGCGCTTCGCCGAGCAGGATCGCTTCGGCTTTCTGGAACGCAGCGAACCGCGCGGCCTGGTCGCCCGTCGCCGCAGCCTCGGCGATGAGGCGGTCGTACTCGGGATTCGACCAGCCGGTCATGTTATTGCCGCCGCCGGTGACCCACAGATTGAGGAATGAATTCGGATCGTTGTAATCGCCGATCCAGCTTGAGCGGACGACTTGATACGCCATCTGCCGGCGGGAGCTAAAGTAGACCTTTTGCTCTTGGTTCACGAGCGTGGCGGCGACGTTCAGGTTCTTGCGCCACATCTGCTGAATCGCTTCAGCGATCGTGCGGTGATTCTCAGACGTGTCGAAGAGGATCTCGATTGGCGGGAGACCGCGACCGTCCGGAAAACCGGCTTCGGCGAGCGTGCGTTGCGCTTCGGCGACATCATACGGTATCGACGCTTCCGCCGTGTAGCCGGCGGTGTTCGGCGGTGTGAACGCGCCGGCGGGGAGCTGCGCGCCACGCGTGACTTTCTCGACGATCGCCTGCCGATCAATCGCCATTGCGAGCGCGCGCCTCACGAGACGATTGTCGAGCGGCGGCTTCGTCACGTTGACGCGGTAGAAGTAGGTGCCGAGGTAAGGATCGATGCGCAGCAGCTCGGGATTGTTGCGGCGGTAGGCATCGATGCGGTTGATGGGAATCGCCTCAGTCAGGTGAATCTGGCCGGAGCGAAACGCCCGCTCTTCGACGTTCAGGCTGTCGATCGTGTGAAAGACGATGCCGTTGAGCTTCACCGTACCCGCGTCCCAGTAGGTGGGGCTTTTCTTCACCCGTACGCGCACGTTGAGCCGCCATTCTTCGAGCGTGAATGGACCGTTGCCTACGTACCGATCCGGCAACGTCCACCGGCTGCCGCGTTCGTTCACCGGGCCGTATTTTGCGACCGTCGGAAGGTGAACCGGGAACCACGAGTAGTTGCTCAGCAGCGACAGAAAATACGGCGTCGGCCCGGCCAAGGTGATGACGAGCGTGTGCTCATTCGGCGCGCGAAATCCGACCTGCTCGAAATCCGTCAGCTTGCCTTTGTGAAATGCCTCCGCGTTCTCGACGGCGTAGAGCATGTAGGCGGTATCCGCGGCGAGAGCAGGGGAGAGAATTCGGTGATACGAGCCGATGAAGTCGTGCGCGGTGACAGGATCGCCGTTCGACCATTTCGCGTTGTGGCGCAGATGGAACGTGTAGGTCTTGCCGTCTTCTGAAATCTCCCAGCGTTCGGCGACGCCGGGCACCGGATGAAGATCGACGGGATCCTCGGCGACGAGACCTTCAAGGAGTGCGGAGAGGATGTTGAACTCGGTCGTGCTGTTGACGATCTGCGGATCGAGATCCTGCACCTCCTGCCCGTTGCCCCTGTGCAGGATTTGGAGGCGATTGCCTTTCTCCACGTTCGTCTCCGGCTTGCGGCAACAGACGAGGCTCGTCCACAGCGCGACCGTAACGAACGCGACGCTACACCGAGCGGTGAAACGCATCCGCGCTAGCGGCCTTCCTGCGATGGACCGGCGGCGCCCTTTTTCTTCGGCGCGCCGATGCCGATCTGGGCGAAGAACGGCTCAAGCGAACGCTTTCGGCCCAGGAACTTCTCGGTCGATTGCGCGACATCCCGTGAATCGCCGGGCTCGTAGATATCGCGGCGCAATCTCATGCCGGCTTGCTTGTCGAAGTAGCCGTCCTTCGACTTCTGGAACACCGTCGCGAGATCGGCGGCGATGGCGTCGGCCCAGGCGTAACCGTAGTAGCCGGCATCGTATCCCGTGATGTGGCCGAAGTAGGCGACGAAGGCTGTCTCAGGGGCGATTGGCAGCAGCACCTTCTCGAGAATTGCGTTCGAGACCTTCACCGCATCGTGCGGCTGACCTTCCGGATGCGGTCCATGCAGCGCGAGGTCTAACGATGCGAAAGCGAATTGCCGCCGATAGCGCATCGCCTCGGTCGCCAGCCGCGCTTCCTTCATCTTCTCGATCGTCTCGGCGGGAATGTTGTTCGAAGGGTCGCGATAATCGGCCGCGAACGTATCGAGCACCTTTTTGTCCCAAACCCAGTTCTGGAGCATCTGCGACGGCGCCTCGACGAAATCGCGCGGCACGTTCGTTCCGGCGAAGCGCGCGTACTGCGCACGCGTCAGGATCGAGTGCATGACGTGTCCGAATTCGTGGAAGAGCGTCTCGACATCCGAGTGGCTCAGGAGTGACGGCTTGCCTTCGCTCGGCGGAGGGAAATTGCAGACCAACGCCACCGTCGGTCGCTGATATTTTCCATCGGGCAGGCGTTTGCCCCCGATGATTCCGAATTGCGCGAAGTGATTGAACTTTCCTTCGCGTGGGAACATGTCGAGGTAGAACATGCCCATCGGTTCGCCGCTCGCGGCGTCGGTCACCATGTAGAGCTGGAGGTCGTCGACCCACTTGTCCGGCGCGGCGATCTCTTCGAACTTCAGGCCGAAGATGTTCTGGTAGATCTTGAACATCCCTTCGAGCGTCGGCTGATACGGAAAGAACACGCGCAGCGCTTCCGTATCGACGGCGTATTTCTGCTTCTTCAGCTCGTTCGTGTAGTAGCGCCAATCCCACACGCTGAGGCGGGCGTTTGGATCGCCGGTGTCGGCCGCCTTCATCTTCTGTTGCTCCGCGACTTCGGCTTCAAACTTCGGCTGAATGCCCGCGACCAGATCGTCGATGAACTTCGACGCCGCGGCGCCGGTTTTCGCCATCTTCACCTCGGTCTGGTAGTCGGCCCACGATTTGTAGCCGAGGCGCAGCGCGATCTTATTGCGCAACGTGAGGATCGCATTCAACAGCGGCACGTTCTTCTCCTGCGCGAGCGTCTCGCGCGTGACGTAGAGCCGCTTCCGCGTCTCTTCGCGCTTCGCGGTATCCATCACGGTGTTGTAGTGGAACGTGACGTTCGCCATCACGGTGTAGGCGTCGTCGCCGGTCTTCACGCCGGGTGAACCGAGGAAGCTGTCCGGCACGCCCTCGAGCTCCGCTTTTGTGAAGACGACCGGCCCGCGCGCGCTGACGACATTTGTGTCGAAATCCGTCGTGAGCTTGCTCACTTCCTTGCGCAGCTGTTCGACTTCCTGGCGCTTTTCCGGCGAAAGGTCCAGGCCGGCGCGGCGATAATCGCGGAGCGTTTCGTCGAGCAGTTTCTTGTCTTCGCCGGTCAGCTTCGGTTTCGTTTTCGCAAACGCCTGCACCGCTTTGTAAACGTCCTCGCGGTAGTCGACGCCGACCGCCCAATCCTGATAGCTCTTGATCGCGTTTTCGGCGGCCGAGCGCATCGCCCCATCGGTATGGGTTTCCTTGATCATGCTCGCGCGGCTCGCCGTCAGCCCGGCTTCGTAGGCGAGATCGTCGAGCGCGACGATCGTGCTCTTGAACGTGACTTTGCTGAGGTCCTGCGTGCCGATCCGATCCAGCTCGCCGTTGGCCTTCGCGATCGTGTCTGCCATCGAGGCGTCGATCGCGGCTGGCGTTTGCTCCCAATCGGGAATTTTCAGGACGGTCTTCGCCTTCGCGGCCGCTGCGCGGAATGCATCGACCGTTCGAAGCTCCGCAGCGTGGAGATCAGTAGCGCAAAGGCAAAGCACGAGTGCCGATACGAAGGCGGCTGCTGCGAACCGCGAGCGCGCGAGAGCAGAAGGTGCGACCGCAGAACGACCGATCCCGCTGCCAACCGGTTCCTTTGTCATGTCGACCGAAGTGGAGACATCTCTAACCGCCTTCTGCGTCAGCGGCGCTGGCTGAAGAGAGAGTAAGCGATTCCTCCACTTCGGTCGGAATGACAAAGTAGAAGCGTCGAGCGACAGCACGGCCGCGCGGAGGTCGATGGGACGTCGGTTCATCGGGTTGGTGGGAGGCAAAACATTGTGGTAGAAGCGCGCAGGGTAAAGAGAATCATTCGCGGCTGTGCAAGACCTGCTCGAAAAATCGCTCCTCGCGTTTATCCCGATCTTTGTCGCGATCGATCCGATCGGGTTGATCGCCATCTTCATGGGACTTGCGCCGAACGCGACGCGCGAAGTGCGTCAGCGTCAGGGGCTGCTCGGGATCCTCACGGGGTTCGCGGTGTCGATCGGGTTTATCTTTCTCGGACGCTTTATCTTCAAAGCGGTCGGCATCTCGGTCGCCGATTTCCAGGTCGCGGGCGGGCTGATCCTGCTGGGGCTGGCGGGCCGGGAGCTCATCGGCGGTGAGGAGCGGGCCCGAAGCGGGAGCGAGGAGTTCGGCGTGGTGCCGCTCGGCATGCCGTTGATCGCCGGACCGGCTTTGCTGACGGCGCTGCTGATCCTGATCGATACCGTCGGCCTGGCGTTCACGATCGGTTCCCTGGTCGTTAACCTTGTGCTGGTGCAGATCGGATTTCGCTACGCGCGGCGGGTCGAGGCGCTGATGGGCCGGCAGGGACTGAACGGCGTCTCGAAGCTGATCGCGCTGCTGCTGGCTGCGATCGCGGTCAGCTTGATCCGCCGCGGTTGGCAGGCGGCGTAGGATCAATCTAAAACTCGCCCGTCTGCAGCATCACGAGCGTGCAGGCGTAATCGACCTCGATGCCGGCGGCTTCGGCTTTCCGGGCGAGGTCGTCGTTCTCGGCGCCGGGATTCATGATGATCCGGCGGGGTTTCGCGTTGACGATCTCGTCGATCAGAGGATCGGAGCGCTGTTTGCCGAGATACATCGTCACCGTTTGTACCGGCTCGGGCACGTCCGCCAGACTGCGGTAGCAGGTTTCGCCGAGGATTTCGTCGAACGCCGGGTTCACGGGGATCGGCCGATGGCCATGATCGCGCAACATCCGCATCGCGCGGTAGGCGTAACGATCGGGTTTCGGCGACGCGCCAAGCACCGCGACCGTCTCGGATTCCGTTCGTGACATGACGCCTAATGCTTCGTGGCGGACGGCCTAACCGGTCGCCGCAGGGCCGTTGACACCTCTCGCTCGCTTGTTACTATCCCGCCCGTATGAGATTCCCGCTCGCGCTCACGACTAAAATTGCCGCGTACATCATCGGCAATAAGCTGCGTCGGACGGAGAAATTCGCGACCGTGCTGCAGCTGGAGCCGCTCCACACCTGCAACCTGACCTGCACGGGCTGCGGCCGGATCCGCGAATACTCAACCTCGCTCAAGGACATGATGAGCCTGGAGGATTGCCTGAGCGCGGCCGACGAATGCAAGGCGCCGATGATCTCCATCTGCGGCGGCGAACCGCTCATCTACCCGCACATCGAGCCGTTGATCGCTGGGTTGCTCGATCGGAAGCGGATCGTCTACGTCTGCACGAATGCGATGTTCATGCGCAAGAAGATGCGCGAGTGGCTGGCCTCGCAGTTTCCGAAAGCGCCGGGAGTCGTCGAGCCGAAAATAAAGGAACTCCTCGCGGCGGGCTTGATGAGCGAGAAGGAGGCGACCGAGGTGCGGAAAGGCCCGAAAGACGCCGCGAAGCTGACGATCGCGCCGAGCGATTGGATGTATTGGAACGTCCACCTCGACGGCCTTGAGCGGACGCATGATCTGATCGTGGAACGGGAGGGCGTGTTCCGGGAGTGCATCCTCGCGATCCGCATGGCGAAGATGCTCGGCTACCAGGTGGCGACGAATACGACCGTCTACAAAGAGACCGACATGGAAGAGCTCGAGCAACTGTTCGACTTCCTCTCGGATCTCGGCGTCGATGGTCACACGATCACGCCCGGCTACGAATACGACGCCGCCAAGCAGGACATGATCAAGCGGCTGAATCTTCAGCCGGAAAACTTCTTCCTCACGCGCGACCTCACCGTGAAGAAGTTCGCGAAGATGGAGGAATGGATGGAGCGCTACACGTTCTTCGGCACGCCAGTTTACTTCGAGTTCCTCGCCGGCAAACGCGACCTGACCTGCTCAGCATGGGCGATCCCGACGCGGAACATGGCCGGCTGGAAGGCGCCCTGTTATTTCATGACCGATAAGGCCGGCACGAACGGCACCGGTCATTACAGCAGCTACGCGGAACTGTTGGAGAGCGTCGACTGGAGCAAATACGGAGTCGTCGATGGCATCGCGCGCGATCCGCGTTGCGAGAATTGCATGACGCATTGCGGCTACGAGCCGACTGCGAGTCTCGGCCTGAACGCGCAAAAGGGCGACACGTGGAAGACGATCAAGTTCAACTTCGGCAGCCGCCCGATGCCCACCGGCAAAGGGAATGAAGTGCTGGCGTTCAACGGCGTGACGTCCGGCAACGGACATCTCACCGGGAAACGCGCGGAAGTCGAAGCCGTAGCCTCTTAAGCGCCGGAATGCCTCCGACTTCATCCAACGTCATTCCACTTGCGAGCGCGTCCGCCGCGACCGCGCCCTCGTTCTCGCCCGCCGCTTCGGATTTGAGCGAGGCGGTCCGACGCGCACAGCAGAATCTTCTCCGGCAACAGCATCCGGATGGTCATTGGTGCGGCGAGCTCGTCGTCGATAGCACCCTTTGCTCGGACTACGTGCTTTTCATGCATTGGCTCGGCGAAGTCGATGAGGAGCTGCAGCAGCGCTGCGTCCGTCATATTCTGAAGCGGCAACTGCCGGATCACGGCTGGAACATTTACTACGGCGGTCCGAGCGAAGTGAACGCCTCGGTGAAGGCGTATTTCGCGTTAAAGCTCGCCGGTCACTCCGCCGATCTCCCGTTCATGCAGGAAGCGCGCGCGAACATCCTGCGCCTGGGCGGCATCCCGCGGATGAACACCTACAGCAAGCTGTATCTCGCGCTGCTCGGGCAGTTCCCGTGGCATTATCTGCCGTCGATCCCCGTCGAGATGATTCTGTTTCCGGAATGGGCGCCGTTCCACATCTACAAGATGTCATCGTGGAGCCGCGCGATGCTCATTCCGCTCGCGATCATCAATCACTTCAAGCCGACGCGTGAGTTGCCGGAAGCGCAGCAATTGCACGAGCTCTACCCGGTCGGCACCGAGCAGAAAGATTTCACCCTCCCACGGCACCGGCGGTTTTTTGCGTGGCAGAATTTCTTCCTCCGCTGCGATCGCGCATTAAAGCTGATCTCGAAGGTCGGCTGGCGGCCGATGCGGAAACGCGCACTCGAGGAAGCCGAGCGTTGGATGCTGGAGCGGATCGGCGAGGGGAGTGACGGCCTCGCGGCGGTGTTCCCGGCGATGTTGAATGCGCTGATCGCGTTGCGCGCGCTTGGTTATCCGGACACCGATCCTGTTTACAAGAAGGCGCTCGCGGATTTCCGCGGACTCTTCGTTGATGATCCGGACGATTTCCGGATCCAGCCGTGTTTGTCGCCGGTTTGGGACACATCGATCAATTTGATCGCACTCGCCGAGTCGGGTCTGCCCGCGAATCATCCGGCAGTGCGCAAGGCCGCCGAGTGGCTTGTCGACAAGGAAGTGCGGGTGCGCGGCGATTGGACGGTCAACAACCCGCACGTGGAAGCGAGCGGCTGGGCGTTCGAATACAACAACGTCTATTACCCGGACACGGACGACACCGCGATGGTCTTGATGGGGCTGCGGCTGGCGCAGCCTAACGACTCAAAGGCGCTCGCGCAGCTCTTCAAGCGCGCCCTCGATTGGCAATTGAGCTTCCAATGCCGCGATGGCGGCTGGGCTGCCTTTGACAAAGAAGTGACGCAGCGCTGGCTGGAGGACATGCCGTTCGCGGATCACAACGCGATCCTCGATCCGACCTGCAGCGATCTCACCGCGCGCACGCTGGAGCTGTTCGGCTACATCGGCTTCGATCCGAATGACCCATGTGTCCGCCGCGCGGTGCAATACTTGATCGATACCCAGGATGACGATGGCTCGTGGTATGGACGCTGGGGCGTGAATTACATTTACGGCACATGGCAGGTGCTCCGCGGATTGCGCGCGATCGGTGAAGACATGACGCAGGATTGGATTTTGCGCGGACGCGATTGGCTGGAGAGCTGTCAAAATGCCGACGGCGGCTGGGGCGAAACCTGCGCGTCGTACGACGATCCCACTCTAAAGGGGAAAGGCGACAGCACCGCATCGCAGACGGCATGGGCGCTGATGGGGCTATGCGCATGTGGCGATCTCGACCGGCCGAGCGTGCAACGCGGTTTACGTTATCTCCTGAATACGCAGCGCGCGGATGGCGCGTGGGACGAGCCGCAGATCACCGGCACGGGATTCCCGCGTGTTTTCTATCTGAAGTACGACATGTACCGGCAGAACTTCCCGCTGCTCGCGCTCGCGACGTACGTCAACTATCGCAGCGGTCTCGGTCATCAGCCGAGCTTCTACCGCTGGTCGCGCAGCTAGCGCACGGAACCGCCTCGACATCTCGGACCGCAGCTTGGCGCGGTGATTGACGAGCCGCCATTCGCGCCGAACACTTCAGCATTATGGCATACGAACTCCCGCAACTTCCTTACGCCTACGACGCTCTCGAACCGCACATCGACGCGCGCACGATGGAGATCCATCACACGAAGCATCACCAGACCTACATCACGAACGTCAACAACGCGCTGAAGGATCACCCGGAGCTCGCCTCGAAATCGGTCGAAGAGCTGATCCGCGACCTGAGCACCGTGCCGGAAAACATCCGGACGGTCGTGCGCAACAACGGCGGCGGGCATGCGAACCATTCGTTGTTCTGGCAAATCATGGGCCCGAATGGCGGCTCGCCGTCCGGCAAGCTCGCGCAGGATATTGAATCCGCGTTCGGCGGCCTCGACGGGTTGAAGGAGAAGATCAACGCGGCCGGCGCGGGACGTTTCGGCAGCGGCTGGGCGTGGTTGATCAAAGGAAAAGACGGGAAGCTGGAGGTCACTTCCACACCGAACCAAGACAGTCCGTTGATGGACGGTAACACGCCGGTCCTCGGAGTCGACGTCTGGGAACACGCCTATTATTTGAACTATCAGAACCGCCGGCCCGATTACCTGAAGGCCTGGTGGAATGTGGTGAACTGGGCCGAAGTCTCGAAGCGCTACGAGGCGTAGCCGTGTAGCAACGGCGCTGCGTCGCCGTTCCAGCCGAGCGCCGCTGGAGAAGCGTCCGCGCGTCGACGCAGCGACGCGGCTACAGCCACTGTCGGCAATTGCGACAGCGTCATCCGCGCCGGCTCGCATTGCAGTAGCTGTTGTAGCGAGGCCGCTCCGTCGGCGTCTGGCGTGTCGCAACTCGGGAGCGGTCTAACGGCGACAGAGCGCCGTCGCTACAACAGCAACAGCGCTGACGCGCCCGCAGCTACAGCCGGCGCCAGCTGCGGCCATCGCGCGCGAGGAGATCGTCCGCTTCGTCGGGTCCCCACGAACCTGCCGGATACTGGAACAGCGTCGGCGCGTCTTTCGCCGCCCATGCTTCATGGATCCGATCGATGAACGCCCACGCTCCTTCCACTTCATCGCGCCGCGCGAAGAGCGTCGCGTCGCCGCTCATCGCATCGAGCAACAGCCGCTCGTAAGCCTCGGGGCTCGCTTTGCCGAACGACGTGCCGTAGTGAAAATCCATCTTCACCGGCTCGATCCGGAAGCTCGTGCCGGGCATCTTCGCCTGCATCCGCAGTGAGATGCCTTCATCCGGTTGGATGCGGATCACGAGCACGTTCTGATCAAGCCCTCGCGACTCTTTGTTGAACAAGACAGACGGCGCTTGCTTGAAATGCACTGAGATCTCGGTCGCTGACTTCGGCAGCCGTTTGCCCACGCGGACGTAGAACGGCACACCAGCCCAGCGCCAGTTATCAACCAGCACGCGCAGCGCGACGTACGTCTCCGTCTGCGACTCCGGATTTACCCTTTCTTCTTCTCGATAGCCGCCTGCCGCTTTGCCGCTGATCGCGCCCGCCGCGTATTGGCCGCGCACGACGGAGCTCGCCACATCTTCGGGCGAGAAATGCCGCAGCGATCGCACCACCTTCACCTTCTCATCGCGAATGCTATCCGCGCCGAGATCAGTCGGCGGCTCCATCGCGACGAGGCAAAGGAGCTGCAGCAGATGGTTCTGCACCATATCGCGCAACGCACCGGCGCCTTCGTAATAGCCCGCGCGCCCTTCCACCCCGAGCGTCTCCGCTGCGGTGATCTGCACGTGGTCGATGTAGCGCGTATTCCAGAGCGGCTCGAAAATCGCGTTTGCGAACCGCAGCACCATGATGTTCTGCGCCGTCTCTTTTCCGAGGAAATGATCGATCCGATACGTCTCCTGCTCAGAAAACGCGGTGCGCACGACCGCGTTTAATTTCCGCGCCGAAGCGAGGTCGGTGCCGAACGGCTTCTCTACGATGACGCGCGTCCAGCCGCCTTCCTTCGGCTTGTTCAACCCGGCGGCTTTGAGGTGCTTCAGGATGACCTCGAATTGATCCGGCGCCGCCGCGAAATAGAACAACCTGTTGCCGCCGGTGCCGCGCTCCTGCTCGAGCGCCTCGAGTCGTTCACCGAGCTTTGTGTATCCGTCGGCATTACCGAAATCGGCCGTGTGATAAAAGATCGATTTGGCGAAGCCGTCCCACAGCTCGTCGCGCACAGTCTGCCGCGAATGTTTCCGTACTGCTTCGCCGACCTCCGTCCGAAATTGCTCGTCGCTCTTCTCGCGCCGCGCCATTCCGACGACGGTTAACTGCGGCGGCAACTCACCATCGGCGGCGATGTTGTAGAGCGCGGGGATCAGCTTGCGGTGCGTGAGATCGCCGGTCGCGCCGAAGATCACGACGGTGCATGCCTCTGGCACCGATCGCGTGACAATTCCTTCGCGCAGCGGATTCGCGCGCGCCTGATCTTTCTCTCGAGCCACGTGCGCAGATTACGCGCTCCCGTGCGCGTGTAATGCGGAATTACGGCAGCCGCGGTTGCGCAGCACCACTCGTCGAACACGTGTTCGCACAATCATCGTCGCGCCAGTTTCGCGAGCTTCGATTGCGCTTCGGCGAGGTCTCGTCGCGTCGCGGCGTTCGCCGCGTCAGCACGGTTGATTCCTTCGAGTAGGTCGATCGCCGATTGGTAGTGTGTGGCCGCTTCCGCGGGACGGCCGAGGTTTGGCGGTTCCGCGCCACCGAGCAAATCAGCCAGATGAACATGACTGATCGCGAGCGAGTGTTGCGCCATCACGTTCTGCCGGTCGGCGGCGTGTAGCGCGCGGAAGAGATCGAGTGACTTCTGTCGGTTGATCAACGCTGCGTCGAGGTCGCCGGTCGCGCTCATGGCGGCGCCGAGTTTCTCGTAGGCGATGGCAGCATCGCGCAACATCGTCGAGTCGTTCGGAAACTCGGCGGCCATCGGTACGCGGATGTCCGCGGAGAGCTGATATTCCGCGGCTGCCGCGCCAGCGTCATTCCGCAGGGCGAACATCGCACCGAGTCGTTCGTGCATCATGCCGAGGAAGCGGCGGACCCGTGCGTTCTGGCGATCTGCGGAATGGAGCGACTGGAAGAGCGACAGCGCCGCACGATAGTTTTCCATCGCCGCCTCCGATTCACCGGCGTTCACAAAGTTCGGATTCCCGAGGTAGTCGCCGAGTTTCAGATGGGCGATCGCGACCGAGATGCGCGCGGCGGGATCTGCTGCGTTCGCGTCCGCGATCTCGCGATAGATATCGAGTGCCGCGCGCATGCGCCCGACGCCTTCCTGCACCTGGTTCGTCTCCGTCAGGACATCCGCCATCTTCTCGTAGAGCAGCGCAACCGGGCGTCGGAGCATGGTATCGCCGCGCGGGGCGGACCATTTCTCCGCGATCGCGAGCGCTTTCCGATAGCTCTCCATCGCGCCGGCGGAATCGCCGAGATTCGCATTCCGCGGATTGCCCTGGACGTTGCCGACCTTCAGGTACGCCATCACGACTTCGCGTTGCAGCGCCTGATCGTCGCTGGCTTCCCGCGCCAAGCTGTCCAGATACTCGAGCGCTCGCCTAACAAGTAGTGCGCGCGCCGGAGTGGAGCCCGGAAGATTCTCAATCGCATCGTGAAACTCGAACAGGTATGAGTTCGCCAGCTTGCGGACGTCATTGAACCTATGCTCGGCGCGCGCGCGTTCGATCCGCGCCACGCGCGCCTGCCAGCTCGTCATGACGATCCCGCCGATGAGCGCGAGAACCGTCAGCGCAGCGGCCGTGGCGAGCGCTTTATTTCGGCGAATGAACTTCGAGCTGCGGTAACGCCAGGTGTCCTTACGCGCTGCGACCGGCCGTCCCTCGAGGTGCCGGCGGATGTCTTCCGACAATTGCGCGACCGAAGGATAGCGACGCTCCGGTTCCTTCCGCATCGCCATCAGCACGATGTTGTCGAGGTCGCCCTTGAGCAGTTTCTGATTGCTGATGGATGATTGCCGATTGGCTGCCGTGACGGTGCTCGGGCGTGGCGGAGTTTGCTCCGTGATCGCACGCGAGATTTCGTCGGCGCGCCGGCCGGTGGTGGAGTACGGCTTCTCGCCGGTGAGGAGTTCGTAAAGGATAACCCCGAGGCTGTAGACGTCGCTTTGCGTCGTCATGCGTTCGCCGCGCACCTGCTCGGGGCTGGCGTAGTCCGGCGTCATCACCGCCCCCAGCGTCATCGTCTGCTCGCTTGGCGTGGCGCTGTCGTCGAGCAGCTTCGCAATGCCGAAATCGAGCAACTTCGGTTCGCCTGCCGCCGTGACGCGGATGTTTGCCGGCTTGAGGTCGCGGTGAATGATCAGACGTTGGTGCGCGTACGAGACAGCCGAGCAGATCTTTCGGAAGAGCTCGAGACGCTGTCGAATTGATAGCTGATGAAGCTCGCAGTAGATGTCGAGGCGCTCGCCTTCGACATACTCCATCACGAAATACGGCACGCCATCCGCGGTGACAGCGGCATCGTAGAGCCGCGCGATGTGCGGATCGTTGAGCGCGGCGAGGATGCGCTCTTCCTGCCGGAAATGGCGGATCAAGTTCGCCCGACCGAAACCACGCTTCACCAGCTTGATTGCCACCTGTCGGCCGAGGCGGGTGTCGTCCGCGAGATAGACTTCGCCCATCCCCCCTTCGCCGAGCAGCGCGAGGATGCGGTAGTCGCCGACCATGTCTCCGCGCTTCAGTTCGCCCGAATCCTCCGCGGCTAATGCCGCGGCGCTCGCCTGGTACGCGGGCGCTTCAATGAAATCGGCCGCCTCGTCGCGATAGCCCAGCAGCGACTTCACTTCGGCGCGCAGCGCGGTGTCGTCCGGGCAGTTCTCGCGCAGGTGCCGCGACCATTCGTCAGGCGAACGCTCGAGCGCGGTCTCGACGAGCTCCGCGACGCGTTGCGCTCGCTCAGATGGATTCATGAATCACCGCTGCCGCGGTGCTACGAAGTCGCGGCGAGCGGCGCTCGCGCGTTCAACTGCCGGCAAAGCCAGAGCTTCGCGAAGCTCCAATCCCGCAACACCGTTTTCTCGGAAACGTCGAGCAACTTCGCGATCTGCACGGCCTCGAGCCCCGCAAAGAACTTCAACTCCACGACCTTGCTTTTGCGCGGATAGCTCGCGGCAAAATCGTGCAGCGCATCGTCCAGCGCGACGAGATCGGGTGTCCCCGCCGGCGAGAGATCGGTCGCTTCATCGAACGTGACCTTGCGTTCGAGACCGCCTCGCTTCTGCGCATTCCGCACCCGCGCGTGATCAACCAGGATGCGCCGCATCACCCGCGCCGCGATACCGTAGAAATGCGCGCGATCCTGCCAGCTCACGCGCTTGTCATCCACGAGCCGCAGGTAGGCTTCGTGCACTAACGCCGTCGGCTGCAAGGTATGATCCGCCCGCTCGCGTCGAAGGTAATCGCGCGCAAGACGGCGCAACTCCTCATACACGAGCGGCATGAGCTGATCGGACGCAGTGTCGTTGCCGTCGCTCCAATTCCGCAGGATCTGCGTCACGTCAGCCGGCACGAGGTCGGTCGATTTCGCTACTTGCACGGCGCGATTTTACCGACAGGACGGGACAAAGCGCAATCACAACCCGCGGCTGCCGCGCGCATGCTGCGGAAAGAATTTTCGCAAAAAAATGTCCGTTTTCGCGGACCGCTCGCCGCATGGCCTGAGAGAGAGGCGTGGTGTGCCCATGCCACAACGCCGCGCCGTTCCTAAGACCTCCATGAAAATAACCGCCACACCGACTCGTGTTTACCTGCCGCGCCTTGTTTGCGTAATCGCCGTTCTCGCAATCGCTGCGCCGCTTTCCGACGTCGTGGCGCAGACCGCCGGCCGCGCCGCACCGCGCGACAAACGAACGCTCACCACCTGGGAAGACGAGTGGCTGGAGCAATGGTTGTTCCATGATGCGCGGCGCCTGCGCCACCTCGACGAGCGGCAATTCGTCGCGCCCGCCGCGGTGAGCGGCCCCTCCACGTGGAGCGGCGGCGTCGGCAACTGGAGCAATGGCGCGATGTGGACTCCGATCGATCCGCCGAATAGCGCCGGCGCAGATGTCTCGGTGGATGGCGGCAACGCCACCGCGTCCGTCGTGAACGTCGACGGCAACTTCACCGTCGGGCGTCTCACGATCGATAGCGGAGACACAGTGAACATTAACGATGCGCGCCTGCTGGCCGTAACGAACAGCGCCGGTTTCGCCGGCGCGGGGACGATCGTGAACAACGGCAGCTTCACTTTGAGCAGCGCCGGCAACTTCGTCGATCTTCGGATCGACAGCGCGGTGACGCTGAGCGGTAGCGGCACGCTCACCCTCGGGCGCGCCGCAGGTTATACCGGCACCAGTTTTTCACGCATCGTCGGCGGCGGAACCTTGACGAACCAGAGCACGATCCAAGGCGAGGGACGGGTGGGCGATAATCAGACCGCTTTCATTAACGCTGCGGGCGGAATTGTGCAGGCGAATGTCACCGGGCGCGCTCTCATCGTCGATCCAAACAGCACCGGGTTCAGTAACGCTGGCGTGCTCCGCGCGACCGGCGGCGGCTTCCTCCAGCTCAGCGGCAATGGCGGCGGCGATTTCCTAAACACCGGAGCCGGCAGCATTCAGGCGGCGGGCAGCGGCTCTGAAGTGCAGCTTTTCAACAGCGCGCGGATCAGCGGCGGCACGCTCGCGACCAGCGATAGCGGCATCATCCGCGTGCTGGCCGGCAATACCATCACGCTCGATAATCTGACGAACGCCGGGACGTTCATCGGCAGCGATAACAGCACGACCGCGCTCACCGGCACGTTGACCAACAACGGCGACCTGCGCATCACGACCGACGGCAACTTCAGCAACCTGCGCATCGATGGCGCCGTGACGCTGAACGGCACCGGCGCCGTCACGCTCACGCGCAATGGCGCGGTCGGCAGCAACGCGCGGATTCTCGGTGGTGGGACGTTGACGAATAACAGCATGATCCAGGGCGAGGGGAACGTCGGCGCCAACGACGCCGCGTTCATCAACTCGGCGAGCGGCATCATGCAGGCGAATGTCGCTGGTCGGACGCTCATTCTGGACCCGCGAAACGGCATCGGCACCTTCCAGAATCTCGGCGTCGTGCGCGCGCGTGACGGCGGCATCCTGCAACTCAGCGGAAATGGCGGAGGCACTTTCGATAACGCCGGCGGCAACATCCTCGCCGAGGCGGGCTCGGAGGTGCAGTTCACCACCGATGTCACGATCACCGGCGGCACGCTGTCGACGAGTGGCACGGGTGCGGTGATCCGCACCATCAGCGGTCACCAGAGTCGCCTCGATAATCTGACGAACACCGGCAACTACCTCGGCAGCGACAATAGCCAGACGATCCTCAGCGGCACCATCACGAACACCGGTGACATGCGGTTCACCACCGACGGCAACTTCACTAACCTGCGCATCGACACCGCGGTCACTCTCAACGGCACCGGCGCGGTCACACTGACGCGCAACGGCACCGTCGGCAGCAACGCGCGGATCGTCGGCGGCGGCACGCTCACGAACAACAGCACCATCCAGGGCGAAGGGAACGTCGGCAGCAACGACACTGCTTTCGTTAACAGCGCGAGCGGCGTCATCCAGGCGAACGTCGCCGGTCGCAGCCTCCTGCTCGATCCGCGAAACGGCGGCGGCACATTCGAGAATCTCGGCATTCTGCGCGCGCGCGATGGCGGCTTGCTCGTGCTCACCGGCAACGGCGGTGGCACGTTCGCGAACGTCGGCGGCGGCAGCATTCTCGCGGAGGCCGGCTCCGAGGTACATTTGACGACCGATGTCGGGATCGCCGGCGGCACGCTCACGACCAGCGGAACCGGAGCGGTGATCCGCACGCTCGGCGGCCATCAAAGCCGGCTCACCAATCTCACTAATGCCGGTAACTACGTCGGCAGCGACAACAGCACGACGATTCTCTCCGGCACGATCACGAACAATGGCGGCATGCAGATCGTCACCGACGGCAACTTCACAAACCTCCGGATTGATACCGACACGATTCTGACTGGCACCGGCACGCTGACGCTGACGCGCGGGAGCAACGTCGGCAGCAACTCCCGGATCATCGGCATCGGCACGTTGACGAACAACAGCACCATCCAGGGTGAAGGAAACGTCGGCAGCAACGAGACGGCGTTCGTAAATTCCGCGACGGGCGTGATCCAGGCGAACGTCGCCGGACGCAGCCTGACGCTCGATCCGCGGAACGGCGCCGGCACGTTTCAAAATCTCGGCGTGATGCGCGCGCGGAACGGCGGCACGCTGATCCTGACCGGAAACGGTGGCGGCACCTTCGCGAACCTCGGGAGCATTCTCGCGGAAACCGGCTCGGAGGTGCAGTTGACGAACGACGTCGCCGTGAGCGGCGGCATGCTCGGGAGTAGCGGGAGCGGCTCGGCCGTGCGCACTCTAGGCGGCCAGCAGAGTCGGCTCGATAACCTGACGATCACCGGCAACTACATCGGCAGCGACAACAGCACGACGATCCTCAGCGGCACGATCACGAACAACGGCCACGTGCGGATCGCGACCGACGGC
>JAESFH010000287.1_pt1 | contig 18673 bp, 17 predicted proteins | sample 9269381 | NCBI WGS metagenome assembly JAESFH01 (sample SAMN14504062, study PRJNA617094) | algae metagenome | isolation source: Aphanothece sp. CMT-3BRIN-NPC111 and co-occurring heterotrophs from well... | place: USA: Clark Mountains Wilderness, California | collected 2010-04-18
TACCCGGGGTCACATCTCGGGTAACAACGAGCTCAACTGCCTGCTGCGCTCAGTCTCCAGGCCGGCTCTTCGTTGCATGGCTTGGTATCACACGGACATATACATTCCTTGTCCTCCGGCCGCTCCCCGGAGCCAGCTGGAGCTCTTCGTTGATCACGCTCAGGATCGATCACCGGACGACCTACCGCTACCATCAGCCCGTGAGCCTCGGCCCGCACCGGCTGATGCTTCGCCCGCGCGAGAGCCGCGATCTTCGTCTGACCTCGTTCGAGCTGATGGTGACGCCTGACGCGAGGGTGACCTGGGCACAGGATGTGTTCGGCAACGCTGTCGCGACCGCCACCTTCGAGGCCATGACGGACACGCTCGTGGTCAGTAGCGTCGCAGAACTCCAGCTCGATGCCGTCCCCTGGCCGGTCTTCAGCATGGCACCCTCGGCCATCTCCTACCCCTTCCGGTATTCCGACGATGGGTGGACCGACCTCGGCGCCCTGACGGTCCAGCAACACCCGGACCCCTCGGGGCGGCTGCGGGCCTGGGCTCAGGGGTTCGTGCACGGCAATCCAACCGACACGCTCGCTCTGCTCAAGGACCTGAGCGCGGGCGTCTCGACCTGGATCAGCTATCAGAGCCGCGAGAACGAGGGTACGCAGTCGCCGACCGCGACCCTGGATCGCGGCTGGGGCTCCTGCCGAGACCTCGCGGTTCTGTTCGTCGAGGCCGCGCGCAGCTTAGGGTTTGGGGCAAGGATCGTCTCCGGCTACCTCTACAACCCGGACCGGGATCGGATCGGGTCCCCAGGCGCGGGATCGACCCACGCCTGGGCTGAGGTCTATGTTCCGGGCGCGGGCTGGATCACCTTCGATCCGACAAACCGCAGCGTCGGCGGGTTGAACTTGATTCCGGTCGCCGTCGCTCGGGACATCCGGCAGGTGATGCCGGTCGCCGGTAGTTTCGTTGGGATGACCAATGCATTCCAAGGGATGTGGGTCGAGGTCAGCGTGACATCCGAGCCGAGGCTATGACGGCTAGTGGGCGTAGCAAGCCGGGAGAACCACATCCCGGAGTTCACCGCGCAGGTGAGCTTCCATCCCATCACCTCAGGCCAGGATAATACGCGCCGCACTGGGCTGCCCCTGGGGTATGCTCCCCAGCTAGGGTCGCCCGCGCCAGCTTGCACCCGAGAGCCATGGCGATCTTCAAGCGCAGAACCACAAGTCCTTCGTCTGGTCCGACGCGCTTCATCAACGTGGCCTTGTCATAGCGCCCGCTGCGCGTACAGGTTCGGCACGCGAAGGTGATCCTTCTGCTCGGATACTGACGAAGAGGAACTACGCCGTCGTTCATACATCCTCGTATGTCTGCTTAATGGGTAACGCGCCTTAGCCGCCGAGAGCAACCGACCGTCCACAGGTAAGCAAGCCTGGCCTGTACCTACCTCAGCACAGAAAGCTCATACAACCTGTTCCCGTCCCGCTGTGCCAGAGACCACCTGTTTTGCTCTTGGCGTTCTGCGCAGGCCTGTGGGAGAAGGGGCCTGAACACTGGCTTACTTTGCGGTACCTCCATGACGAAGTTTGGATTGGCTCTCCTGATTTTCCTAGCCGCAGCGGCCTGCACCACAACCGAACAGCGGGTGAGCGGAGCAGCAGCTGGAGCCGGCGCAGGTGTTCTGGTGGCGGGTCCTGTCGGAGCGGTCGTCGGAGGCGCAGCAGGCGCGATCTACGGTCCAAGCGTCAAGCGCAGCGCAAGCCGGGCCATACGCTAGGTAAGAGCAGTGTCGTCACAGGTTGCTCCCAGCGCCTGGAACCACGAGGCATACGGCGTCGAGCTGACCAAGCGACGGTTGTGGTCAGGTGCACCGTCCGCCCACCACACCGGCCCGCGCTCTCCGAGCGCGACCTTCGCGGCATGCACGTGGGCTCGTGCCTCAGAGAGATCGCCAGATCCACGACGTGCATCCTTCACCGCACGTCTTGACTTCATCAGCTCCCGGACCAAGCGCTGTCGCTCCTCCTCCGCGAGTTGTGGGTTCGACCTGCGCCAGAGGCGACCACGCACGACAAAGTACCGCCCATCAGGCGTCACGGGGTACCGGGGAGAGCTCATCGAAGCGCCATCGGCGGTCATCGCGAGGGAACAACGCGCAAGTATGGGCCGACAGATCATCTTACCCGTTAGAGCAGGTACCCAGACGACCAGAGGCGTCCCCGTGGTGAGTACGATTGCCTCTCCCCGCATCGGAATAGCTAGCTGGAGCATTCGCAAAGAGCATGGAGCCGCATTCCCACCAGCAGGGAGCCACTTGGAGCGCTATACCGCCGTCTTCAAAGCGGTCGAGATCAACTCCGCCCTCTACCGTCCCCATCGCTCGGTGACATATGAGAGACCGGCAGCCTCAGTCCCGGACAGCTTCAGGTTTGCCGTGCTTCAGGTTTGCCGTGAGGGTGCCGAAGGCATAATGATGTGCCTAGGGAGGAACTCCGCCGCCTGGCAAGTCGCTCGTGCGTTGGGGCAAATGCCGTCCTCAGGAGCGCAGTGGCGCTGAAATTCGGCACCGCAACCCGCCAAGCTCGTATTCTAGACGAGCCTTCCCCTCCAGTTCTGTCGCTAAGCCTCGTTCGATCAGGCGTGTCCCGAACCCCTTCCGCGTCGGAGCGGAAACAGGCGGCCCTCCAGTCTCCTGCCATTCCAGCTGAAGGACCTGAGGCCTCCTATCTGATAAGCTCCAGGTAATCTCGATCTGTCCCGTGTCGTTGGACAGAGCTCCATACTTGACCGCATTAGTAGCAAGCTCCTGCAGGGCCATAGCGATAACGAGGGCCATACCAGGCAGTAGCGTCAGGTCCGGCCCGTTGACGAGGAAGCGGCTCTCTCCGCGGCTGCGGTATGGCTGCAGGACCCCACTCACAATCTCTTGGAGGCTTGCCCCCTCCCAGCTCTCACGGGTGAGCACATTGTGGGTCCGTGAGAGAGCAATCAGGCGAGCCTCGATGTCATCCCGTGCCTGCTCTGAGGAGCGAGCGTTGCGTAGGGTCTGGGAGACAATGGACTGCACCGTGGCGAGGGTGTTCTTCACCCGGTGGTTCAGCTCGTTGATGAGGAGTCGTTGGCGCTCCTCCCACTGCTTGCGCGGCGTGATGTCGTAGGAGGTGCCGACGATTGCCACCAGCTCACCGTCCTGGTCGTAGACAGGGGCATTGGTGACGTGGGCCGGGAAGGTGCTGCCATCCCGACGTTGCAGGACAATGTCCCCGGACCAGACCTGCCCTGCCCTAAGCTGCTTCATCACAGCCTCAGCCTGCGGCTTGGTCTCAGGGCTTGGGGTCAGCTCAAGGATGTTCCCGCCCTCAGCCTCGTCTGCCCTCCAGCCGTAGAGGCCTTCAGCGAAGCGGTTCCAGTAGAGGACGGTACCCTCCAGGTCCGTGGCGATCACAGCTTCCTCAACAGCATCCAGCAGGTGAGCCTGGAAGCGGACCTGATCCTCAGCCCTCTTTCGTTCTGTAATGTCGCGGATTACCCGAACGCCATAGACGGGGTGTCCTTCATCGTCATCGACCCGTGAGGCCGATAAGTCGACCCAGACAGGGTGTCCGCTCTTGTGGATGAACCGCTTTTCCGAGCGGTAGACGCCAATCTCCCCAGCCATTTGCCGCCCGAACAGCTCCTGGTCGCGGACAAGATCATCTGGATAGGTGATCTCGGCAATCGTTAGCTTCCCCAGTTCCTCCCGAGTGTAGCCTGTGATGGCGCAGAACTCCTCGTTCACGCGCAGAAAGCGTCCGGTCCTGTCGACCTCACCAATCCCGGCGAAGGCGCTCTCATAGGTGGCGTGAAGCCGTTGCTCCCGATCCCGCAGCTCTGCTTGGGCTTGCTTTCGCTCTGAGATGTCGCGGAGGTAGGCGGTGAAGTGAGGCTCTCCACCAATCGGCAAAGGGCTAATGGCAAGCTCAACCGGAAACCGGGAGCCATCGCCTCGGATGGCCTCCAACTCCACTCGCTTGCGGAGCACCGGCCCCTCTCCGGTGGTGAGGTAATGGGCCATCCCCTGATAGTGCCTCTCGCGGTACTCGGGTGGGATGATCAGCTGCGCGAGGTCTCGTCCCAGCACCTCCTCACGGCGGTAGCCAAAGGTCTTCTCGGCGGCCTCGTTCCACTCCACCACGCGACTGTCACGTCCGATGGTGATGACACTGTCGAGAGCAGCTTCAAGAATGGCGCTATTGAGAGCTGCTGTCCGCCTGAGAGCCTCGTCAGCATGGGTGCGCAGGGTCGCATTCTCGGCCTGCAGACACGCGTTCGCCCGCTCAAGCTCGCGCAGATGCTCCAGCGCCGCCTCGAGAGTGCTGGGACGCTCCAGACTATCCACACCTGGTGTCCCTTGCTGCTGATTGTTCCATAAGCTCTGCCTCTCGTGATTGGGCTTTTCCCCTGATACAGGCCCTGTCCTTGCGTGGGGAGGGGCACACGTCCCTAGACCTTGTGCTTCAGACTAGAGGTAGGCCTCCCGCTTCTCCAGCACCTCTATCCCCGTTTCAGCTCGACAGCCTTGGCGGTGGACGTTTACGGTGTTGCGGCTGGGGACGAGGAGGTCCACGATGGCAGGCGAAGCTGATTTTACCCCTGAGGAATGGAGCCGCGTTCTTGCCTCCCCTATGGTGGCAAGCGCAGCCATCACGCTTGCGGACCCGAGCGGGCTCTGGGGGCTGCTGAAGGAAGGGATGACGGGGAGCTGGGCGCTGCTGGAAGCCAAGCAGAACGCCAACACCAACCCGCTCATCAAGGCGGTGGCCGAGGCGTTTACAACGGGTGACGCTCGCACTTCAGCCCGCGGCCACGTTCAGACCGTCTTTCAGGGGAGCCAAGTCGCCCAACTCAAAGATCGTGCCATAGACGAGCTGCGATCAGTTGCTTCAATCCTCGATACGAAGGCACCCGGGGATGCGGCAGCCTTCAAGGATTGGCTCAAGAACATCGCCCAGAAAGCAGCCGAGGCCGCGACAGAGGGAGGGTTTCTAGGCTTCGGCGGTGTTGCAGTCAGTGATGCTGAGAAGGCAACTCTCGCACAGATTTCAGCTGCACTCAGTTCTGATCCAACAAACCCTGGCTCTGGAACCCCAAGCGGTCTCTCCACTTGAGCAAGGGCGCCATGGAGCGGCGCCGATCCACCTCTTTGTTCCTTCTTCGTGTGCAGCCTCGATGCTAAGCCTGTGCAGTCAGGGGGAGCACAACGTCACGGTTGGCCCCTGATTGAGGGTAGAGGAGCGCTTCTGCCCCTGTCGTCTTGAATTGCAAGCTTGTGAGGAGCGGGACGAGCTCGACTCTCTCCTGGGTACGGACCTGGATGCTATGGAGACAGCTGGACCCCTGCTCGAAGCGCCTGGGTAAACTGCGCCGCCGATGACGACGGGAAAGGCCGCTCGGACGGTGGCCTTTTGGCTGTGCAGCAGTGAACGGTGCTCCCTTCTCCTTGGGACTAGTGCGCCGTGGATGAGGGCCTCTGCACGTATATCGGTATGATGGAGCGAGTTGGCACAGCGACGCCTCTTTGGCACTCGGCCGCTGGTCTCAAAAGGAATAGTGGTAAGCTGGCAGATAGCGGTTGTCCCAGCGATCTCCCTTGGTATTACGCTGCTCCTCTGGCAGCCGCGGGCAAAGCGCGCAGGTTAGATCGTCATAGGGCGCTGGTGATGCTCGGCCGCGTCATCATCCAACTCATACGCACGCTGGACATGATGCTGCGCTAAGCGGCATCTTCACGAGCTGAATGAAGAGAGCTGTCATGCCTGACACGACTGATCCTTACGAGGTCGAAATGAGCGGCGAGGTCTATCGGGTTGTGCACGAGGAGGATGAGGGGGCCGCCAGGGCCTGCATCTACAGCCGTAGTCACCTCCGGTTTTCCCTGCCTGTCGACACACCTGACGATCAGGTCAGGAAGTTCATCCAAGTCTATGCCCTTGGCTTCACCGACGGTCATAGCGCGCGGTCGGCAGCTGTGCAGGCTCACATCCGCGGGCGGCTCAATCTCGCGGCGCAGCGGCTCGGCCAAGCTATGGGCAAGCTGAAAGCGGGCGCGCAGTGAAAGCAGGTCAAAGCCCGCTGAGGCCTCACCGGCGAAGGGAATCGCAGCACGTATTCAGCGCTCGCCGCTATCCACATGTTCGGAGGAGATTTGCGGAGCTACTCCCACTCGAACTGACGAGGTGCAATTGGCGGCTGGCGTGTCACAGCACTCGTGCCCAGAGCTGCCTTTACATCCTCATCGGTCGTAGCAGTGCCTTGCCTCATTTTGGTTCTCGACCGAGTAACCGCCTCAGGTGCCAGACGAACAGTTGTAGCCTCTGGAGTCCAAGCATCCCCCTGCTCGCCTAGCTCGGCCCGAGCCGTGTCGGCAGGCTGCTTGGTCGCGGCCCCGCCCTGTTGCTTTACCACCTTCAGCTCCTTGCGAGCTGCCGCTAAGCTTCGAGCGAGCTTCGCCGACTTCTTCTGCTCCTCTTGAACAGCGATCGCAGCCGCTTTTTGCTGCTCCTGCTGGAGAGCCAACACCTGTGCTCTGGCGGCCTCAAGCTCCTGACGGGCTGCAGCAAGCTCCTGCGCGAGAGTCTCAGCGCGCTGATGCTCCTCGGCCTGTGCTTTGCCCAGTTCTGCAGCGTGAACTTGGGCAGTCTCTGCGGCTTCTTGGAGGGCTATGGCGGCGTGCTGCTTCGTGACCTCCAGCTCCTGTCGCATCACTGCAAGCTCTAGAGCTAAAGCATCAGCCCGTTGGCGCTCTCGCGCCATTGCGTCGGCTCCAGGTGCCGGTGCCACATTCTGGGTTCCAGCCTCCTCAAGCGCAGTGTCTCGGGGAAGCGTATTGGGGAGTTGCTCCTCAATCCGGACTTCTGCCTGCGTAGGCTCCTTCCACCGGGTTGCTGTCTGCACCCGACCTGTGGCAGGAGCGCCCTTAAGGTTCCTAAGATCCTTTGTCGCCTCGCCCTCAGAGGACGGGTTTGCACCCCTCAGGGAGGGGACGCTCTGAGCTAGAGCAGCACACCCTAAGCTTAGCAATAATGAGGAGGTGAGAAGTCCAAGACGAAATGTGCTCCGCATGAATACAGCCCGTTAAAGAGATAAGCGCCCACTCATTGCGAGCGCGGGCTGTTGCCCCCACAACCCGCGTGGCTCTGCTTGTCTCGTATCTTGCCGTGAGCACTTTGCCTTGGGCGGAGCCTGATGACTGTCACCTCGAAAACACAGTCGGCGAATGTGTGACTTTGCGGCAGCTCCGCGCCGATGCTGTACACCCGTCTGAGCGACGCCGCTGAGCTCGTGCTGTTTCGTTATTAGAACTGTCATGACAGAGTGACGGTATAGCTCCCCGGAACCTTCATCTATGTAGAAGGTTGATCAGGTGCGGAGGCAGATGCGCACCCCGCATTCCCTAGGCGCCTCCGTAGCCTTGCCCCGTTCGTTCATAGAACGGGGCTTTTTTGATTGGGCCACCACATTGGGCTCGTAGCCGTGTCTCGGGCGGTGTCTGTCGCGCCATTAGAACACCACATCATCCTTATCCGATCCGTCATTGGCAGGACTGGAGCGAGCTGTGCCAACAAAGCCGGAGGTGGTTGCGTTCGACATGATCGAGACGGTGTTCTCGTTGGAGATCATGCGCGAGCGGTTCGTCCCCCTTGGCCTGCCAGAGAGCGCGCTCGAGGCATGGTTCGCGGCAGGCCTGCGGGATGCCTTTGCGCTGGCTATCACGGATCAGTTTGCTCCCTTCCGCTCGGTCCTGAAGGGCTCCCTCGCGACACTTCTTGCCAGACATCAGCTTCCCTTTGACAGCCAACAAGCTGGGTTTGTGCTCGATGGCATGAAGAGCCTAAAGCCACATCCGGATGCGGTGCAGGCATTTGAGCTGCTCAGGGATGCAGGCTTTCGCATCCTGGCGCTGAGCAACAGCGCAAAGTCTGCGACCGAAGCACTTCTCCAAGGTGGCGGGCTCGCGAGCTACGTCGAGCGAGTTCTCTCGGTGGAGGAGGTCAGGTTCTCTAAGCCTCGGCGGGAGGTCTACCTCTACGCAGCCAAGGCTGCCGGGGTCGCTCCTGGGCAGCTTGCTCTCATTGCTACCCACGCCTGGGACATCCATGGAGCCAAGGCAGCAGGTCTGTTCACAGGCTTCGTAGCCCGAGGCCAGCCCTATCCTGAGGTAATGCTCAAGCCAGATGTCAGAGGTGAGGAACTCACCAATGTCGCACAGGCACTCGTGAGCCTTGCATGAGACAGGCACCAAGCACTCCCAAGGAGACCAATGTTAGGCCACATCTCTGAAGTGCGCTCGGGATCAGGATCATGGCGAAACGATCACTGCCAAGGCATGTAGGCTTCATCCCGGATGGGAACCGGCGGTGGGCTGTCCGTCAGGGACTGCCCAAGGAGGTGGGTTATCGATCGGGGATCGAGCCTGGACTTGCCCTGTACGAGATCTGCAAGAGCCGGGGCATCCCAGAGGTCTCAGTGTATGGATTCACCCAGGACAACACAAAACGACCTTCAGTGCAGATCAACGCCTTTCGTTCGGCTTGCGTGGAGTTTGCCTTGGAGATAGCCAGTCGTGGTGCCGCCTTGCTGGTTGTGGGCGATGAGACCTCGCCGCAATTTCCGGATGAGCTTCAACCCTTCCGCACCCGGCAGGGGAGCGGGATCAGGGTCAACTTTCTCGTCAACTATGGTTGGGAGTGGGATCTCTCCGGTCTGAAGGAGGAGGGGCAAATCCGCTCCCAGGAGGTCTCCCGCTTGGATCTGATCGTCCGCTGGGGCGGTGGACGACGGCTCAGTGGCTTCTTGCCGGTGCAGTCGGTCTATGCCGACTTCTACATCGTTGATCAGCACTGGCCTGACTTTCAGCCGGAGCATTTCGACGGCGCGCTCAACTGGTTCAAGGAACAGGATCAGACGCTAGGTGGGTGACTAAAGATCGACCTGGAGGACTGTCCAGGGACCAGTTTAGGGTCACGCCACGAGGGCACTATCGAGCACGCGTCTTCCGAGACCCTGGACCACCCCAACAAGTTGATGGGCTCCGAAGGGCGTCCTCAAGATTGGCGCGCCCGCCACCCTCATGCCCTCGGGCACTCGGTGCGGAGCCAAGGACGTATATACCACGCCGAGGTTGGGGCGAATCGCGCGGGCCTCAAGGGCAAGGGTGAGCCCACCCAACTCGACATCCGCTACGATAACGCCGATCCGGTGGTTCTCTTTTAGAATGGCAAGAGCCTCGATGCTGTCGCTCGCGACAAGCACCTGAAAGTCGAACCGTGCAAGCGAGGAACAGATATCGCGGCGAGTTGAGGCGTTGGTCGTAGTCAGGAGGACAGTAGGCTGCTTCATTGCAGGGCTCCAAACTGTGAGCGTCAGCCTGCGCCGTCGTAGTGAACGATTGGTTAACACGCTGCCCAACGACTGCCCTGCTCCTCATGATGCTCACGAAGGACCTCCTCGATCAGCGTCCACGAGATCGATCAGGGATCCAAGTGTTCGAATGAGCGCGAAATCAGGAGATAACAGTCAGCCGGCTTTGTTTCGCGTGTAAAGCCTATACCCGGCTCCCTACCTTGGTGAAGCGACATCCCAGTCCGTTAACGGGTGATCAATCAACAACGGAGCCACGGCTGTGGATCGTTTGGATCGCCTCCTCCCGCTCGCCAGGCGATAGGGCCTACTGACCCACATGACGAACATTATCGAACTCCATAGCCACTCCGCGCGCCAGAGGGCCACCGCATCCGCAGCCGAGAGAACTGCTGTTGTAGCGGAGCTTGTCACGCTTGCGGCAGGTGTCCGGGAGGTCGTCGAGAAGACCTTTGAGCTCTCCAGCTCATCGTTGGAGCACCTCGAGAGGACAGTGCAGCACTGGTTGACGCCCTTCATCAGCTCGAGGCAGCAGCCGACGCTCTCACCGGCCGCGGCGAGTGGGCGCCGTTTTGACCGATTGATTGGCTGTGGCGGCTCGTGCGAGCTCCTGAACCTTGCCCTGCTGGGCCTGCTCCCGAGCCAGCATGTCTACACGCTCGTTGCCTGGATCGCCGGCGTGACCTTTCACCCAGACCCAGGTGACCTGGCGTGCTGCGGTAAGCTCCGCCAGTTGCTGCCAGAGCTCCCGGTCCGGAACCTTACGTCCCTTCATCGTGCGCCAGCCTCGTGAGCGCCACCAGGGCAGACGCTCCGTGATCCCCACCACGACGGCAGCGCAATCAGTGCGCAAGGTAACAGAGCTGCCAGGTGGAACTGCTTCCAGTGCCCGGACCACCGCAGTTAGCTCCATGACTGTGATCGTGGTGGCGGGACGAGAGCCCGCGATCACCCGCTCCTCCTCATCATTGAGGATCAGAGCTGCCCAACCGCCGGGGCGCAGAGCGGCCGGGCCCAAGCAAGCTCCATCAGCGTAGATGATGATGTGGGGGCGAGTAGAAGTCATCAAACCAAAAGCAGGAGCTATTCTACGCAAAACACCGGCCTAGCATCAAGCTGAGGCGCACCTCACCGCCACCTCGCCAGCCCGAATTCCACCCAGCTGCTCCTTTACAGCTCCCTCTTTCCATCAGTTCAACCCAGACTTGAAACATCTACTGTGGCGCACCATCTCCGATCTCAATGGTGCGCACAGGAACATGCTCAAGGGATGCTCCTTCTGCTACGAGAGTCATCCTCGTCCGAGACCACCCAGTAGGGACTGATCATTCGGCTGAAAGAGATTTCTAGACCTATCCTATCCGGCATAACCAACTTAACGCGGCAATAAGCATCGATAATTCACGGCAAGTTATGAACATCGCTCTCGTTCAATCCCCGTTCAGCGCTCCCCCTCTAAGGTCTGAATTCTGCATCTTCATTGGTGGCCGGCACTGGTGCATCACAGGCATTACATACATGGAACGTGGTTTAGGGAGCCATCCCTCGTGCCGCTATCTGGGACATGAATGTCACAGCTCATCCTTCCGTTGGGCAACGTCGGAACCTTAACAAACTGATCTTATTGTATCTGCGCAAGCGTGGCAGAACCTGGGGGCGTATGGTGCGCATTTTTGACCGAGATACGTCAAATCCGTCCTTTGTTGGCAACAGGTCTAATGATCTTAGCGATATAGCAGTCGAAATAACTGAACAGGTCAAAGCCCCCACAGCTGCCCTCCTCTGCGAAGCTATTCTGGGCAAGCTCAGGTACCTCCTCGGCAGGGAAACACACAAGGCGAGTGATCGAGATTGGTTCTTTGCTACAGCATTGGCTGTACGGGATCAGGTTATTGATCGCATGGGCCATTTAGAGTCTGTAGCAACACCTAACCAGAAGCAGGTTTACTATCTCTCGTTGGAATTCCTCATAGGTCGGCTCCTGTCAGATACCCTGTGTAACCTCCACCTGACGGAAGTCGCACGCGAGGCCCTGGCCGGCCTTGGTGTTGATCTCGAGCGCATTCGCTCCGCCGAGCCCGACGCGGCTCTCGGCAATGGCGGTTTGGGACGTCTTGCTGCCTGCTTCATGGAAAGCATGGCAACCCTGAAGCTCCCTGCGGTCGGCTATGGCATCCGTTACGATTACGGGCTGTTCCGGCAATCCATCGCCGATGGCTGGCAGAAGGAAGCACCCGACAACTGGCTCGTGCGTGGCAATCCGTGGGAGCTCGAACGGCCGGAGATCGTGCACCCAGTCCGGTTCGGTGGTTTCATCGAGTATAGCGAAACAGCGGAGGGCTGCGTCCGTCACATCTGGCATGCCGAAGAGACAGTCCACGCGGCAGCGTTCGACACACTGATTCCGGGCTGGGGTGGCGAGCGTGTGAACACATTGCGCCTCTGGGCGGCCCGTGCAATCGAACCTCTCGAACTCGATCTGTTCAATGCGGGCGATCATCTCGGAGCGCAGGCAAGGCAGGCTCGTGCGGAGGCCATCTCAAGAGTGCTGTATCCAAGTGATGCCACTCCCGCAGGCCAGGAGTTGCGCCTCAAGCAGGAGTACTTCTTCACTTCGGCCTCCCTGCAGGACCTGCTGTGGCGCCACCTTGAGAGCCACGGCAGCCTCAGCTCTCTTCCGCGGCATGCTGCTATCCAGCTCAACGACACCCATCCTGCCATTGCTGTGGCTGAACTCATGCGTCTTCTGGTGGATGATCATAACCTCGCTTGGGAAGAGGCATGGCAGCTGACAACCAAGACGCTTAACTACACCAACCACACGCTGATGCCGGAAGCGCTGGAGACCTGGCCGGTGGCGCTGATGGAGCGCCTGCTGCCGCGTCACATGCAGATCATCAACCAGGTCAACTGGCTGCATCTCGAGAGCCTGAGCGGACGCGGGCTCACCCTCAATGCACTGCAGGACGTCTCCATCATCGACGAGAGCAACGGCAAGCGTGTGCGGATGGGGCACTTGGCTTTCTTGGGCTCACACAAGGTCAACGGTGTCTCAGCTCTGCACACGGAGCTCATGCGGCGGACTGTGTTCGCACCTCTGCACGCGCTCTATCCGGAGCGCATTACCAATAAGACCAACGGCATTACCTTCCGGCGCTGGCTCCATCAGGCCAACCCGGGGCTCACAAGTCTCCTTGTGGATGTGCTCGGCGTGGCGGTGCTGGACGATGCAAGGGCTCTGGCCGGGCTCGAGGGTTTAGCTGAACAGGCCTCCTTCCGGGACCTGTTCAAGGGTCAACGCGAGGCAAACAAGCACAAACTGTCGAAGCTCGTCGCGGAGCGTACGGGCATTCGGATCGACCCTCACGCTCTCTTTGACGTTCAGATCAAGCGCATCCACGAGTACAAGCGCCAGCTCCTCAACATCCTCGAGACAGTCGCGCTCTATGATGCAATGAGGTCAGAACCTCACCTGAACTGGGTGCCACGGGTCAAAATTTTCGCGGGGAAGGCGGCGCCGAGCTACACACAGGCAAAGCTGATCATCAAACTGGCCAACGACGTCGCCCGGGTGATCAACGCAGATCCGGTGGTCGCGGGAAGGCTGAGCGTCGTGTTCATCCCGAACTACAATGTCAGCTTGGCTGAGGAGATCATCCCTGCGGCGGACCTATCCGAGCAGATTTCGACGGCAGGGCTCGAGGCGTCCGGCACTGGCAACATGAAACTGGCGCTCAATGGTGCTCTCACGATCGGCACTCTGGACGGGGCCAACATTGAAATCCGAGAGCGGGTCGGGGAGGACAACATTGTCATCTTTGGCCTCTCCGCAGGGGAAGTGAAAACTCGTAAGAGCAACGGTCCGGCGGGAATGGAGGTGATCCCGGCACGTCTTCAGTCAGTGCTCGATGATATCCAAAAGGGACGGTTCTCTCCTGACGACCCCAGCCGCTTCTCAGGCTTTGTCGAGGCCCTCAAGGCAGACGACCGATACATGATTGCGGCTGATTTTGACTCGTACTGGGCTGCGCAGCGCCGCGTGGACGAGCTGTGGCAGGACGACACTCACTGGTGGCGATCAGCCGTACTCAACACCGCAAGAATGGCCTGGTTCTCCTCCGACCGCACGATCCGAGAGTACGCCGAGGATGTTTGGAACGTGCCTGTCTTGTAGGTCCTCGACGCCCAGGCTCAATCTGAAATCAGGCGGCTTCGTGGGTCAGCTCGTTCGTGCTGCCAGTCAACATCCTGCTGTAGACGTTGCCGTAGCGGCGAGCGGAGTTCTGCCATGCAAAGCACCGGCTCATCGCGGCTCGCCTCATAGCAGCCAGTCGGCTCTTTGAGCCGAAGCTCTCGAAGGCACGGGTGACTCCATCCATGAGACCTGACAGCGAAGGCTCGGAAAAGAGGAAGCCCGTCACCCCGTCCTCGATCGTGTCAGCCAGACCGCCGGTCCTATGCGCTACAGGCAGAGAGCCGAAGCGCTGAGCGTACATCTGGCTCAACCCGCAGGGCTCAAAGCGCGAGGGCATCAGGAGAAAGTCACTACCTGCGTACATGCGTCGAGCTTCCGTCTCGTCAAACCCGATCCTGACACCCACCGATTGGGGGTGTCGAGCGGCGAGATCCTGCAAGGCCTCTTCGAATTGACCCTCCCCCTGGCCCGTAACAGCGATCTGCCCCCCTTGCCTTACGATGGCCTCTGCCGCCTCGATCGCGAGGTCGATCCCTTTCTGGTGCACCAGCCGGGAGACAATCGCGAACAGGGGACCGCGCGAGATACCAAGCCCAAAAGTCGATCGGACATCACCGGTGTTGACCCGCTTGCCCTTGAGATCGCCCACCTCGAAATGCCCAGCCAGGTGAGGATCTCTACTGGGATCCCAGCTGCCATCGATACCGTTCAGGATGCCCGTCAGTCGCCCCTCGTCGGCTCTGGTCCTCAGCAGACCATCAAGGCCACATCCGAACTCAGGCGTGGTGATCTCCTGGGCATAGGTGGAACTCACCGTGGTGATATGGGATGCATAAAAGATGCCCGCCTTCAGGAAGGAAAGCTTGCCGTAGAACTCCACGCCGTCCATCTGGAATGCACTCTCCGGGATTCCGAGTGCCGGAAGCCGCTCACGATCAAACAGGCCCTGATAGGCAAGGTTGTGGATCGTCAGGATTGTGGGCACGCACTGCTCGCGCCAGGCGAGGTAAGCGGGCGCCAGAGCTGCGGGCCAATCGTTCAGATGCAGGAGATCTGGCTGCCAGCCAAGATCGCCAAGGCTGCTGGCGATATCTGCTGCGGCGAGCGCCAGCCGGGCAAAACGAATGTCATTGTCGCTCCAGTCAATGCCCGTCTCATCCACGTAGGGAGAGCCGTCTCGGTCGTAGAGATCTGGGCAGAGAAGGACATAGATGATGAGCCCGTCCGGCATGTCAATCCGGCCAAGGTCACAGGCCGGCAGACCAAAGGCGCTCTGAAGACGTGCAACCGCTGAGACCTGACGACCGGCTAGCACACGCGGGTAGCCTGGGATGAGCACTCTGATGTCATGGGCTTGGCGCAATGCGCGGGGCAAGGCAGCCGAGACTTCACCCAGCCCTCCTGCTTTGACGAAGTCCGACATCTCGGAAGTCACGAACAGCAGCTTCTGAAGGCGCTCCTCAGGGGCATGCTCCGCCACCCGATGAACGGACCGGGGCGCGCTTCGGCTTACTGAGTAGCCACCAGTATAGGGGTAAGCCGCGCGACGGAGTGCCTGCATGGTGAACCTCTGCGCAGGCGTACGCGACACCCGCTCTAGCAATCGAACTAAGGTTTCAGCCCGCACGATCTTCAGCAGTAAGCCCGTCGGTAGTGGGACTGCTTGCAAGGAACATGCCGCGGGATCATGTGCGCAGCCCTATTGCGAATCATGATCGCGAGAGAAGGCGAGCCGCAGCAGCTCACTGGCAACATTGTGTGAAGGTTGCATTAACGCACGTTAGTCCTGCCTACCCTTGCTGCCTCCGAGGGACCGTGTCTGGTTCCGAGTAGGAGGCCGACGAACGCTCTGTCTGCGGCTCAGCTTTTTGCAGGTGGTGGGGCACACGCCATAATGAGGTCCTCATACCGCGCACGGGCTTTCTCAAGCACCCGATCCTGTCGTTCTCGAGGGATGCCGACCAGCCGCGTGAGTGCCATGGCTTGTGTGCCATTCTCCAGCCAAGTTCGGAAGAACACCTCCCGCGGGATACCCTCCTTCTCGGCGAGAGAGGCGATCGACCTCACGATGAAGACAAGAGTTTGGTTGGTCACAAGGAGCTCGGCCGTCAGATCTTCCTGTTCCTCGTTGGTCATATTGATCTCCAGCGCTGCATGTCTGCCCGCGCAATAAGTCTCAGGTGCCTCTTTTTTCAGTCTCTCCTTATCCTCACCGCCATCCCTCAGCCCCGGAGAGGAGATCCCACTGTATACCCGACAAGCACTCCCTCAGGGTCACTGGGTTGCCCAGAGGCCAAGCAGCACTCTTCCTAACTCTGAACGTGTGGAACCCGGCCCTCAATGCGCCATGAGCATCGGCACGGTGGCGTGTTCGAGAAGGTAACGGGTGGGGCCACCGAAGATCATCTGGCGCAAGCGGCTCTGGGTGTAGGCGCCCTTCACCAGAAGATCGGCTCCGAGATCCTCCGCATTGATGCGAATAGCCTCTCCGGGCGAGCGCCCCTCATCGTCGACGTCCAGCGCCTGAGCGGGAACGCCGTTGATCCGGAGCGTCCGGGCGATCTGCTCCCCTGTTGGACCAGGCACCGTGGCACTCTGCACCGTCAGAATCGTGACTTTCTCGGCTCCCAGGAGAAGCGGCATGGCAAACGATATGGCCCGTGCCGTTTCCGTGCTGCCGTTCCAGGCGATGACCACAGAGCGCCTCATGCTCGAGGTTGGGAGTGGTGGGGCGACGAGAACCGCCCGGCCGCTGTTGAAGAGCGCTTCCTCAAGCGTGGCTCGTCGAGGGCCGGCATCTCCTGAACTCGGCCGGCCGACAACAACGGCATCAAAAGCACGGCCGTAATCGCCAACATAGGGATCGCCTTGGAGCGCGTCGCCATGCCAGCCGAAGGAGAGACCGTTCGGCTCGCCAAAGCGCTCGGTCACATGGTGGGCCTGCATGAAGCTCTCGAACCGCTGACGAGCATCAGCGGCCATCTCAGCTCTTTCGCGCTCATCCAGGATGGGCAGGGAAATAACTGCCACATCGACCGCATACACGTTCGGTATCGCAGGCCCGAGCGCGAAGCCCTCGATGTAGCTGCTGAGGCTCTGCCCGAGCAGCAGGGCCGTCTCGAGAACTGACCGAAGGCAGCTATGGGCCTCCACAGGGACGAGAATGGCTCTCATGGCAGACCCCACCCGGGAAACGCGGTCTCAGCAGGATCATCATACCGGATTGAGAGCAAGTGGGGGACGGTGAGGCGACGCAATGGCTACTTCAGCTACGACCGTAGGCTTCAGACTCCTGCTCCGCGCCTGACAGCAGGCCAGGACCGAGCACGGGGGTGCAGAAGCACCATTATTTACTAATAACCTCCCAGAGTTAATAATCCTCTCAGTTCATCGGTCTGGGCCAGTCTTCACCGCGAGCAAGTAACCTAGATACCATCCTCTTCTTTGGAAGGTGCCTCCTGTGCATTCTAAATCGCCCCGACAGTCTAGCCGCCGGCCCAAGCACGCTGGCATCTTTCCGACGTTCTTCCTGTCAGGCTTCGAGTGCTCTTCCTTCATCTGGAAAGACAAGGGTCGCCGTGATCTCACCGTCGAGACGCAGCACCAGAGCTTCGCAGAGGATGATTATGCCTTCCTGCGCTCGCTGGGGATGGCAGTCGCCCGGGAGGGTGTTCCCTGGCCGTTCGTAGACAAAGCAGGAGAGTACGACTTTTCTTCGCTCGACCCGATGATTGCTGCGATGAACAAACATCAGATCCTGCCGATCTGGGACCTTTGCCATTATGGCTATCCGGACGATCTCGACCCGTTCGATCCGATGTTTGTCGACCGCTTCGCGGCGTACGCGCGGGCGGCAGCGGAGTATGTGGTGCCCCGCGTGCGCGGGCCGCACTTCTTCACGCCCATCAACGAGATCACCTTCTTCGCCTTCATGGGAGGCGAGTGGGCCTGGGTGGCTCCCTTCTGCACCACGGATAGGAAGCGGCAGGAGCTCCGCCTCGCCTTGTGCCGAGCCGATATTGCTGCAGTGAAGGCCATCCGCAACGTGGATCCAGAGGCTCGCATGGTTCATATTGACCCGCTGATCCTGGTTGTGCCACCTCGGGATCGTCCCGACCTGGCAGACGAGGCCGAGCACGAGACGTTCGACGATACCTTCTATGCCTGGGATGTGATTGCAGGTCGGCGCCACCCTGAGCTGGGAGGCTCGCCTGAGGTGCTCGATATTGTAGGGGTCAACTGCTACTCCTTCGGACAGATGGAGTATCGGGAGCAGGGCCCCCATGCCTCTCTCGCACCTCACGATGAGCGGATCCGCCCCTTGGGCGATCTCCTCGCCTATGCGTGGGAGCGCTACCGGCGTCCGATGATTGTCGGCGAGACCAGTGGTCTGGGCGAGGGCCGGCCGGACTGGCTGTGCGACATCGTCGAGGAGTCCCTCGCTGCTGTTCTGAGGGGCATTGACCTGCACGGCGTGTGTCTCTTCCCCGCCGTGGACATGCCCAACTGGCACACGGGGGAATGGCTCCACAACGGCCTGTGCGACCTTGTGGAGGACGAGGGGCGTCTGAAGCGAGTGCCCTTCCAGCCCTACATCGACGAGCTGCGCCGCTGGCAAAAGCGCCTGAACCGAGTGACCGAGCTGGACGAGGACCCGTTCAGCGATCCTGTCGATCTCGACGACATCAAAGCAGCAGCCGAGCGCCTGAGGATGAAGTCCGACAAGGATTGGCGCTAATGCCCCTGCACCGCCCCTGTATTCCGCACCAGTAGGCAGGCCAAGCGGATCTAACACTTAGCTTAGTGGTGCCGCCGCGGTGCAGGCAAAAGCAATGAGAATAGCGAGACCAAACGTCACCAGCGCGATGCCCCGCCACCTGAGACTTCGCCGCTTCCAGGAGGGGGCCATGTCCAGCTCATCCGGGCAGGGGTCTTGCAACAGACTCGTGAACTTCACATGCGCATCCCAAGCGATCCCCAGCGCGATCAGCGAATACCAGGCCAAGGCTGTCGCCGCAGTCCACATCAGATCACTGCAATCCGAAGCCGCCATACCTTTCCTGCGGGTGCAAAGGAGCTAAGAGCCCG
>JAESFH010000288.1_pt1 | contig 18614 bp, 17 predicted proteins | sample 9269381 | NCBI WGS metagenome assembly JAESFH01 (sample SAMN14504062, study PRJNA617094) | algae metagenome | isolation source: Aphanothece sp. CMT-3BRIN-NPC111 and co-occurring heterotrophs from well... | place: USA: Clark Mountains Wilderness, California | collected 2010-04-18
AGGAGGGAATGACGATCACGGAGATCTCGCCTGCGGAGCGCGACCGCATGCGCGAGAAGCTGAAGCCGGTGGTCGAGAAGCACCAGAAGACCATCAGCGAGGCCATCGTTCGCGAGTTGAACGAGGAGATCCAGAAGGTCCGCGCCAGCAACTGAGCCATGGGCTTCGGCACTGCTTCCTGTGTTGGGATCGTGCCGAGGCCGCGGCTAACGGGAAGAAATGGGCGACGGCAGCGGCCGCGATCGCGTCGCCCACCCCCTTCAGGAACGCCCGGCGGCGGCATCCTACGGAAAAACGCCCGCATGACGGCACCCTCCACGGCGGCGAGCGCCGCCTCGCCGTAGCTGAGCGCTTCGTCGTGCCGGGCTTGCGAGCGGTGAACACCGCAGGGGGAGCCGCGCCGGTGCAGCATCGGCTCGGGGTCAAAGCCTTTTCGCGCCGACATGCAAGCCGGTTGCGTGCGCTCCTGGTCTGGCAAAGCCGATGTGCCAGCCGTTGGCACGCTTCCGGGAGATTGGACCGGCCGGACGGGGCGTTTGGGGCTGACAGCGCATCAGCACCTTCAAGCTGGCCCATGTGGCGTGGTACTCAGCCGCTTCGCCAGTAGCTCCGCCGCCTGCCGGGATTGAGGCGACTTCCGTTGCCCTGCTTTACCGGAACGGTGCGGTCCGTCACGCCGACTGGAGCTTCTTCTCACACCGCAGCAGCATTCCGAACAGATCACGGGGCTCATCGGGGTCTGCGAGGAGGTCCAGCTCTTCGTAGAGGCCGGTCTCCTGGACCTTGGATCGCACGTAGCGCAAGGCGGAGAAATCCTCGACGGCAAAGCCCACGCTGTCGAAGAGGGTAATGTCGCCGTCGCTGCGCCGCCCCTCGATCCTCCCCGCGATCACTTCCCACAATTCCTGGACGGGATGGTCTGGAGGGAGTTGCTGGATCTCGCCCTCGATGCGGGTCTGCGGGGAGTATTCCACAAAGATCTCCGATCGCAGGAGGATGTCGCGGTGCAGCTCGGTCTTGCCGGGGCAATCCCCGCCGACCGCGTTGATGTGGACACCCGGCCCGACCATGTTGTCGGACAGGATCGTGGCGTATTGCTTATCGGCCGTCGCGGTCGTGATGATGTCGGCGCCCTCCACCGCCTCCTGCGAGGAGCCGCAGACTGTGATCGAGAGGCCCTTGTCGGCCAGGTTCCTGGCGCAGCGCTCGCTGGCCTTCGGATCGATGTCGTACAAGCGCAAGTCGCGGATTCCGAGAATGGCCTTGAAGGCCAGGGCCTGGAACTCGCTCTGGGCACCGTTGCCGACGACCGCCATCGTCCTGGAATCGCGGCGCGCCAGGTGCCTTGCCGCGACCGCCGACATGGCGGCGGTGCGCAGCGCAGTCAGGATCGTCATTTCGGTGAGCAGCAGGGGATAACCGCTGCCGACATCCGAGAGGATCCCGAAGGCCGTCACGGTCTGGAGACCCGCCTTCGTGTTCTTGGGGTGGCCGTTGACATACTTGAAGCCGTAAAGCGCGCCGTCATTCGTCGGCATCAGCTCGATGACGCCCTCGGGTGAGTGGGCAGCGATGCGCGGCGTCCTGTCGAACTGCTCCCACCGGCAAAAATCCTCCTCGATTGCCGCCGCGAGCTCGGTGAGGAACGTCTCGATTCCCACATGGAGCACGAGCTTCATCATGTGCTCGACACTGACGAAGGGAACGATGTTGAGGTTCGGTCTCGGTTGCATGGCTTCACTCTCCGGTTTGCGTGCACCATGTGCTCATCGGCCGTCGAGGAAGGTTCCGACGATCCCGGTGACGACCTCCGGGAGGATCCCGAACGCATAGGGCGCATGGACGCGCTCGAACTTCTGGTGGAACTCCCGCCCCCATGGCCCAATATTGACGACCGGAAAGCGCAAGGCATTCGCCGGCGGATGGTCGACGAGCCGGGTGATCGGCGTGTTGGCGGAGACGATGTCCGGGCCCGTTGCGGCCTGGCCGAGGAAGCTCATGTCGGAGATGCCCTGGAAGTAGGGCTTCCAGGTCATGCTCGATCGCCGCCCGGCCGCGAGGGCCGCCCGCGTGCTGTCGATGGCGTTCCTGAGCGCCTCGTCCTCGCGCCCCCCGGGCTGAAGCCTGCTCGGCGGGTAGTGCAGCCCCGCGAAGCCGACGACGACAGCCGGGCCCGAAAGCCGAGCGGCTCCGACGAGCCATTCGGTCAGGCGGCTGCTGACGATGAGGGGATTGTCGATCGGGGCAAGGCGCCGCTCCTCCTCGGCGTAGAGCCCTTCGAAGTCCCCGCCGATCAGGCCGGCTGCCTGGGCACGCAATTCGCTGAACGTGAGGATGCGCGGCGACGGCTGGGTGGCGCCGGCCCGTCTTCCGGTTCGCTCGCCAAAGGCTTCGGCCTGGGCTCCGAACTGCCTGAGCGCCTCCGTTGCCCCGATCCGCACCTCGGCCTGGAAGCGCGCGAAGAGCTCCTCGGCCGTCATCGCGTGGTAAAGCCAGTTGAAGGCGATCCAGAAGCGCTCGGGTGTCGTGACCTCGTAGCCCTCGCGCAGATCCTTGGCCTCGAGGCAGATCGGCGGGGGCGAGGTGTCCGTGTCGTCATGGTCGGCGAGATCGGCGTTGCCCTCCAATCGCGCCAGGACAGCGGCCGCCATGGCTTGGGCGCTGATACCCTCGAAGGGGTAGCTCGCGTGCGAGCTGCAACCGATCAGCATGGCGAACGGCAGGAGCTTGCCGATCGTTCCGGCGTAGACGGCGCGCCCGTCGGAACCGTCACCCTGATCCGAGGTCACGTCCAGGTTGATGGCTGCGGCAATCTCGATCCCGAGGGATCCGGCAAGTGCGGGAAGAGCATTGCGAAAGGAGCGCATCCCGCGGCTTTCGCGCTCCTCGTCCGGCGTCGCCACGAACAGGAGATTGCCGGTGCGGTCGGGATCGGCCGCAAAGCGCTCCAGGCAGGCGATGCCGACCGCCAGGCCGCTCTTCATGTCGAGCATGCCGCGACCGGGCAGGAACTCGCCGCCGAGCAGGTCCTCGAGCGCCTGCTCCTCCTGCGGGGAACGGGCGCGGGAGGAAAGCTCCGCGACAAGCGCATCCCTGAGCTTGAGACTGTCGCAGGCCAACGGCTTCAGCTCATGGTAGTTGTCGATCGACACCGTGTCGTAATGGCCTGCGAGCACGATCGTCCTGGCGCCGCGGCCGCGCACGAGCGCGGCGACGTTGCGCGTCATGGGATAGCCGTAGCTGTCGACCAGGCGGATGTCGTCGGGATGGTCGCGAAAGTACGGAATCTCCTGCAACAGCGCATGAAGCCGGTCGGCGAACCCGGCTTCACCGGCCGTGCCTCCCACGCTGGGCCAGGCGACCATCCGCAACGCCAGCCGTTCGACATGGTCCGCGTCACTGGCGGCTGCTTCACCGTCTCGGCCGTGACCTGGGTGCCCTGCATCCATGACGTTCATCCCCTTTGCGTTCTCTGATCACTCATCGCGAGAGGTGCTTGCGCAGGAAGGTCCGCGTTCTCTCCTCCCTGGGATGGGAGAGAACCTGCCCGGGAGCGCCCTGCTCCACGATGACGCCGTCGTCCATGAACAGCACGTGGTCGGATACCTCCGCCGCAAAGCGCATCTCGTGAGTCACGATCAGCATCGTCATGTGTTCGCTGGCGAGCTGCTTCATCACCTGGTTGACCTCCTCCACGAGTTCCGGGTCGAGGGCGGAGGTCACCTCGTCGAACAGCATCACCTTCGGCTGCATGGCGAGGGCCCGGGCAATGGCCACGCGCTGCTTCTGCCCGCCGGAGAGCCGTGCCGGGTAGGCGTCGCCCTTGTCGGACAGCCCCACCTTGGCGAGGAGCTCGTCGGCCCGCTGCTGCGCGGCGTCCCTGGACAGACCCTTCAGCCGCATCGGGCCGATCATGATGTTCTGGTAGACGGTGAGGTGCGGGAACAGGTTGAACTGCTGGAACACCATGCCCATTTCCTGCCGGATACCGTTGATGTGCCGCTCGAAGGCGCGGCCCCTGAGCGGCTGGTTCACCAGGATGCCGTCGAGCCAGATCTCCCCCGAGGAGACCTCCTCCAGCATGTTGATGGATCGGAGCAGCGTGCTCTTTCCCGAACCGCTCGGACCGATGACGGACACGATCTTCCCGCGGGCGACACTCAGGTCGATGCCCTTGAGGACGTTCACGGGACCATAGGATTTGCGGATGCCCCGCAACTCGATCATGGGATTTTGTGAGGTCATCGGATGAGGTCCGCCTTCCGGCTGGCGATTTTGAGAGCCAATTCCATCAGCAAGTTGACGATATAATAAAGCGCAGCTGCGATGAAATAAAACTCAAAAGGTCGATAGGTTTCGCTGATCGCCCGCTGAGCATTGAGCACAAGCTCCGCGATGCCTAGCACGGACAGGACGGCCGTGTCTTTCAGGAGCATGATGGTGTTGTTGCCGATCTGCAGCATCGACGCCATCAGAGCCTGGGGAATGACGAAGTGCAGCAGGGTTGCCCCGTGGCCGAAGCCGAGAGAGCGGGCCGCCTCCGCCTGCCCGGGATCCGCCCCCCTCAAGGCCGCGCGCAGAATGTCGGCGTTGTAGGCGGCATAGTGAAGGCCGAGCCCGATGACGCCGGTCCAGAAGGCGGGAAGCATGATTCCGACCTGGGAGAGGCCGTAGTAGAGCAGGTAGAGTTGCAGGAGCAGCGGCGTTCCCATGAAGAGGAACATGACGCCGTCCAGCGGCAGCCGGACCCACCTGGGCCCGTAGAGCGTGGCGACGGCGATGAGGATCCCGAGAAGGATGGAGATCGTGCCGGCGAGGGCGGTGATCACGACGGTCCACAAAAGCCCGTCGAGGATGATGCCGGCATGATCCGGGGCGGAGCTGAAGTCGAGCATCATGCTGGTGCCCTCCGGCTCGCCCCGAACATGGCTTCCACCAGGCGCATGAGGAGGGAGATGACCGCGATGATCAGGATGTAGGTGGCCCCCGCCAAGGCGAAGACTTCAAAGGGCTTGTACGTGGAGGTCACGATGCGCTGCGCCGAGTAGGTCAGCTCCACCACGCCGATCGTCGACACGAGGGCCGTGCCCTTGGAGAGGATGATGGTGTTGACGCCGAGCGCGTGGATCATCAGCGGCGCGGCCTGCGGAAGGATGAAGAGCCGCATCGTCTGGAGCCGCCCGAACCCCAGCGAGCGGGCGGCCTCCGTCTGGCCCCTCTCAACGGAGAGGATCGCGCCTCTGATCCCTTCCGACATGTAGGCGCCGATATTGAACCCCATGGTCAGGATGCCGGCGGCAAACGGAGACAAATCCAGGCCGAACTGAGGCCCGCCGAAGAAGACGAGGAAGAGCTGCACGAGAAGCGGGGTCCCGCGAATGACGCTGACATAGGCGGTCGCGGCCCAGCGCACGGGGGCAACCCTCGCGAAGCGCGCGACGACGATCAGCGCGGAAACCGCAAGGCCGAGAAGGGAGGACAGGGCCGTCAGCTCGACGGTGACCAGCGCGGCCTCGGCTATGAAAGGCGCAATGCGCGCCAGGAGTTGAACATCCACAATGTGCTCTGGATCTTCGGCGGCTCCGTGGCCGCGGGATCAGACGACGCGCGCCTGGTGGTCAGGCGCGCGAGGGGAGGAATTCCGGCGAAGGACCAAGACCCGTCCGTCCGGAAGGGCATCGAGACGAGAGCCGAACCGACACAGCCGCCGCGGGACGCGGGGCTGTCGGGCAACGATGATGTTTCAGCGGATGTCGACGCCGATCCATTTCTTGGAAATGGCCTCGTATGTCCCGTCGGCCATCATGGCATCGAGCGCCTTCTGCATGGCGGCGGCGAGATCCGGGTTGTTCTTGCGGATCGCGATGGCGATCTCGAAGCGAGGCAGCCTGTCGTCCTTGATCTGGGTGATCGGCGCGTCGTTCTTCCGGATGGCGACCAGAACCGGGACGTCGTCGGCGACGAAGGCGTCGATGCGTCCCGCGCTCAGGTCGAGGATCATCTCCGGGAGACCCTTGTAGGTCCGGATATTGAACTTGTTCTGCTCGCGGGCCCACTTTTCGGAGACCTCGCCGAGCGTCGCGCCGACCGTCTTGCCTGCAAGGTCGTTGACGGAGCCGAAGGAGGCGCCCTTCTTGACGAAAAGACCGATGCCGGAGTGGTAGTAGGGTCCGACGAAGGCCACGGCTTTCTTGCGCTCCTCGGTGATCCCCATCGAGCCCACGATGGTGTCGTAGCGGCCGGTCACGAGGCCAGCGATGATGCCGTCCCAGGCGGTGGTCACGATCACGGGCTCGACCTTTAGGCGGCGCGCGATTTCCGAGCCGATATCGACATCGAAGCCGACCACCTTGTTGGTCTCGTCGACGAAGCTGAACGGCGGAAAGGCGCCGGTCAGGGCGACGGAGAGCTTGCCGGCCTGCTGGATCTTTGCGAGGTCGTCAGCCTTGGCCATTGCGGCACACACGAACATTCCCGCGGCACACAGCACCGCGGTGGAAAGCCTGGATATCTTCATCACGTCCTCCGAAATGGGCCTTGGATGCCGTCCGAGGCCTTGACCGGTCGGTTCATGGGCTCCAGCCGTCACTCCGACGGGGATGCCTAGCGCCTGTGTGCTTGTCGCGTTTTTGCAGGCGTTCTCGTTCCCTTCGGGTGGGGAGTGTTCGTGAAAGGAAGGACGCCGAAAAGCATCCAAAGTGCTTGCTTGTTCTCGAAACTGCCGAAATAGTCAGATCGCTTGACGAAAAGGGCAGTCGCATGGACGATCTCGACAGGCAGCTCGTCGCCGAGCTCCGCATCAATGGCCGCGCCTCCGTGCCGGAGCTGGCCCAGCTGCTCGGCGTAGCGCGCGCGACCGCCCAGAGGCGGCTGGACCGGCTGGTTGCGAACGGCGACATCAAGGGATTCACGGTTCGACTCAGGGATGATGTCGGCCAGCACAGCATCCGCGCGTTCATGCTGATCGAGCTGCGTGCAGCTCCGATCAAGCCCATCATCAGCACGATCAAACGCATGCCCGGGGTCGCCTCGCTGTCCAACACCAATGGCGTCTGGGATATGATCGCCGAGCTCGAGGTCGCGACGATGTCGGAGCTCAATCAGGTGATCGCCACAATCCGCGCGCTGGACGGCGTATCGAAGAGCGAGACCTTCATCGTACTGGGACCCGCCTGACCCGTTGCCTCGTTGGCGCGTCGGTCGAAGCCTGCTACCTCACTTCGCGTCCGTGCATCGTTGACGTAAGCCGGACGGACCTCGCGCGAGAGCCACCGGATTGCTCGTTGTGGAGCCGCGGCGAAACGCTAACTCAGGCTGTCGAAGGCTTGGTACAAGCGTTCGCGCCACCGGAAGACCGGATCGGATGGCTCCAGCAATGCCACCTCGCTCGTGCACCGGGCCCACATGAACATTCCGAGGACGCAGTAATCCGCGTAGGCCGGCTGATCGCCCGCGAGAAACTCCTGCCTCTCGAGCACAGGTCGCAGGGGCTGCAACGCCCTGCGGAACTCCGCGATATGCTTTTCCTGGTCGGCAGCGGCCTCTTCGAGCGTCATGCCTAAGCGCGCCTCTCGCGATGACCGGAAATATTCGCGATCGCGATCGTCAACGCAGGCGTAAACGTCGAGCAGAATCACGCGCAGCAATGCCATCATCAATGCTGTATCAGCCCAGCTGTTGATGAACTTCGTCAGCGGAACGGCTTCCGGCGCACCGAAGAGGGAGCGCCTGTCACGAAACGTCTCTTCCAGGTAGACGGCGATGTTCCACGAGTCGGAGATGACTGTCTGATCGTGGACCAGGACAGGCACACGAGTTTGGCCCGAGAAGGCGATGGCTTCCTTCTCGGTGAACCGCCAAGCCACGCGCCGTACCCCGATGCCTTTATGCGCGAGAGCGAACCGGACCTTCCAGCAATGCGGGCTGAAACGGTTCTCCGGGTCGGCCCCTGCCAGTTCGTAAAGGGTGAGATTGTCCATGTACTCCATCATGGCTCTCCCTGGCGCGGCTTGGAGGCCGATTGGCCGAAAAGAAACTTGCGTCCCTCGTCGGTCACGGTCGGCTGAGTGTTGATGGCGGCCGCGATCTCGTAGGCCTTTAGTACCGCAGCGCGGGCGCTCACGCGGTCGAGCCATCGCGCTACGGCCGGGAAATTGGCGAGGTGCTGGCCCTGTCGCTCATGCATCCGGATCCACGGATACGTCGCCATGTCGGCAATCGAATAGTCGCCTGCCATGTAGTCCTGCCCGGTCAGCAGGCGATCGAGCACACCGTACAGGCGGCTCGTCTCGTTGACGTACCGGTCGATGGCATAGGGGATCCGCTCCGGAGCGTAATGGGCGAAGTGATGATTCTGGCCCGCCATGGGACCCAGGCCACCCATTTGCCAATAAAGCCATTGCAAGACCCGGAAACGGTCGCGCCGCAGCGCAGGCAAGAACATGCCTGTCTTGTTCGCCAAGTATTCCAGTATCGCACCGGATTCAAAGATCGAGATCGGCGCACCTCCATCGTCGGGCGAATGATCGACAACAGCGGGAATGCGATTGTTGGAGCTGATCGAAAGAAACTCCGGACGAAACTGGTCCCCGGCCGAAATGTTGACCGGCACAATTCGGTATGGGAGCTTCATCTCCTCGAGCGCTATGGTGATCTTGTGCCCATTGGGGGTTGTCCAATAATGAAGCTCTATCATGCCCTGCTCGATGGATGCGTTGGTCGGCATTCTTGACGTTTATGTCATGTTTGTCTCCAGTGTCAATGATAGGGTAAGGAGGAGTGCACATGGCCGGCGTACGGCAGTTCGACGAGGACCGCGTTGTCGACGCGGTGCTCGACGTTTTTTGGCGCAAGGGGCTTCGGGAAACGACGATGCAGGACCTTGCCGAAGCGGCGAACGTCCAGCGTGGCAGCCTCTACAATGCCTACAAGGGGAAGGACGCGCTGTTCCTGCTCGCGTTCGACCGCTATGCGAGCCGGTTCATCCAGGCGGCGGAGAGTGCACTCGCCTCGGCCGGTGGCGCCTCAGCTTTGTCGGCATTCTTCGAGGTTGCGATTGCCAACATGACGGACGGCACACCGCCCCGCGGGTGCCTCACGACGCGCACGGCACTGGAGGCGACCAACGTAGGCGGCCAGGTCCACAAGCGTATCCAAGCCTTGCTCGAGGATCTGGAAGCGCTGCTGCGCAAAGCATTCTCGCGCGAGGACATGCGGAAGCACCTCGCGCTCGAGCCGGGCCAGGCCGCCCTCGTCGTCGTCACTTTCATGCGGGGTCTCGCGGTGATGGAGCGTGCGTTTCAAAATCCAGCTCAACTCAGGGAGGCCGCGGCCGGTCTGGTCAAGATGCTCTTCGCGGACGCGAACCGGCGGGAGCGTCAGCCGAAGAGACCACAGATCTCCGGGTCGCCAAGCCCTCGAAGCCGATAAGGCGTCCAACCAGGATCGCCGGCAGGCCGGCTAGAGCTGTTTCGACTTGCGTCGAATCAGCTCTCCTCTTGGTGTTGACGCGTTTTCTTCACGTGAGCCGGATCCACCTCACTCGAAAACGCTCTAGCCCCCGGCGGGGAAGGCGTCATAAGAAACATTGATAGAACGGGTTCATTAGTTTCATTTGCAGCGCTGAGGCACGTGCGCGAGGGTGATGCCCAACCGAGGCTCGCCATGTTGTTCGCTGTCCTGATCGAGGATCATCCGGATCGTCTTGCGGTGCGGGCCACCCACATGGCTGAGCACACCGCATTCCTGGAGCAGCGGTCCGCTCACATCCTGGCGGCAGGCGCTCTTCGTCTGGAACCGAACGCAGCGCCGAAAGGCGGCCTGTGGATCGTTGAGGCTCCGTCAGCCATGGCTGCTCAGGCGCTTGCTGAATCCGACCCGTTCTTTCGCGAAGGGTTGCGCCGGGCGGTCCACGTGTATCATTGGGGTCGAGCAGCCTGGTCTGACGCCTTTGCGGCTTGTGTGCTGGCTCACCAGGAGCTTGATGCGAACCTGCATCCAGAGAACAGCTCATAGCCTGGCGCTGAGATCGTCGCGAGCGACTGGAACAGGGGCCGGGCTGCCGATGGGAGCCTTGCCCCTCACCGGAGCCATCGATGTCAGCGCCCCGTCGGGCCTGGGGATTGTCTCGGGATGAGCCTGGGGCTGCGAGGCACGAGACGCTGTGATCGTCTGTGTCGAGCGAGGATGAGAGCCTATGGCGACGCGACAGCTGAGGTCTTTCCTGCTCGGTGTCCAGTCCGGATCGACCCGGGCCCTGGGGCAGGGAACGGCCCAGGCATCATCGGTGTGTCGCGTCCCACCCGGCACGCAGCCATGCGCTTTCGGGCCGGTTGAGGGCGTGGTCTCGCGGCTCCCACTCAAGACCTAACCCGACGCGAAGAAACATGCCTTTGCCATTGCAACAGCCATCCAAGTTCATAACATGAGGGTACGAATTCCGACATGAGCGACATCAACGCGACGTTCATTCCAGCTCCTGGAGATATGGATCCGGAGGACATGGTCCGTGCCGCCATCGCGACCATCGATGAGTTCACCGAGCGCTTCAATGCGCGGGATCTCGCAGGCATGGACGCCTTGCTGCACTTCCCTCACATCATCCTGTCGGGCGAAACCCTGACGGTCTGGGACGAGCCTGGGCAGATGCCCCGTTCATTCTTCGATGACCTTGTGGAGACCACTGGCTGGGCCAAATCCATCTATCACGAGCGCCGTCCCGTGCTCCTCAGCGCCCGCAAGGTTCATCTCCTCGTGCGTTACTCCCGCAACCGGGCCGATGGCTCGGTCATCACCCAGCACGACAATCTGTGGATCGTGACGCATGACGAGGGACGCTGGGGCATCAAGCAGCGGTCCTACTGAGCATCCGCGTCGGCGTGCAGAGCGGGACCGTAGCGCCGTGCTTTGCCAACAAGCACTGTCAAACGATCACGCGTTCGATGTCCTCGCGGCGCTCGATGTGTTGCGCGAGCCTCGCCGGCGTGAGGTCGTTTCCGGTGTGGCGGGGCCGGTGTCTACGACGACTCTGCGATCACCTTCCAGCGGCCCCTTCTGCAGAATCCAGGCTACGTCCCGGTCAATCAAGCTCATCCGTTGCATCGGTCACCGGGATCAGGAAGACGAGGTAGGGCTCCCCCTCGGTGGCATTCCCGCTCTGAAGCATCTTTGCGTACACGGACTTGAAGATCGCAACCTCCTCAGGGAGAGCGGGTCGGATGAGGAACGGGTCCGACCCGTTCCATAAATCGCTTCCGTCGTCGGTCTCGAAGATCAGCATTTCCTCCTTGAACCAGTCGCTATGGAAGAACTCTTCTGCGGCGGCCTGCGACTCGAGGTTGGCGACCGCAATGGGCTTGCTGGTGACTTCGACCGTGTACATCGCCCATACCCTCCTGGCCCATGACCCAATGGCTCTCAAGATCGTCGACGACCTTGGCCCCGCAAGCAAGATGCCGTGGGTTTCAGCGGGTGGCGTAGGTGCGCGGCAAAAGGCGTTCAAAGTTGCGGCGGATGGTGCCGTAGCACTCGCAGGCCACCTCTTCGAGCCCCGCACGATCCGTGATGGTGATGACGCCCCGGCCTTGGGTGATCAGACCCGCGGTCTGGAACGTCCTCGTGACAAGGCTGACCGTGGAACGCTGCACGCCCAGCATCTCGGCCAGGAACTCGTGCGTGAGGGGCAGCGTGTCAGAGTCCATGCGGTCACGGGTACTCAGGATCCAGCGGCAGCAGCGGGCCTCGACGGAATGCACCGCATTGCAGGCGACTGTCTGGAAGGTTTGCGCCAGCAGAGCTTCTGTGTAGCGCAGCAGGAGAACGCGAAGGGCAGAACTTGCCTCGAAAGTCTCCCGCAGGCGCGGGAGGGGGATGCGAGAGGCTGTTCCCGACAGTTGAACGACATAGCGCCCGAACGCCTGCCGAGTCACCAGGGCGCTGGAGAAGCCCACCACACCCTCACGACCAAAGACAGCGGTCTCGACGGTCTCGCCGTTCTGCATGACTGTGACCAGGGACACCATGCAGTCATGGGGGAAATAGGCGTGGCGGATGATATCGCCGGTCTCGTAGAGGACACTACCTCTCTTCAGTTCTACCGTCTCGAGTTCAGGGGCCGTTCGGGCAAATTCGTCCGGGTCCAGAGCCGCCAGGAGGCGGTTCGCCTGATGGTCGCTGAGTCTGGCTCTCTCTGCCGCCATGGGACGACCAAGCCCCTCGATCTGGCCATCTTACTCCGATTTGCGTCCGATGCGAACAGGAGTGGCATCGAATGGCACCGGATCGCTCCCAGGTGCCCTCTTCCGCCGGATGAACGAGGCTCACAGGGCGCAGCCTCCTCGGGGGCCCCGGGGAGGGACCATGCCGTCTCCCGCTCCGGGGCAGCGCTAAGCTCCCTCACGAGCCTGCGCTCCAGAGGTGACAGGCGCTACCGCTTGGGTCCCTGTTGCCGAGATCACGCCCGTCTCAATGAGAGGTAACAGGCGCTACGGCTTCGGCCTCTTATTGCCGAGGTCATGCCCGGTCTCAACGAGGCCAAGGGCACCGCCCTCTGCCGTGTCCTGTCGCCAGTCTCCGCAAGGCCTCGCGGCATCGCACGGCGCGAGCCCTCGGCCTGGACCTGCCGACCTCTCTCCTCGCCGCTGCCGACGAGGGGATCGAGTAGGGTCGCATGGAGGCAGGTGGGCTGGCATCATTCGCATCAGCCCCGTCCCCGGAACCGGCGCGTCAGCTGGCCGTCACGAGGAGTGCCTGCAAGGGTGCGCGGAACGAGCCCTCGCCGTAGCGTTTACGTATTGCCGTAGCGACGGCCTCGGTCGCACGAACCAGGCTGCCTGGATCGCGCGCCTCGATCTCCCCGCGCAGGGGCGTGCCTTGGCACATCCCCATGGCCGGCTCCCACGCGGAGGAGACCTCCGAATGCCGCCGGATCTCCTCGATGGTGACGGATGTGAAGCCCCCCTGCCGAAGATCCTGCTCGATACGGGCTTTGTCGGTATAGCCGCAGGGCGTGCGGGCGAGAAAGTGCGGTGGGTCGTCCGGAAACAGGCCCGCGACAGTTTCGTCCGCGATCGCCATCGGCGGGTTTGCGTCGATTCGGTCCCAGAGGGTGAAGAGGAAGCGCCCCGGCGAGCGCAGCACCCGACGCGCCTCACGGTAGGCGGCCTGCTTGTCGGGCATGAACATCACGCCGAAGCTGCAGATCACCACATCGAACGAGGCATCCGGGAACGGCAAAGACTGGGCATCGGCCTGCTGCCACGTCACATGGCCGGCGTGAATCTTCCCTGCGGCAACGTCGAGCATCGCCTGGTTGAGATCGGTGGCGACGATGTTGCTCTGCGGCACCGCGGCAGCCATCGCGCGGGTCACGATCCCGGTGCCGGCCGCCGTTTCGAGAATGGCGCGGTCGGCTTCGCCGAGGCGCTCCGCGATGACCTCCGCAAAGGGCTGGAACAGAATGGGTCCAAGATGGCGGTCGTAGAGCTGCGGGATGGGACCCGCGAACACCTTGTCGGTTTCCATCGGCTGACCTCCCTGGGGCTGCCTGACTGCCCTCTCCCTTCCTATCCGGGAGAGCCCATCGTACACCCGACGCCTGCAATCCAGAAGGCAATCCCCCGTGGACGGGAGGCGGACGCGTCATCCACGGGAGGCCGGGTACGGAATGTCCTCGTCGGACTGGCCCTGCGCAGGCTTCAGCCCGGCCCATCCACTGTCAAGCTCACGGGCCGGTTCATCGGCGGGCGGCCGACAGCACGAGAACGGCTGATCCAGCGACGGTGAAGGGAAGCCGGTTGGCTCATCGCTGGACTGCAGGCGCAGGTGCGCCGAGGCGAGGCTGAGAGGGTCGGACGGGTTGCCGGCCTCCGACGAAGATAGGTTCACGGCCGCTCGAGACAAGCGGAGGAGGGCCTACCGATCCGGCTGAGGCGCCGTACAGCGGCGGACAATTGATCCATGTAGAGGTACAGCACTGGCGTGATGAAGAGCGTCAGCACCTGCGAGACAACCAGACCGCCGATCACGGCAATCCCGAGCGGCTGGCGCAACTCCGCGCTGGCGCCCTGGCCGATTGCGATCGGGATGGAGCCGACCAGGGCGACGAGCGTGGTCATCAGGATGGGACGGAACCGAAGCAGGCAGGCATCCCGGATGGCATCACGGGGTGCCGCACCCGCTCGCTGGCGAACGATGGCCACGTCGATCATCATGATCGCGTTCTTCTTCACGATGCCGAACAGCAGGAGGATCCCGAGCAGACCCATGATGCCGAGGTCAACCTGGAAGAGGTGGAGCGCCGCAACGGCACCGGCAGCCGCGGCCGGGAGGCCCGCGAGGATGGTGAGCGGATGAAGGAAGCTCTCGTAGAGAATGCCGAGCACGACATAGATCGCCAGAACCGCCGCCGTCAGCAGCAGCGCCTGGTTCTTGAGCATGTGCTGAAACACCCGTGCTGTCCCTGCGGGGCTGACGACCACCGACGGCGGCAGACCCTCCTCATGCTTGATCGTGCCGATCCGGTCCATCGCCTGGCCGAGTGAGACACCGGCTGACGTGTCGAAGGAGATCGTCACGACGGGGAGCTGACCGAGCTGATGGATGGCTCGGGGACCGGCGCTGCGCTCGGTCGCGACCAATGTGGACAGCGGAACCATCACGCCGTCCGCGGTCCGAATGGAGACAAGATCGAGCGGACCGCCCAACCACGACAGGCGCGGGTCGAACTGGACCAGAACCGCATAGCTGTCGGCCGTGTCGTGGATCGTCGCGGCCTGCCGCGCCGCAAAGCCGATATGGAGGGCCGAGCGTATCTGTTCGGAGCTGATCCCGAGCTGGCGCGCCTTGTCATGATCGACTCGGATCGTTGCTTGAGTCGTGGTCTCCCCAAGATCGGAGCTGACCTCGACGAACATCCTGTCCTGGCTCATCCGTCGCGCGAGAGCGGCCGACCCGTGGCGCAGCTCCGCGAGCGTTTGCGCCTGCACCGTTATTTGGTAGGGGCTCCGGCCGGACTTGCCTCCCATCCGGGCGCTCTGCGCCGTCGCGACGAAGCTCTCGATACCGGGCACCTGATCGAGGCTTCGCCGCAGCTCCGCGACCACCTCCGGCAGGGCGGGACGCTCGCCCTTGGCCTTCAGCTCGACGAAGATCCGGCCCTCGTTCAGCCCGGCATTGCCCGTCGCCCCGATCTCAGAGACGACCTGGTCGACAGAGGGCGAGTTGCGCAGGACGGCTTGAACCCGGCCCTGCAGCTCCATCATGGCCGGGAAGGACACGTCGGAGCGGGCCCGTGTCGAGACAACGAGCTGGCCGATGTCCTCCTGCGGCAGGAACCCCTTCGGGATCACGCGGAACATCCACGCGCTCGCAACCACGCTGGCCAGGAAGAGGATCAGCATCAGCGGGTGGAATTTCAGGCAGACATCGAGAGCCGCGCTATAGCCACGCATCAGCGCTGAGAGAAGAGCGCCGGGCCGGCTCCGTCGGCCGACGGCACTTCCAGACGGGCCGGGCAGGTGAGCCGCCAGCATCGGGGTCAAGGTCAGTGAGACGAGCGCCGATAGGCCAAGCGCGACCGAAACCGTGACCGCGAACGGGCTGAGGATCCGCCCGACGACCCCGTCCATGAACAGCAGAGGAATGAACGCCGCCACCAGCGACACGGTGATCGCGATGACGGTGAAGCCGACCTCCTTCGATGCCGCTCCCGCGGCGTCGGAGGGCGCCACGCCACGATCCACGTGCTGCGCGATGGAATCGGCCACGACGATCGCATCATCGACCACCAGCCCCACCGACAGAGTGAGAGCCAACAGCGTGATGTTGTCGAGGGAGAGGCCAAGGGCATGCATCGCCGCGAAGGTTCCGGCGATAGACACCGGTACGGCGATGCTGGCAGCCATCGTCATCCTGAGGCGGCCTAGGCAGAGGTGGATGACCCCGCAAACGAGGACGATCGTGACAGCCAGCGAGACCAGCATGTCGTCGATGGCGGCGCGGATGGACGTGGAGCGGTCGTTCAACGCTGTGATGGAGAGGGTGTCTCCCAGCTCCGACTGAAAGACCGGGAGGAATGCGCGGATCGAATCCACGACCTTCACCGTGTTGGCATCAGGCTGGCGCTGAACGGCGAGGACGAGGACCTGCTCGCCGTTATGCCAGCTGGCGCGTTGATCGTCCTCGACCGAGTTGATGACCCGGGCGACATCACCCAGGCGGACTTGTCGCCCATTGCGGGATGCCACGATGAGATCGCGAAACGCCGCCGCGTCCCCGAGCTGGGTTGCGGCCTCGATCGTGAGCCGCTGGTCCGGCGTTTCCATGGCTCCGGCGGGCATGGCGGCATTGGCGGCGCGGACAGCCCGGTCGACCTCGTCCACGCCGATGCGCCGCGCCGCGAGAGCCTGCGGATCGAGCTGAATGCGCACCGCATGCTTCTGGCTGCCCGATACCGTGACCTGCCCGACGCCCTCGACGGCAGTCAGCCGCGGAACGATGAGAGCCCGCGCAAGAGCATCGAGTTCGGGAAGCGGCAGCGCGTCGCTGCGCAGAGCGAGCAAAAGGACAGGTGCATCGGCCAGGTTGAGCTTGCGATACACCGGCAGGCTCGTCATCTCGATCGGGAGCCGCGGCTGCGCACGGGAGATCGCTGCTTGGACATCCGCAGCCGCCCTATCGATGTCGCGCTCCGGCGAGAATTCGAGGACGATCGACGACGAGCCCTGGAGGTTCGTTGCGCTGATGCCCTGGATGGATGGGATCGTCGAGAACTCCTTGATCAGGGGCGTCGAAACCGTGTTCGTCATGGCTCCCGGACTGGCGCCAGGCATCGAAGCGGAGACCGAGATCGTGGGGACGTCGACGCGGGGCAGCGCGGCCACCGGCAGGAAGCGGTACGAGATCAGGCCGATGATAACCAGGGCGGCCGTCAGCAGGAGGGTTGCGACGGGACGTCGTACGAAGGCGACCGAAGCATTCATCGGCCCACAGGCCTGGCACTGCGAAGGTCGGGCGAATCTCCCGACAAGGTCGCTGCGGCTTGGATTGTCTCGACCACGGGGCTGCCGTGCCGCAGACGGGGATGCCCCTCGATGATGACTCGTTCTCCAGGCGTCAGGCCTTGAGCTATGACGGTCCGATCGCCGCGGGTTTCGAGCGGCTCGACCCGCCGCTTCTGTGCAAGGCCGCTCGGTTGCATGACGAAGACGTGCGCGCCGTCGTTCTCCAGCCGCAGCGCGACGTGAGGAACCGTCACCGCTTCAGGGTGGCGACCGAGGTGGGCCTCGATCCGGACATACTGGCCCGGCCACAGGCCGGCATCACCGGTCAGGGTCGCCTTGACCAAGATCGTACCGGAACTGGCCTCGACCGACGCGTCCATGAAGCTGAGCTCGGCCTCTGATGAAAGGCTCTCGTCAGGACCTGCGAAAACTCGCACGATGCTCTTGCGTGCCGGATCCGCAAGGGTGGCGTGCAGGAGCGGCAGGTCCCGCTCGGGCAGCGAAAAAGAGACCTGCAGAGGCGACATCTGCGTGATGGTGACAAGCCCTTCTCCTGCCACATCCGACCCGCGCACGAGGTGCCCCTCGCTGGCGCGCACGACACCGGCTCGCCCTGAGATCGGCGCAGTGATCCGCGTGTAGCCGAGCCTAGCCCGGTCGACAGCCAGCGCTGCCTCGCTGGCCGCGACGTTGGCGGCCGCGATTCTCACGTTGGCCGCCGCTTCCTCGGCTTGGGCCTGCGTCGACACAGATTTGGACAGCAGCTCCTGCGTTCGCTTGAGCGCCGCCTGCTCCCTCGACATCACCGCCTGATCGCGAGCAAGCGCAGCCTCCCCACGGGCGATCTGCGCGCGGATCTCGCGGTCGTCCAGCTGGAACAGAACGTCTCCGGCTGCGACGGTCGCACCATCGTGCAAGGACCGCGCGACGATCATCCCGTCGATGCGGGCGCGGACCGCCACGCGCGCGACGGGCTCGATCCAGCCGATACTGGTGCGCGTAATCGGCACAGCCTCGGCATTCACGGGCGCTGTGACGACGGGAACGGGTGCCGTGGGTTCAGACGCACGCGGCGCCCGCAGGGATGGCGTCGCGTCGGAGGTTAGCTTTGACGCCCTCGCCTCCTTCAGGAAGGCGATCCAATGCTGCGTGCGCCCCTCCCCTGCCCCATACCAGACCCCGCCTCCCGTCAGCACTGCGAACAGGAGGAGTAGAGGCCGGTTCACTGCTTGCGTCCTGACGGGCAGGCGGCCGTGCTGGCGCCGGATGCGTCAAGCTCCAGGCCGCGACGGGGCAATCCGAGGGCGGTCCAGACTTCGAGGAGAGCGTCGGTGAGGGCCGCGATGTGGGCGTCGGTGTGGAGGGGCGACGGGGTGATGCGCAGCCGCTCCGTGCCCCGGGGCACGGTCGGGTAGTTGATCGGCTGGATGTAGATCCCGTGCCGCTCCAGCAGCCGGTCGGAGGCCGCCTTGCAGGCCTCCGCCTCTCGCACCATCACGGGCACGATGTGGGTCGGCGTCGCCAGAAGCGGCAGCTCCGCCCGCACAAGCGCCTCCTTGACGGCCGCGACCTGGCGCTGCTGCCCGGCCCGCTCGGCGCCCGAGCGCTTCAGGT
>JAESFH010000289.1_pt1 | contig 18551 bp, 14 predicted proteins | sample 9269381 | NCBI WGS metagenome assembly JAESFH01 (sample SAMN14504062, study PRJNA617094) | algae metagenome | isolation source: Aphanothece sp. CMT-3BRIN-NPC111 and co-occurring heterotrophs from well... | place: USA: Clark Mountains Wilderness, California | collected 2010-04-18
TAACCAAGATTGATAACCAACTGCTATTTTTTGATTTGGAATTACAAGATTTAGACACCAGCAAGTTTAGCGAATTGCAGGTGTCACCAGCACTTTTTACCTACCACCACTACTTAGACCGCATCGGTCAATATCGCCGCCACAAGCTTTCTGAGGAAGTCGAGCAAACGGGAAACTAAGACAGTCTGATACCAAATCGGCTTTGGTAGCACCAAACTATTTTATATAGCAGTCCCCAAGGCGGCGCAAGGCAATCGACCTCAACCCTATGCATCCAGAAGTGCTGCTATCACTCTTCAACTGCTCAAAGCTAATTGCTAAAAGCTAACTGAAGGATTGCTATAAAAGCGGATGGCTCTGTGAAAAAAGTCGTAGAGGCCTTCCGCCGGAACGTCAAGACAAAATTGCTGACGCCAAAAACAAAGATTAATGATTTATTAAAAATCTCTGTTGTGCGTCAGTCCTAGTAATTTTAAACAGATGAACTAGAGAGAAACTTCGCTATCCTCTCTACTGCGGTTTCTAATAAAGGCGGTTCGTGTACCAAAGCAAACCGGACATAACCTTCGCCAGATTTGCCAAACCCAGCACCGGGTGATGCAGCAACACCAGTTGTTTCTACCAACTGGGTGCAAAATCCTACAGAATCGTTACTCCAAGGTTCAGGTAACTTTGCCCAGACGTACATGGTAGCGGTAGGTGTGGGAACTTGCCAGCCAATTTTGTGTAAAGCTTGGATAAAAGCGTCCCGGCGGTTTTGGAAGGTGGCAACGGCCGCTTTTACTTTCTCTTGTGGTCCGGTGAGGGCGGCGATCGCACCGTTTAAAATGCCCCGGTACTGGTTAAAATCAACCACAGCTTTCACCTGCCGTAAGGCACGAATTAGCTCTGCATTGCCGATCGCATATCCTACCCGAAATCCTCCCATGTTGTAAGACTTGGAAAGGGTAAAGAACTCAATCGAGACACTTTTTTCCGGGTCGGCTTGCAAAATCGAGGGCACAGCAGATTTTTGATGGGGAGTTTTTCCTGCCTCCTGCGGACTTTCTCCTTTGTCTTCAAATACTAAGTCGGCGTATGGGAAATCGTGAACCAGCACCAGATTATGACGCTGACAAAAAGCGACGGCTTCCTGGAAGAAAGATAAGGGCGCGATCGCGGTTGTGGGGTTGTGAGGATAGCTCAACACCATCATCCGCGCTTGGGCTAGCACCGGCCCTGGCACGTCCTCAAACACTGGCAAAAACCCGTTTTCTGCCCGCAACGGCATCGGATAAATCTGACCACCAGCGAGGTAGACGCCACCAGCATGGGAAGGATAGCCCGGATCGAGCAGCAAGGCAAAATCCCCAGGGTTCAGCACTGCTAGAGGTAAATGGGCGGTGCCTTCCTGGGAACCAATCAAGGAAAGTACTTCTGTTTCTGGGTCAACTGGGATGCCGTATTTTTGGGTATACCAGTTGGCAGCAGCCTGACGAAAAAGCTGGGTGCCGTGAAACAGCAAGTACCCGTGGGTGCTCAAATCAGATAAAGAATCTTGGATCGCGGCAATGACATGCTCGGACGCCGGGAGGTCAGAAGACCCTAACGATAGGTCAATTAAGTGCTGCCCAGACGCCCTGGCTTTTGCCTTCGCCCGATCCATATCGGCAAACACATTGGTTTGCAGGGGTTGTAAACGCTTGGCAAACTGCATAGTTTTTAGCGGCTAGGAACTAGGGGCGAGATGGGTTTCCAGCATACTCTCTAATTTCTGTTTGCTTATCGCTCCCTCACAGGATGCAATCACTTCACTATCCTTAATCAATCTCAGCCCTGGAACACCTTCCACACGGTAATCCTTCACCGTTTTGGGATTGGGATCGACTTCCATCTTAACGACCTTGAGGCGATCGCCATAAGTTTTGGCTGCCCAGTCCACTGATGGTGACACCAAGCGGCACGGACCACACCAAGAAGCCCAAAAGTACACAAGTACGGGTTGTGTTGCTTGTAGGACTTCGGTTTCAAATGCTGCATCTGTAATGGAAATCACGCTACTCATGGCACTTCCCGATCGACAATTACTCAATTGACATTCTCCCACTACAAAAGCCAAACGAACATTGCCCTTGCATGTGCATGAATTACCTCTAAGACAGACCAATTAAATTAGGCCAACATAGACGCTCTCAATTCCATTAAACCTTGTGCTAGGTGGGTGGAGAGCAGCCTATCTTGGCCTTAATTTTTGGGTAAGTTCTAGGCACCAGATAGCGCCTACTAAGAATTATTAAGTTTTGAGCGCAGGTCTTCTAAGTCCTTGTCAACCACTGAACTGGATGCGGAGGACGGAGGATTCTGAGACGCGGGTGGCAGTGATTGCGGTGTCGGAGAACCAGCGAGCTGAGCTTTCATCATTGCCAATTCATCATCAACATCGCTGCCAGATTCTAGCTGTGCAAATTGGCCTTCCAGATCTGCTCCAGCAAGCTCCGCTGCGGACTGGGAACGGGCTTCCATAATCATGACCTTTTCTTCCATGCGCTCAAAGGCTCCCATGGCGCTGCTGGTTCCTAGGCGACCAATGGCACCTTGCAGCTGTTCGTTAGCCTTTGCAGCCTGCGCCCTCGCCTTGAGCATATCCTTCTTAGTCTTGGCTTCGGAAATTTTGCTTTCCAGAGCAATTAAGTTGCGCTTGAGGGTCTCCACCTGACCGCTCTGACCATCCAGTTGCGCTTTGAGGGCACCAGCAGTCTCGCTGTTAGTCTTCTTACGCTCCAGTGCTTGTCGCGCCAGATTCTCATCCCCTTTTTGCAGAGCCAGCTGTGCCCTTTGCTGCCAGCTGTTTGCCTCGGTTTGGGCTTTGTTGTACTGTTGTTCAGTCCGTTTTTGCGTAGCAATGGTCTGGGCAACGGCTTGACGCAGCTGCACCAGGTCCTCTTGCATATCAATGATGGACTGCTCCAGAATCTTCTCTGGGTCTTCAGCTTTGCTGACCACGTCGTTCAGATTTGCTCTAACGACTCGGCTAATGCGATCGAATAATCCCATGACGCTGTCTATCCTTTTGGAGTGTGTAAGGCATTAGCAGGCCCCTGGGGTCAGCCTGCTGGGTTTAATTGAGTCGGCGGCAATGATTCCAAATATCATTTCCAGTCTAAACTGCTACTTTGAGTAACTCCCAAACTTTTCATGAAGTGTTAAAGAGCGGACGCTCTTAATACAGTGTAAAAACTTGCGGCCCAAATCGGTAGATAACAGCAAGATTCTTTTTAAGAAGCTTAATCATAGAGCGCAGATATTCAAGTTACCCGTCAATACCTGGGTCTTTAGACGGGGTAGATGTCCCAGATGACGGCAACTGTGCTGTATCTGTGCCCGTCATCATTTGGGCTTTCATCGACGCCAACTCCGTATCAATATCACCGGCATCTTCGAGGGAGAGAAATTTCTTTTCCAAATCATCGGTGCCAAGGGAGGCGATCGCCTCTGACTGAGCTTCCAGTTGCATCACTTTCTCTTCCATCCGGTCGAAGGCGCTCAAGGAACTGTTAGTATTCACATTCCCTAACATCTCGTTAAGCCTCTGAGACGCTTGAGCAGAACGTGCCCTGGCGATGTACATATCTTTTTTTGTTTTCGCCTCAGAGATTTTGCTCTCCAGCATCCGCATATCCTGCTTGAGCTTGCTGACAATTACGTTTTGCTGCTCTACCTGGGCTTGCAACGCCTCTGCCGTTTCTTGGTATGATTTGCGCTTAGTCAGGGCTTGCCGTGCTAAATCTTCGTCAGCCTGTTGCAATGCTAGCTGGGCACGACGATACCACTCTTCTGCTGTAGATTGATTTTGGCTGCATTGTCGCTCGGTGCGTTTTTGAGTAGCGATCGCTTGAGCTACAGCCTGCCGCATTTGAACCAAATCATGCTGCATATCTTCTACAGCCTGTTCCAGGATTTTTTCCGGATCTTCCGCTTGACCAATCAGACTGTTAATGTTGGCTCGAATTACTCGCAAAATGCGGTCGATCAATCCCATAGCACCTCTCCATTCACATGGATCATCGGGGAAACTTTAACATCATAGTAGCCCAGATAAATAGTTGTGAGTTATGAGTTTTGAGTTATGAGTTTTGAAAATTTCTAAAATTTATACTAAGTTAATAGATCCAAACTTACTTCAAAGCTCTATTGGTATTAATACCAAATTGCCTTCAGTAGCCTACATTTATTTTCTTCTGCTCCTCTGCTGAAAATTACAGTTAAAACTGCAACTTGGTATAAGCCCCTGTCTGCGAGGTATAGAGAAATAAGAAAAATTTGTCTCGATACGGTTGAGCGCGATTGACAAAGCTAAGAGAGTTATGAGTACGTGAATGTTTATTTTTGAATTAAAGGAATTTACTCATAACTCATAACTCATAACTCATAACTCCTAGCTCATCACTCACCAGCTATGAGCGAAACATTTTAGGAAAGAAAGCCTTTATTTATGGATGATAGACCCAAGCAGAAACTCCTTTTTTCTGGAGTTCCTGAATAAATGCTTTTGCATCAGACTCTTTATAGAAAGCTGCAATTTGAATTCGGCGTCCCTCCGGGAAGTTAAGCACATAAGCATCGCCAGCAATTTTGCGTACCTTTGGCAGCGTGCTATCGCTTTCGTACTTGGTCATTACGTAATAGAAATTCTTTTGCAGCTGTGGGGGGTTTCCCTTCACTTGAGTCGGAGTAGGCGACGCTGGGGGCGTCTTTTTGACGGCAGGTGTCGGTGCAGCTGGTGCCGGGGGCGGCGGGACGGGCATGGGCGCTAGTGACAGGGGCACGAGAGCAGAAACTAAATCCTGGGGACGCCCGTTACTGACAGGGCTGGGTATTGGAGAAGGCGTGGCTTGCCTTGCTACTGGCTTAGGTGAGGCTGGCGGTAAGGGGGTGGTAGATGGGCTAGGGCTAGTTTTTAATGTACTCAGGTTATTCAAATTCAGGTCTACAAATTCCTGTGAAGCGAGATTAGGGCTGTTAGGAATTGGCGGTTCTGCTGCTGTGTTGCTGGTGACTTGTGACTTTTGTATGGAACTTTGAGCAACGGTGGACGTGGGTGATTTCTTGGATCTGCCGAAACCCACATAGCTGAGACTGGAAGGATTTATTAGGATATAGCCCACAGCGGCACTTGAGAGCAGCAAAAGCAACATTAAGCTTACGCCTACTGGGGTCAGCAGTTTATCTCTAATACTGCGTTTTGCGCCGATTTGAGCCTCTTCCTCATCCAAACTTCGCAAAAGTTGTTCTGAAGAGGCTAGATAGTCATCCGGCGGATCTGGGATAGCACCTTGGTAGACTAAATCTCCTCCGACAGATGTCGCAGGTGCTTGGGGAGATTCCCCTCCAGCAGCTTCGCTACTGCGGACGGAATTTTCCTCGGCTGGCTCGCTGTCTGCTGTCAGGGGTACAGCAGGAGGATAATCCTCTGTAGGGGAGTACGTTTCAGGGGTGTCTGTTGATGAAGGGGCATTCTCAAGAACCTGAGGGGTTTGCTCTGGAGACGTCGTCTCATTAGCGGCAGTGGTCGCGGCTGCCATCCCTGAAACGGGCGGCAGATCGCTACTTGCTAGGGGGTCTAGGTCAATCAAGCCTACGGGCCCAGGAGGTTGGGGGCTTTCCCAGCTAGGGGCAGGCATCACCGGAAGCCCCGCTTTTTGACGCCGGTATCGGGCTAATTCTTCCTCCATTTGGACATCTATACTGCCTAAAGCAGCTTGTAAGGCTGGGTTGAGGTAGTGAATGGGCGAGGATAAAGTAGGGGACACAACTGAGGGGCCTTTACTCATGGCTGGGTTCCTAACCAGTTTCTTAGTTGCTTATTTGAGAAGGAAATCTTTTCTGGTGGCGATCGCTATCACTTGATTCAACGTTTTTGGCGGTGCAGGCAATGCGATCGCGATCGCCTGCATGCAATTGCGTTCAGGTAGATTAGAGGTGTTGTGGCATGGTCTGGCTGAACACCTGTTGATTTAATTTTAGATAAACAAGATGTCTTTCAAATCTCTTAATCATATCTTAGGTGCTCTGGAAAATCAGCCGGGGTGGCAGGGGCTACAGGAGTTTCGCCGCCTGCAAGAGTGTTGGTCTGGGGTGGTGCCATCGGCAGCTATGTCTCATACTCGACCTGTTTCCATATCTAGGGGTGTCTTGTGGGTTGCCACATCTAGTTCTGCCTGGGCGCAAACTCTCTCTTTCCAGCGCCATTCCATGCTGAAAAAGTTGAATGCCCAACTGCCGAGTCCGCTGGTGGACATTCGCTTTTCTACAGCTCAGTGGCAGAATAACTCTCGCCAAGGCAACTCTTTTGATTCTGATCGGGAATCATTGTTGTGCTTAGAGCATCCTAGCCATGTTGTTGATGCTGGATTTTTACCAACTGCCAGTAATACACCTGCCGCGAAAGACCCTTACCTAGCCTTTCAAAATTGGGCTGAGGCCGTCCAGAGGCGATCGCAACTCTTACCGCTTTGTCCTCAGTGCCAATGTCCTACGCCGGTGGGAGAACTACAGCGCTGGGACGTCTGCGCCCTTTGTGCCGCCAAACAAAAGCATTAGCGAACAGAGTTAGGGTTGTCGCACCGCCAGCCATGAGAGTAACCTCTTGCTGCCGAGCGAGCCGTTTGATTCTTCCCCCAGTTTTATTTCCTTAGATATTCTTCCCCGGTATAAGAATATCTAGAGTGAGAGTGGGAACACTAAAACTGGGGAAGCTAGGCATTAGCTAATCTGGGAGGGGAAAAAAGTAACTCCAAATCAGCTGGCTGTAGCTCAGAAATTTTGCTGCCCCAAATTATACCTTTCGGTGGATGATTAAGCTTTAGCTTTATCTTTCTTTTGTGGGCTAGTAAATATATTTACTTGTTAAGTTTTGACCACTTTAACGATAGTTTTAACTCTTATTACATAGCCTAATGCAGGTGTAAAAAGGGCTTACTTTGATTTAACGTTTTGCTTGATCCCCGCTGTTTTTATGGTAAAGCAGTATAGTTACTTATGGTAACTCCTCAATAAAGAAGTGTCTCTTACTCCTGCAAATGTATCTGTATATAACGCAATTATAAAGAAATACTGAAAGAGACTGTTGTTTGGGGATCGCTAGAACATAGACGGGATAATTGATTGCCAGCTTGAAGAGCCTACTAACGTAGCAGGTAAATTAAATATCAAGTTTAAAAGAAGATTATCCCTCAAGAGAAATCCAATGAAAACACTGAATTGTTTAACTTCTGCCTGTCGGTGTTGCCGGTATTACCAACCGGAAGGACGGCGCGGTGGTGTTTGCCAGCAACTCGGTGCCCCCGTGCGAGGCAGTTGGAAGGCTTGTTCATTGGCGCTCCCACCTTTTGCACCTTCTTGGGAAGCTCTTGAAGGGATGATGATTTTGTCCAACGAACATCTAATAGTACAAGAGGCGCTGGTCTTAGATTGTTCCTTAGACTACACTAAGGCAGATTTGCCTGAAGTTCATAGCGCTCCTACCCCAGCAACCCTAACTGCACGCGGCAGTGCTACTGTAGCTGTCCTTTGAAAGAAAGTCGCACCTTTACTCAAGAAAGGTGCGACTTTTGATTAAGCAGGATCGACTAAGCAGTTAGCAGGAGTGCTATTAGCCTGCTTCCCCCACCTTCACTATGCAGGGAGGCTTGGTTTTTAGCTAATCGCTAATTGAAGGATTGCTAATCGCTTTTATTGGCATTTGTTCTAAGGTAGCCAGGGGTATTTACGAAAATCAGGGGGACGTTTTTCTAGAAACGCTTGTTTACCCTCGGCTCCTTCTTCTGTCATGTAATAGAGTAAGGTCGCATTACCAGCGAGTTCCTGAAGACCTGCTTGACCGTCGCAGTCGGCATTGAAGGCGGCTTTTAAACAACGAATTGCAATGGGACTTTTTTCTAAAATTTCCTTAGCCCACCCGATCCCTTCATCTTCTAGCTGTTCTACTGGCACCACGCAATTAATTAAGCCCATTTCTAGTGCCTGAGACGCTGTATACTGGCGGCAGAGAAACCAAATCTCCCGCGCCTTTTTTTGACCGACAATCCGGGCAAGGTAGCTAGCACCAAACCCACCATCGAAACTGCCAACTTTAGGACCTGTTTGACCAAAAATGGCATTGTCGGCGGCAATGGTGAGGTCACAGACTAGGTGCAAGACGTGCCCACCACCGATAGCATAACCGGCGACGAGGGCAATAACAACTTTGGGCATGGAGCGAATCAAGCGTTGCAAATCCAGCACGTTCAAGCGCGGAACGCCATCATCGCCTACATACCCAGCCTGACCCCTAACGCTTTGATCGCCACCGGCACAGAAGGCGTATTTGCCATCGGTGTGGGGACCAGCGCCTGTAAACAGGACGACGCCGATAGTAGTATCCTCGCGGGCGTCAGAGAAGGCGTCGTAGAGTTCAAAAACGGTTTTGGGGCGAAAAGCGTTACGTTTGTGGGGGCGGTTAATGGTGATCTTGGCGATGCCGTCGGTCTTGTGGTAGATGATGTCTTCGTAGGTTTTGGCGGTTTGCCAGTTAAGTTGCATAGGGAGGAATGCGATCGCTACTTTGGCTTGAGAATTGTAACCTAGTGTCCTGAATTACGGCGACTTGCATTCGCAGCCTGCGATGATTAGAGGAGGAGGACAATGCCCACGCTACGGATATTGCACGCCCACTGTCTTGGAGCCTCTCGCACCTTTCTTTAGGGGTACCCCGAAATTAGATTAGCCAGCTATGCGTCTACCATAGAGTCAATCTGCACCAATCGTTCCCAGGTATGAGCTATTGTCTCAATCCCCATTGCCAGAAACCCCAGAATCCTGATGGAGTAAAGTTTTGCGAAAATTGTGGGGCAAAGTTGCTATTGGGCGATCGCTATCGTGCCATCAAAAGAATTGGTCAGGGTGGCTTTGGCAGAACATTTTTGGCGGTTGATGAGTACAAGCCCTCTAAACCGCGCTGCGTGATTAAGCAGTTTTTACCTCAAGACGCTAGCTTCCAGAAGGCAGCTGAACTATTTCAACAAGAAGCAGTAAGGTTGGAGGAGTTGGGCCAGCATCCTCAAATTCCGGAACTGCTAGCCCATTTTGAGCAGGATAGCCAGCTGTATCTGGTGCAAGAGTTTATTGATGGACAAAACTTAGCTGAAGAACTTGCTCAGAATGGCTCTTTCACTGAAGACCAGATATGGGCAATGCTCAAGGATTTGTTGCCAATATTGCAGTTTATCCACGAGGAACGGTTGATCCACCGGGATATTAAGCCAGAGAATATTATTCGCCGTAATGCTGATGACAAGCTGTTTTTAGTAGATTTTGGTGCTGCTAAGTTTGCCTCCACTACCGCCCTGGGAAAAACTGGAACCTTAATTGGTACGCTCGGATATATTGCTCCAGAACAAATGGAGGGTCAAGCTGTTTTCGCCAGTGACCTCTACAGTCTAGGACTCACCTGCATTCATCTGCTGACGGCGATTCACCCGTTTCGTCTGCTCAGCGCTGGCATCAATACCTGGCAGAACCACCTTAGCAACCCGGTCACTAGTGAATTAAGTCGTGTCCTACACAAGCTACTGCTTCCAGATATCAGTCAGCGCTATCAATCGGCAGCTGAGGTACTTCTAGAGATAAGTGGTGTAGCGCCTCTAAATTCTGCATCCGCAACGCACACACCTAGCACCTGGACGCCGATGTTTGTCTCTAATCCGCCGTTGCCACCAGCAACGGCATCGACACTCGTCGTTGCCAAAATTGGCTCATCTGACTATAGAACCATTGGTGAAGCGATAAAAAGAGCAAAGCCGAGTACTCGCATCCTAGTCCGTCCAGGTTTCTACCAGGAAAGTCTTGTGATTTATAAGCAACTGGAGATCCTGGGCGATGGCCCCGTGGCAGATATCATCATTGAAAGTCAAGGTTCAGCTTGCATCCGAATGCAGACAGACTATGCGGTGGTGCGTGGTTTGACGCTGCGCCACCGGGCTGGGAATTTCAACTATTTCTTTGATAAATCATCTGACGCTGTTGATATTCCCCAAGGGCAATTGATTCTGGAGAACTGCGACATCAGCTCCGCAGCTGCTACCTGTATAAAAATTCACGGTGCCTCCGCAGACCCCCGCATTCGTGGATGCAGAATCCACAATGCTAAAGGTCGTGGGGTTATGGTTAGTAAGAATGGTCGCGGAACCTTAGAGGGTTGCGACATATTTAACAATTATTTTGAGGTGCAGATCGCTGAGGGCGGCAACCCGATTATCCAACGCTGCCAAATTCATGATGGCAAGGGGTTTGGCGTTTGGGTCGATGAGAATAGCAAGGCAACTGTAGAAGATTGCGACATCTTTGGCAATGTAGAGGTAGGGGTGTATGTTGGCGATCGCAGCAACGCCACTATTCGGCGGTGTAAGATCAACCGCAATGAAGGTCATGCTGTATGTGTGTCTCTTAACGGCGCGGGAACAGTTGAAAACTGCGATTTGACTGGCAATACTCGCGGTGCATGGCACATCGAATCTCAGGGTTCAGTTCGCCGCAGCCGCAATAAGGAATAGGGAGACAAGGGGACAAGGAGACAAGGGGGAGAGGTTTTTGCTTTCGTACGCAAGCACCCTCGTGCTAACACAACCGATGCTATCGGACTTGATATTAGACATCTCCTTGCAAAGAATGTAGAACAGAAGTGCGATCGCCCTGGAAAATTGGAACCGCTAAGACGCTAAGGAAAGAGGGAATATTGTGGGCGCGATCACGCTTGTGTCTATCGCCTTAAGCCGACCGCAGAGACTCGGTTTGCCAATGGCGCTGTTGCAATTGGTGCATATGCTCAAATAACTTCCAGCAATATTGTTCTGGCAATCCACAAGTCACAGCACCCCGCAGCACAACATTAAAGTACCAATCGTTGGGTGCCAGTTCTTCGAGTAACTTGTTAACTACCACATAGGTGCGGACGTTGGTATATAAACGCCGATGACAGTAGACATCTACGAGTTCATGCCTATACCCACCCTTGGGGACTTCTTCCCGTTCATCCAAGCGATCGCTCAATCGGCAAGGCAACCTATACAGCACGCCTTCTACAGAGGCGGTGGGATCTTTCACAATGTCAAGTACGCCACAGTCGCGCAGATCTGAACGGCGGTAAAATCCGAGACGATAGCCTTTGAGCTTTGCTGAACCAACCACGTAGGCATGCGTTTTCTCGCCGAGCGATCGCTTCAAATCCACTGGACACATACAAGAGCCATAAGCGAAGTAGTAGAACGAAGGCTCTATTTCATGCTGTTGTTGTCGGTTGCCAGCTAATTCAAACAGGTGCCGTGAATCGTGTACTATGGAGTCCTTACTGCAAGCTAAGTGTCCAGGCTGAACGCTCATGAATCGCTAGAAATACTACTTTTCAAATTATTATAGCAAAAACGCTTATTTAATACAACATATCCCGATAGACAAACCGTAGATTTAAGATGTGCGGTGGTTAGAGGGTTTTCCACGCTTATAGTAGGGGCATTGCCATGCCCCTACGCTCCTACTAACAATCCCAACGATAAAGCTGACTTTCAGATCGCGTAGAGTTAGGATTGATTGCCCGATCCTGGATGAGGGAATCTTTGCTGGTACTAAGTGCGACGAACAATCTGATTCCAAGCTTTAATGACTTCCTGCAAAGGCTTAGGCAGACGCCCTTGACCCAAATCTGCATAGCGGATTGTACCGGATCTGCTGGTGAGCGTGACAGTAATATAGTCCGCTGCGCCCCTGGGTGCTGGATAATTCAGCTTGTTGAACTGAGAAAGTTGCTGTCCCTCTAGCAGCTTTTGAAAAGTCTGTAGCTGTTGAGGGGAAACTTGGTGAATTTGCGGTTCAGAGGTATTGCCATTGTGGTTAACCTGTACCCGAATCACTTGCCCGTTGTTCAGGAGGGTTGTTTGGTAGGTTCTCCCTGTAATGCCACCACTAGCGATCGCCCGAAAGATAACATCTCTGTCCAAAGACGGTGGTAGTTCACTCTCAGGAATATCATTCGGCTTGAGCGTGCCAGCATCACCTATTTGGCTAGCCTCTGCATTCAGCCAAATACTAGAACCGGATGCGTTAGTGTGATAAACCCAGCGTTGTTCACCACTAGCAACTGTTACTCGCCAGCCTGGTACGATACCTTGCGCGCAGAGAATCAGAGGGTCTCGCCGACCTAGACAGGCATCCGGCCAAGTCCGCCGCTGGACATTATCAATGCGGAGGGCTGAAATTCGCAACCCCGACAGCCGGGATACGTCCTGCAAAACTGTCGCCTCAACTGAGGAAGGCAAGTCAGAATTTGGCACTTCACCGATGCTACTAGCTGCTTCATCCAGCTTGACCGTAGAACCAGATTCATTGGTACGATAAACCCAGGTTTGTTGCTCGCCTTCTACAGTCACCCGCCAGCCTGGTACAACATCTCCCGTGCAACGGACATTGGGACCACCCAGACCCAGACAGCCATCCGGCCAATCCTGCCGCTGGGCTTGAATGATACGCAGGGCAGAAACTGGCAACCGCGATCGCCCGGACACGTCCTGCAAAACCTCCGCCGCAACTGAGGAAGGCAAATCAGAATTGGGAAGGTTGCCGATTGTACTAGCTGCTCTATCGAGTTTGACTATAGAGCCAGATTCATTAGTACGATACACCCAACGTTGTCTACCGCTTTCTAAACCTTCTACAGCAACCTCCCAGCCTTCTACCAAAGCCTGAGTGCAGGCAATACCAGGTTCACTTAGACCTAGACAGCCATTAGGCCAAGTCCGCCGCTGGGCTTGAATGATACGCAGGGCAGAAACTGGCAACCGCGATCGCTCGGATACGTCCTGCAAAACCGCCGCCGCAACTGAGGAAGGTAAGTCAGAATTTGGCACCTCACCGATGCTACTAGCTGCTCTATCGAGCCTGACCGTAGGGCCAGATTTATTAGTACGATAAACCCAACGTTGTTTATTGCTGTCTAAACCTTCTACAGCAACCTGCCAGCCTTCTACCAAAGCCAGAGTGCAGCCAACACCAGGTTCATATAGACCTAGACAGCCATCAGGCCAAGTCCGCTGTTGAGCCTGAACGATGCGGAGAGCTGAGATTGGCAAGCCTGAACGACGAGAAGCATCCTGCAAAACTGCCGCCTTAAGTGATTGGGGTAAGTTAACAGAGGCAGTCTGATTTTCTCGTCGCAAGATGCGTCCACTGGTATCTGTGCGATAAAACCAGGTTTGCTTGCTATCAGATAAAACAATATGCCAACCTGGAACTAATGCTTCGGTGCAGGATTCACCAGATTTAGGAAGGTCGAGGCAGCCATTGCCCCAGGTTTTCGGACTATAACTAGTAATTCTCAGCTTTTCCCGGGAAATCCCAGTTTTACTAGATAAATCTCGGCGCACAGCATTGGCAACTCTTGTGGGTAACCTACGGGTACTGGAACCCAGCTGTTTCGATTCGCGATCGCGTCTATCCTTTACCAGTTCAGCGGCGTCAGAGTGTGAAAGTTCTCCAGGACTAGCAGCTACGGCGTCCACCAGGGTCATACTTGCACCCAGAGACAAGATGCCGCTTAAAACCAGCGTCGCTAAAATCCGAGCAGGCGGGTTAGCTGTTTGACCAGGGGTTACTGCCGTAAATTGATTATTGTTGATGATTTTCATGAAAAACCCCTAACATTTGTTCCTTGAAGCCCAAAGCTAGAAGTCAACACGATTGAAGCTCCAAAGCTCACTAACTGACTACAAGGCAGACAGGAAGTTTGACTTTGGCATCTGTTTGTTTGTTCCGCTTCTGGAACTTGTCTTTGTTGGCAGCAAAACCCCCTCAAGGATGATATTCTCATAGGAATTCTTCCAGCTGGGGAGGAAGTTTTGCAAAACAGGATGTCGAAATACCAAGGAGTGCATACAATGGCGCGAACAGCCTCAACCATGTTGCCTCTGGGCACCCAGGCCCCAGATTTTCAACTGCCAGATGTGGTGTCTGGCACAACAATTTCACCAGGTACCTTTACTGGGAAAGCATTACTGGTGATGTTTCTCTGCCGCCATTGTCCATTTGTGAAGCATGTGCAGGCAGAACTAGCTCAGATTGGAAAGGACTATGCTGGGCGAGATATAGGGATAGTAGCCATCAGCGCCAACGACGCTACTAATTACCCAGACGATGCCCCCGATCGCCTCAAGGCAATGGCTCAAGAGCAGGGATTCACTTTCCCTTTGTGCTATGACGAGAGCCAGGAAATCGCTAAAGCCTACACAGCTGCCTGTACCCCTGACTTTTTTCTATTCGATGCCGACCAGCGTTTGGTCTACCGGGGACAGCTTGATGATAGCCGCCCTAGCAATAACAAGCCTGTCACAGGTGAAGATTTGCGAGCCGCGCTGGATGCGGTGCTGGCAGGTCAAACTGTCAACCCAAACCAGAATCCTAGCATCGGCTGTAATATCAAGTGGAAGCCTGGGAACGAACCAACCTATTACAAGTAGTGGTTCAAGAACACCAGCTCAGTAATCAAGATTCCGGTAAAGGTAGTTAGTAGTTAGTAATTTTTAACAACTAACTACTAACAACTAACAACTAACTATCTCAGAGTACTTGCGCTCTCAGCCATGCGACGGGCAAAAACAACAGCTTCTGTGGACCTGGAACGTAAGCTCTTTGCCGGAATACGTCGTATTGGTTGCGTTCGATAACATTTAGAATCTGTCGATAGAGCATTAAGGCGGTCCAGACAGGCAATCGGGCGTCAGGGCTGAGGAAGCTGATACCTTTTTCTGCCTGAACATAGAACTTACGCGCCCGTTGAATTTGGAAGCGCATTAATTCACACCATCGGTCATCAACGATGCCTTCCAACAGATCCTGCTCGGTGTAGTTAAACAGCGCTAGTTCTTCCAGGGGAAGGTAGATGCGACCTCTCCTGGCGTCTTCTCCAACATCTCGCAGGATGTTAGTCAGCTGGCTGGCAATTCCGAGAGCGATCGCTTTTGAGGTGGGAATATAGACGTCTTGATGCTGATTCCAGGGAGCTGTGTACTCAGATGTAGCGACACCCATCACCGCAGTAGACATCAGCCCCACAGTACCAGCAACTCGGTAACAGTAGAGGTTGAGTTCCTCAAAAGTGTTGTATCGGCTACAGTACAAATCCATGCGCTGACCAGCAATCATGTCCCGAAACGGCTCAATATCCAGGGGGAATTTACCAAGGGTATCCACCAACGCCACATCCGGGTCGTCTAAGGGTTGCCCAGCAAATACCGATTCTAGCTGTTGTTCCCACTGATCCAGGGTTTCAGGAGTTGTAGTTGCAGCTTGGGCACCATCCACTAGCTCATCTGTCCGCCGACACCAAGCGTAAATAGCCCACATCGCTCGACGCTTGGCTTCTGGCATCAGCAGCGTACCCGGATAAAATGTCTTAGCGTACTTAGCCGTAATTTGACGACAGAGTTCGTAAGCATCCTCTATTGAGGCCAGCGTTCTCATGTGGGGGGACTTATACAGTTGCAGCATTCGTTGCAGGCTGGGAGTTTGTGAGCTAGGGGAGGCTTTTGAGTTGTAGGGGCGGGTTTTGTTCAGGATTGTTCTGTTTCGACTCCAGATTCATCTGAATCACCCGCCCGTACTGAGTTGTTAGTTGGGAATCACTCCTGACTCCTAACTTCTGCCTAGAGGCTAGGGGCTAGGGGCTAGCTGGACTCCTGACTCCTGAGTTGTGACGTCTTTCTCCTGAGTCGTGACGTCTTTCTCCTGATTACTCACAATTGCCTGCGCTGTCAGCTTACCAGAAAGTACGGCCCCTTCCATACTTGCAAGGTAGCGTTGCATTGTGTAATCGCCAGTTAGATAGAAATTGGCAATCGGTGTCGTTTGGGAGGGACGGTGCTGCTCGCGTCCAGGAGTGGCTTTGTACACAGAGCGAGGCGTCTTAACGACGTGAAATTTCCGCAGTTTAGCTGGGGTGGAGCCGCCAAAGTGGTCGGGGAATAGTTTTTCTAGTTCTGCCATTGTGGCGTCCACAATCTCTTGGTCGGATTTGCCGATCCAATCTTTTGCTGGAGCGAGAACGAGTTCTAGCATCGACCGATTGGGGTCGGCATACCCACTACAGCTATTGCTCATGTCAGCGTATACACTCAACAGGGGCGATCGCGAAAATAGCAGATGGTCAATTTGCGTTAGCTTGCGGTCAAACCACAGATGCACGTTGATCACTGGCACCCCTTCCAAACCTTCCAGTTTTTGGAAGTACTCTTTCTGTTTCCACGGCTTTGGTAGCATGGCTTTGAGGGGGTCAACTGGCATGGCAGAAACATATAAGTCTGCTGTAATAATCTCATCTGCTGCCCCATTCAATCCGCGAATCAAGAACCCCCGGACGGTTCCATCTGGATTAAGCAAAAACTCTTTGATTGGGGTATTCAAACGCACTTCCCCACCACGTTCGGTAATGTAGTCCACAAGAGGCTGACACAGCCGTTCTGTGGGGGAACCATCCAAAAATGCCATCTTGGAACCATTCTTTTCCTGAAGAAAGCGATTTAGCGCCGTGAGAAGAATGGTTGCAGAAATCTCATCAGGGTTGATAAAATTCAGCGCCTTGGACATGGCAATGAATACTTCTTTCTCTACCCTGGGGGGGATGTTTTGCTTTTTCATCCACTCCGACCAAGAGTATTTGTCCATCTCTTCAACGTACTTCTGACCTTGAATCATCGCTGGTATCAAACCGATGCCGAAACGAATCTTTTCGGGCCAAGTCAGCATATCATTGTTACGCAGAATCGCGATTATGCCGTTTAATGGCGCTGGCAGGTCGGGAAAGTCAAATCGGGAGTAAGTACCGGGGGCGTTGGGCTGATTGAAGATCATTGTGTGCTCTTTCCACTGCAACCGATCTTCAATGCCTAGTTCTTTGAACAACTTCAACATATTGGGGTAAGCCCCAAAGAAGATGTGCAACCCAGTTTCGTACCAGTCTCCGTCTTCGTCTTGCCACGCCGCCACTTTGCCACCCAAAACGTCTCGCCGCTCCAAGACTATGGGGATGTGACCGGCATCGGTCAGATATTTGGCACACGAAAGTCCTGCTAAACCCGCCCCGGCGATCGCTACTCGCATTTAACCTTACTGCTCTTGAGTAATTTTTAATAATCTTTGCCCGCACTCATTATACTTTGCAATCCGTTACATTTGATATAACAGTTTTTTTCCCTGATCAGTGAGGAGGAGCTGCTTCTGCGATCGCCTCAATCCAGCAGCATCTGTTAATGGTTTCTAGATGGCGTTTCTGTGCCAAAATCTATAGTCAACCTGAATTGGCTCAATTATCGAACTGGATAAAAAGAGCAGAAGCCTCAGTTGAGCCAGGTGTTGCTGGGAAAATCTACTTTTTGGAGTTGATGGGCGGCGGCAACGCATGGCGCTAAGCTCAGCTGCTTTAATCGTGGCCAACTTAGCTATGCAGCCAGCTGTAGCCCAACTTGCCTGTGCAACCCTCTGTAGCAAGATACAATAAATCCAGCAAATGTTCTCAACATTAAGTTTTAAGACACGCTAGGAGAACCGCAACGCATGGGAAAAGTAGTTGGCATTGACTTGGGTACAACCAACTCAGTAGTGGCCGTGATGGAGGGCGGGAAGCCGGTTGTGATTGCCAATGCAGAAGGAATGCGGACTACTCCCTCCGTGGTTGCCTTCAGTAAGGAAGGGGAACGCCTAGTTGGACAGATGGCTCGACGACAAGGGGTTTTAAACCCGCAAAATACTTTTTATGCCGTCAAGCGGTTCATTGGACGCAAGTATTCCGAACTTAGCCCCCAGTCGAAGCAAGTGCCCTACACAATTCGCAAGGATGAAGAGGGCAACATTAAAATTAAGTGTCCTAGGCTGAAAAAGGAATTTGCCCCAGAAGAAATCTCAGCAATGGTGCTAAGGAAGTTAGCAGATGAAGCGAGTCGCTACTTGGGAGAGGCGGTTACGGGTGCTGTGATTACGGTTCCGGCGTATTTCAATGATTCCCAGCGGCAGGCGACGCGAGATGCCGGACGGATTGCCGGGCTGGAGGTGTTGCGGATTCTCAATGAGCCAACAGCGGCGTCCTTAGCTTATGGATTGGATAGAAAGGAGAGTCAGACGATCCTTGTGTTTGATTTGGGAGGTGGTACGTTTGATGTCTCCATCCTGGAAGTAGGCGACGGGGTGTTTGAGGTAAAAGCCACTAGTGGCGATACTCAGCTGGGTGGGAATGATTTTGATAAAAAGATTGTTGACTGGTTAGCTCTTCAATTTCTGGAAACAGAAAAGGTAGACTTGAGGCGCGATCGCCAAGCTTTACAACGCCTCATGGAAGCAGCGGAAAAAGCCAAGATTGAGCTTTCCGGTGTTAGCGTCACAGACATTAACTTGCCATTTATTACGGCAACAGAGGATGGTCCGGTACATCTGGAAACTCGGTTGACTAGACCACAGTTTGAGGGTTTGTGTGGTGACTTGGTGAATCGGCTGCGATCGCC
>JAESFH010000290.1_pt1 | contig 18539 bp, 19 predicted proteins | sample 9269381 | NCBI WGS metagenome assembly JAESFH01 (sample SAMN14504062, study PRJNA617094) | algae metagenome | isolation source: Aphanothece sp. CMT-3BRIN-NPC111 and co-occurring heterotrophs from well... | place: USA: Clark Mountains Wilderness, California | collected 2010-04-18
AATTATATGTGCCCGTGGCCGCGCATCCAGGGTGCGCTGACCGACGAGCACTCGCTCGCGATCTCCTATCGCTACGATCGCGGCGAGCCGCGCGGCTCGGTGAAGAAGAACGCGGCGCTCGTCGCCGCCGGCAAGCCCGCGGGCGATTGCGTCGACTGCTTCCAGTGCGTCACGGCCTGTCCGGCGGGCATCGACATCCGCAACGGCCTGCAGATGGAATGCATCCAGTGCGGCCTGTGCGCGGATGCGTGCGACACGGTCATGCTGAAGCTCGGCCGGCCGACGGGGCTGATCGCGTACGACACCGAGGCCAACATCCAGCGCCGCGTCCGCGGCGAGGCGCCGGTCTCGAAGGTGATCCGCGCCCGCACGGTGCTCTACGGCCTGCTGATCGCGGGCGTCGGGCTCGCCATGCTGGCCGCGCTGGCGCTCCGCAGCTTCACGGGTCTCTCCGTGCTGCACGACCGCAACCCGATTTTCGTTACCCTCGCGGACGGCTCGATCCGCAACGGCTATACGCTCCGCCTCCTCAACAAGCGCCCCGTCGATCGCCTCTTCACCCTCTCGGTCGAGGGCCTGGAGGGCGCGCGGGTCGAGGTCTCGGGCATGGCCGGCGAAGGCCGGCAGGCTTCGGTTCCGGTCGGACCCGACACCACGCAGGAGGTCCGCGCCCTCGTCTTCGCCCCCGTCGGCGCGGCGATCGACAAGTCGACACCGATCACCTTCCGGATCCTCGACCTCGCCTCCGGCGAGGCCGCGATCGCCGAGGATTTCTTCAAGGCGCCCTGAGGCGCTTCCCCACGCAGGAATGGTCCCCGCCATGACAGTCTCGACAGCCCCCGCGTCCGACACGCCCGTCCTTACCGGGCGCCGGATGTTCCTCATCTTCGCGGCCTTCTTCGGCACGGTCGCGAGCGCGGACGCCTTCCTCATCACCTCCGCGGTGCGCACCTGGTCCGGCACGGAGGCCACGAGCCCCTACAAGGCGGGCCAGCTCTACAACGGCGAGCTCGCCCGGGCCCGCGCTCAGGATGCGCGCGGCTGGACCCTGACCCCGAAGGCCGTCCGTGTCGCGGACGGCAGCGTGCGGGTCGAGGTGGCGTTGCGAGACCGGGCCGGCGCGCCGCTCATGGGCGAGGTCGTGACCGCGACGCTGGAGCGTCCGACCGACAAGCGTGCGGACCGGAGCCTCGACCTCGCCGAGGCCGCGCCGGGCTCCTATGCCGCCGTGGTCCACGATATTGCGCCAGGTCAATGGGACCTGGTCGTGGACGTGCTCCAAGGGAATGACCGCACCTTCCGGCGCAAGACCCGCGTCGTGCTCCGCTAATCCGTCCTCAGGAAGTTTCCAGCCATGTGCTGCGCCGATTTCGCCGCCTCCGCCGAGGCAAACCCGAGGGCTTTTGCCCGCGACCTCTCGCCCTTCGTGGTCCGCCTCGGCGACGACCTCAGCCGCGTCGAGCTCGCGGTCGAAGGCGTGCGCTGCGCCGCCTGCATGCGGACGATCGAGACGGGGATCGGGGCGATGCCTGGCGTCGCCAAGGCGCGGCTCAACTTCTCCGACCGGCGGCTCGCCGTCGAATGGCGTGGCGACCTGACCGTCGAGTCGCTTCTCGGTAAGCTCGATGCGCTCGGCTTCAAGGGCCATCCCTTCGACCCCAAGCGCCCCGACGACGCGGAGACGAAGGAAACCAAGCGCCTCATCCGTGCGCTCGCGGTCGCGGGCTTCGCCTCCATGAACATCATGCTCATGGCGGTGTCGGTCTGGGCCGGGAACGTCTCGGACATCACGCCGGAGACGCGCGACTTCTTTCACTGGGTCCAGGCCGTGATCGCACTTCCCGCCGCGGCCTTCGCCGGGCGGCCCTTCTACGAGAGCGCGATCCGCGGCCTCAAGGCCGGCCGCGTCAACATGGATTTCCCGATCACCCTCGGGGTCGTCCTGACCCTGATCATGTCGGTGGTCGAGACGCTGAACTCCGCCGAGCACGCCTATTTCGACGGCGCCGTCATGCTCCTGTTCTTCCTGCTCATCGGCCGCGTGCTCGACCAGACCATGCGCCGCCGCACGCGCCTGCTCGCCGAGAACCTCTCCGCGTTGCGCAGCGAGACGGCCGCGAAGATCTTCGAGGATGGGGTGGTGCGCGACGCGCCGCTCTCGGCAATCTCCCCGGGTGACCGGGTGCTGGTGCGTCCGGGCGAGCGGGTCGCCGTCGACGGCGTGGTCGAGGAGGGCTCCTCCGAGCTCGACCAGAGCCTCGTGACCGGCGAGACCGCGCTTGCTGCCGTCGCGGCGGGCGAGCGGGTCTATGCCGGCGCGCTGAACGCCTCCGGTGCGCTGACGATCCGGGTCACCGCGGCGGCCTCCGGCACGCTCCTCGACGAGGTCGAGGCGCTGATGAGCCGGGCCCTGGAGGTGAAATCCGCCGCCCTCCTCCTCGCCGACCGGGCCACGCGCCTCTACGTGCCGTTCGTCCACGCGGCCGCGGCACTGACGTTGTTCGGCTGGCTCCTCGCCGGCGCCGGCTGGCACGGCGCGATCCTGAACGCGGTCGCGGTGCTGATCATCACCTGCCCCTGCGCGCTCGGCCTCGCGATTCCCGCGGTCCAGGTCGTGGCGGCGGGCGCCCTGTTCCGCCAGGGCGTGCTCCTCAACACGGGCGATGCGCTGGAGCGGTTCGCGGAGGTCGACACGGTGGTGTTCGACAAGACCGGCACCCTGACGCTCCCCGAACCCAGCCTCGCCGGCACCTATGACCCCGCAACCCTCGCCCTTGCGGCGCGGCTCGCTCTGTCGAGCCGCCATCCCCTGGCGGGGGCGCTCGCCGCCGCGACCGGCAGCCGCGATCCGCTCGCGCAGGCGAGGGAAACCGCCGGCCTCGGCGTCGCTGCGATGCTCGACGGCGTCGAGATCCGGCTCGGCTCGCCAGCTTTCTGCGGCGCGGAGCGGGAGGCGGCGGCCGCCCTCGACCATCATCTCGAGGCCTCGGTGATCTGTTTCCGCGTGGGCGGTGCGGCGCCTGTGGTCTTCCTGGTCCGGCAGGCCCTGCGCGAGGATGCGGTCGATACGATCGCGCGTCTGCGGGAGGCGGGCTACCGGGTCCTCATCCTCTCTGGCGACCGCACCGCCGCGGTCGCGGGTGCGGCGACGGCGCTCGACGTCGCGGAATGGGAGGCGGAGCTTTCTCCGAAGGACAAGATTGCCCGGATCGAGGCGCTGAAGCGGGCTGGAGCCCGGGTCCTGATGGTGGGCGACGGGGTCAACGACGCGCCGGCGCTCGCGGCGGCCGACGTGTCGCTCTCGCCCGTGACGGCTGCCCATGTGAGCCAGGCAGCCGCCGACGGCCTCTTCATGGGCCGCCGCCTCGGCCCCGTCATCGCGGCGCTCGAGATCGGCTGCAAGGCCCGGAGCCTGATGGTGCAGAATCTCTGGTTCTCGGCCATCTATAACGTTGCGGCCATCCCGTTGGCGGCCGGAGGCTTCCTGACCCCGCTCGTCGCGGCGCTCGCCATGTCGGGCTCGTCCGTGGTCGTCACGCTGAATTCGCTGCGCGGCCGCAGCGGCGCCCGTCTGGCAGCCCGCCGCCCGAGGCCTCAGGCGGGCAGGTCCGCACCCGGCGCCACTCTCACGCCGCGCACGGCCTGAAGGAGATCCCAATGGAAGTCCTCGTGTTCATGATCCCGATCGCCCTGTTCCTGGGCACCACGGGCCTTGTGGCCTTCCTCTGGGCCCTGCGCAGCGGCCAGTACGACGATATCGACGGGGCGGAATACCGCGTGCTCATGGACGATTGAGCGCGGCGTAGTCGGCTGTTCGGATTGGCGGTCCCACGAGAGGGTCTGACGCGAGCCTCAACGTTTCGTAGAAGATCATGACGGCTGTCATGATCTATCCGAGAGGGCCAAGCGTGGCGGAAACCCTGCGACGGCGGGCGATCGAGGGGCAGGCCGACATGATTGTCATGGGCGCCTTTGTGCACTCGCACCTGCGTGAGCTGGTCTTTGGTGGCGTGACGCAGTCGCTCCTGGGAGCCTCTCCCGTCACCCTGTTCCTGGCGCACTAGACAGCGGGCAATGACCATGAGGCGGGGCATCGCGACCGCAGCGGCTGCGGGTGTCGGCCTCGTTGGCGCGGCGCTGGCCGGAGCACAGGTGCTCCGGCGTTCCGACCAGCATGACATGGATCGGCTCTGGGCTGCGGTGGCCGCACATGCGAAGGTGCCGCCCGCCACCTTCGAGCCTGCAATAGTGGAGGGGCTTCCAGAGCCGGCGCGTCGGTACTTCCTCCATGCCATCACACTGGGCACGCCCCTGCAGTTCGTGGCCGAGATCGGCATGGCAGGCGAGATCGGGCTCGGTGACAAGGCTGATCCCGGCTACCAGCCGATGCGGGCAAGGCAGATCATCGCGCCACCCCACGGCTTCGTCTGGGCTCCGGCCATCGGGTCCGGGACCATGACGATCACCGGAGCCGATACCTACGTGGACGGGGAGGGCTGGACGCGTTTCTGGCTGGCGGGTGCGATCCCGATTGTCCGGACCCAGCCGACAGCCGACTACATCCGGTCGGGGTCTGCGCGCAGCATCCTGGAGGCCATCTGGGTGCCGGCCGCGCTGCTGCCTCAGAACGGCGTCACCTGGGAGCCGATCGACGACAATCGCGCTCTGGCCGTGTTCGAGCACCGAGGTGAGCGCTTTGCCCTGACGCTGACGGTCGCAGAGGACGGACGGCCGCTCTCCATTGTGATGCCCCGGTGGACGAACGCCAACCCCGAGAAGGTCTTCCAATGGCAACCCACCGGCGGCATCATCCGTGAGACCGCGACTGTCGAAGGCTACACGGTGCCGGTCCGCCTCGAGGCCGGCAACATGTTCGGCACGGAGGCCTACTTCCCGTTCTTCAAGGCGCAGGTTCGACAGATCCGCTACCTGTGACAGCCACATCGGCGCTCACCTCGGACTCGCCCAATCGTGCATTGCTCGACAGGCGGGATCGGTCTTTGCGCTACCACACGAGGTTGCTTGAGAGCCGCACCATGAGAAGCAGGCCGCCGGCCGCGGTGTAGACCGCGCACGCGACCATCGTCGCCCGTAGAGCCTCGCCCTCACGCCCGGCGAGGCCCACCGTGGCGCCGCCGGCGATGATGTTGTGGGGGCAGATGATTTTCCCGACCGCGGCACCGAAGCTCTGCGCTCCCTGCAGGGCCGCGACAGGGAGTGCCAGCGCCGCCGCCGTAGCCTCCTGGAATTCGGAGAACAGGATGTTCGAAGCCGTGGCTGAGCCTGTCACGAAGGTGCCGAGGACGCCGACGGCCGGTGCCACAAGGGGCCATGCGGCCCCGCTTGCCGCAGCGGCATTGGCAAGGGACTGAATCTTACCGGCATGTACCATCAGACGCGAAAGGCCAAGCATGGCGAAGAGCGCGACGGCGACCGCGACGAGACGGCGTCCCGCTCGTGCTGCGGCCCGCCTCAGATCGGAGATTGACCTGCCCTGGATGAACCCGCCGATGAGGAATCCGAGGAGGAGAAGTGTGCCCGGGTGATAGAGGGGCTCAATCCGGCCAGCGAAGGTTTCGAACAACGACCAGGTCCAGACAATCTCCCTTAACATCTCGCGAAGCGGCAAGACCAGGCGGCTTGCCAGGACGAGGACGAGAAGAACGAGATAGGGCAGTGCGGCCCTGACGATCTCTGTGCCTGAGACGGCTTGCGGTCCGGCATTCCCCCGCTCCCGCCACTTCAGCACGAGCGCAAATCCCGCTCCCCCGATAAGGGCTCCGCCGAGGGTCGGCAACTCAGGCCCGACATACAGCGCAAGCATCACATAGGGAACGAAGAACGGGAGAGTCGCAAGCGCACCGAAACCCGCCTGCTTCCGCCCGAGTGCCGAGGGACTTGCAAGCTGCAACAGGAAGGCGATCAGGATCCAGCCGAGCACGGCATGAAGGAGGGCTGCCGGCCAGGCGAGCTCGATCCCTGACAGCCCTGTCGCCGCCATCAGCGGCAGCACGGGCGTGCCGAGCGCGCCGAAGGACACGCCCGCGGCATGGCCGATGAGAGCCAGCGTGACGGCTTGCACGGGCGTGAAGCCGAGCCCAACGAGAAGGGGAGCGGCAAGGGCAAATGGGCGTGCCGAACCCCGCCACCCCCTCCAGGACAAGCGCGAAGAACCAGGCAATCAGGTTCGCAAGAACCTGCGGATTGCCCGAAAGCCGCGAGAGCCACCTCCTGATGGTGTCGAATGCACCCGAGCTCGTCTGAAGCTCGTAGAGGCAAAGAGCCGGGAACACGATCCAGAGAATCGCGCCGGCGGTGAACAACGCCTCCAGAAGGGCGCCGCCCGTCGCTATAAAGGGGCCGAGGTCGCCGTAGATCCGCGTGCCGTAGCCCAACGCCACCAGTGCGAGCGCCCCGGCTGCCGCGCAGCCGAGGAGGCCTGCGTTGGCGGCGCGCCACCGTGCGACCGTCATCGCGAGCACCACCAGAGCGATCGGTAGTGCTGCCACCAGCGCCTGCATTGGGGTTGCTCAGTTGCGCACGCGCGGCTCTGCGATGCGCTCGACGGAGACCTCGTGCACGGGTCGCCGCGTCTGCTCGAACGCACTCACGTTGGCGAGAGTGGTCTCCGCAATGGCCGTCAACGCCTCGTTCGTGAAGAAGGCTTGGTGAGCTGTGATCAGAACGTTCGGGAAGGTCAGAAGGCGGGCAAAGACGTCGTCGCGGATCACCTCGCCTGACAGATCACGGAAGAAGAGGTTCTCCTCCTCCTCATAGACATCGAGCGCGAGGCTGCCGATCGTGCCAACCTTAAGAGCCTGGATGACGGCGCGGGTGTCGATCACGCCGCCGCGGCTCGTATTGACCAGCATGAGACCCGGGTTGGCTCGTGACAGGAGGTCGGCATCGACCAGATGACGGGTGGCCGGCGTCAAGGGGCAGTGCAGCGTGGCGATGTCCGACGCGGCAAACAGCTCGGCCAGGGAAACGTAAGAAACGCCCATCTGCAGGCAGGCGGGGTTGGGCTCGGGGTCGTGCGCAAGCACGTGGCAGCCGAAGCCGGCGAGAATGCGCGCCACAACCTCCCCGATCCTGCCCGTGCCGATAACGCCAGCGGTCTTGCCGTAAAGGTCAAAGCCGATGAGGCCCTCGAGGTTGAAGTTCCCCTCCCGGACGCGGTTGAAGGCCCGATGAATTTTGCGATTCAATGCAAGAATGAGAGCAACGGTGTGCTCGGCGACCGCATGCGGGGAATAGGCCGGGACACGGGCAACCGTGAGGCCGAGCTCGCGGGCCGCTTCGAGGTCCACATGGTTGAATCCCGCGCTCCGCAGGGCGATCAAACGGACGCCAAGCCCATGGAGCGCCTGGAGGGTCGCTCGCTTCAGATCGTCGTTGGCAAAGGCGCAGACGGCCTCCGCGCCCGCGGCAAGGGCGGCCGTCTTGTCCGACAGACGAGCATCGACATAGATCAGCTGATGTCCAGCGGCTGCATTGGCGGAATCGAAGAACCGGCGATCATAGGGTTGGGTGCTGAAGACGACGACGCGCATAGATTGCCCTTAAGTTCGGTGTGTTAGCGAGGTGGAGCCATCGAACTCCACGAGCCTTGAGGCGACATACATCGGCCGCTCCTGGTCGTCCGAAGGGGCAAGACTGAGCGCAAGAACGTCTGCATCGTGCCGCCGGACGAGCGCGACGGTGTAGTGGCTTGCCGCATCGTCCCAGAAGGATCCATCGAGAGCGAGAAGAAGACTGCGCAGCACGTCCATGTTCCTCCAGGGTTGTGTCTTGAAGCTGTAATCTGTCGCGTCAGGCGGCGTGCGGCACGCCAGTGCGACGCTTAGTCCAACCCCGCTTCTCGATCTCCAGGATCAGTAGCAGGAGGCCTCCGGCCCCGAAGATCGCGAGGGCGTCCAGAAGCGAGACCGGACGTGATTGGAAGATAGCCTGCATCCACGGCAGGTACGTGAAGGCAAGCTGCGCCAGCACGACGACACCAATTCCGATCAGAACGGCAGGCGTGCCGAGGACGCCCTGCCAAGTCACGGAGGTGGAGTGCAGATACCGCACGCTGAACAGATAGAAGATCTCCATCACGACGATCGTGTTGACGACGATCGTGCGCGCCTCTTCGACCGACAGGCCTCGATGGATCGCCCAGGTGAACATCCCAAAGGCACCGCCCACGAACAGGAGCGACACAAGCGCGATCCGCCAGACGAGGAAATTCGTCAGGATGGGCTCATTCGTCTTCCGAGGCGGGCGGCGCATCACGTCCGGCTCCGGCGGCTCAAAGGCCAGGGTCAGGCCCAGCGTCGCGGCCGTGATCATGTTGATCCAGAGAATTTGAACCGGCGTCATCGGCAAGGTCAGCCCGAACACGACTGCCGCAACGACTGCGAGGGCCTCCCCTCCATTCGTGGGCAGGGTCCACGTGATCACCTTCTTGAGGTTGTCGTAGACCGTCCGCCCCTCCCGCACTGCGGCCACGATGGACGCGAAGTTATCGTCGGCAAGGATCATCTCGGACGCTTCCTTGGCGGCCTCCGTCCCTTTGCGTCCCATGGCAACGCCGACATCGGCTTGCTTGAGCGAGGGGGCATCGTTGACGCCGTCTCCCGTCATCGCGATCACAGCACCTCCAGCCTGGAGGGCCTGCACGATGCGCAACTTGTGCTCGGGGCTCGTGCGTGCGAACACCGTCGCCTCATTGACGGTGTGGCGGAACTCCTGCTCGTCCATACCATCGAGCATGGCACCGGTGACAATCCGGTCCCGCGAGGCTGGCAATCCGAGCTGTCGAGCGATGGCTCCTGCCGTGGCGGCATGATCACCCGTGATCATCTTGATCTCGATTCCCGCCGACCGGCACTCGCGGATGGCCGCGCGGGCCTCCTCGCGCGGCGGATCGATCAAGCCCACGAAGCCGAGCAGGACGAGCTCACCCCGGAGGTCCTCCGGGGTGAGCCGAGCCGCAGGAGGATTGGCCACCGTCCTCATCGCGAGCGCCAGGACACGGAGCCCCTGGTCTGCAGCATCGCTGATCAGTTGGGACCAACGGTCGAGGTCGATGGGCCGTTCGCCCCCTGCGATTAGCACCGTACGGCACATCTCCAGGACCTGCTCGGGGGCGCCCTTCACGTAGATTGTACCGGTCCCCGAACGATGCTGATGCAGGGTCGCCATGTAGCGATGAGCGGCATCAAACGGGATCTCGTCGATCCGTACCTCGTCCTGCTCCAGGGCCGATCGATCAAGTCCCGCCTTTCTGGCCAGGGAGATGAGGGCCCCCTCCATGGGGTCGCCATCCACAATCCAGGTGCTCTCCTGATGCCGGAGGCTCGCGTCGTTGCAAAGTGCGGCGGCGCGTACGAGTTCCGTTAGAACCAGACGATCCGCTGCGCTGGGATCCCTGGCACGAAGCCGGATCTCGCCCTCCGGCGCATAGCCGGAGCCGGTGATGTCAAACTGATGATCCGCCGTGGTGACCGTCTGAACCATCATCTCGTTGCGGGTCAGCGTACCGGTCTTGTCAGAGCAGATCACGGAGACGGACCCCAGCGTCTCGACAGCCGGCAATCTACGGATGATGGCATTGCGAGCCGCCATGCGTTGCACGCCGATCGCGAGCGTGATGGTCATGACCGCAGGCAGGCCCTCCGGGATCGCCGCAACGGCAATTCCAACTACAGCCATGAAGGTCTCGTCCCAAGGCGTAGCGTGGAGGAGGACCGCAATCAGGAACACCAGGGCCGAGGCGACGAGAATGACGCTCGTGAGTTGCCGAGCGAACTGATCCATCTGCCGGATCAAGGGAGTGGCCAGCGGCTCCACCGTCCCGAGAAGGCCGGAGACCTTCCCGATCTCGGTGGCTGCGCCGGTCGCGACGACGACCCCCGCCCCGTGGCCTGCTGTCACCAGCGTGCCGGAGAATGCCACGGAATGCCGGTCCCCAAGAGGGGCCGCGACCGGCACTTCATCCGCGGCCTTATCGGAGGGAATGGACTCGCCGGTAAGGATAGCCTCCTCGACGGACAGACTGCGGCAGCGCACCAGCCGCAGGTCGGCTAGAACGCGGGCGCCGGGCTCAAGGAGCACGAGGTCACCGGGAACGACATCCGCGGCAGGGACCATTTGCCTGTGTCCATCCCTGAGGACGGAAGCCTGTGCTGTCACCATGGCCCGGATTGCCTGCAGCGCTCTCTCGGCACGGCCTTCCTGGATAAAGCCTATCGTCGCGTTCGCCAGCACGACCAGAAGGATCACGGCTGTGTCAACGGGGTGGCCCAGCAATGCCGTGACCGCTGCGGCCCCGAGCAGCACGTAGATCAGCACGTTCCGAAACTGACCGACAAACCGTGAAAGAGCGCTGAGGGTGGGCGGCTCCGGGAGCGCATTGGGGCCATAGACGGCGAGGCGGCGGCGCGCCTCGTCGTTCGACAGTCCCTCGGCGCGGGAGGAAAGGATCGCAAGTGCATCTGCTGCCGAGTGCGCGTGCCACGGCATGCTGTTCACCAGGGTGCTGCTGGCGGTAGAGATCACAGTCTTGTTGTGTCGCATCGATGATCTCCCAGGCCCGCGTAGCTGATGGCGCAGAATCCTCGGTAAAGTGTTCTGGCTCGGGTGCCCTTGATCTCGATCAAGGCGATCGGTCACCGTCGCGTTACTGATCTCCCGTCGATGTCTCTCTATCGAGGAGCTTCTTCCATGCTGCGCAGTCTTGTTGTCACCGTGGACGGATCTCCCTCGAGCACTGCTGCGGCTCAATTTGCCTTCGCGCTGGCGCTCCGCTTCAGTGCAAATGTGGAGGGGCTGGGGATCGTGGACTCCGCTTGGATCCGACGGCTCCTGCCTGTCGCAGCAGGCGCCCTGTCCTACAAGACGGAACTTGAGACGAGAGAGCTTCAATCCGCGGCGAAGCGGGTCGAGGCGGCGCTACTGGAGTTCTGGGAAAAGGCCGCGGAGGCGAAGGTTAAGCCCTTCGCGGCCAAGCAGGCTGAGGGTGACCCGCCGCGAGTCATCGAGGTTGAGGCCACCATGCACGACCTGGTGGTGGTCGGACACAACAGTCTGGTGCATGCCGAGGGCGAACTGTACGAGCTCCCCGCGTGCATCGACCGCATCATTCACAACGAGCCCCGCCCCGTGATCGTGGTCCCCGATGGCTGGTCCGGGACGAGCCAACCTGTCGTGCCGGGGCCAGTGCTTGTTGCGTTCGACGGAAGCCCGGCCTCTTCGCGAGCCATGCACATGGCGGGTCTGCTGGGCTTGGTCGAGGACCGGGCGGTTCACGTCGTCACTCTCAACGAGGCCTCACAGCTTCAGGCCGAGGAGACCGCGCGCCGGGCCTGCTCCCTGATGCAGCGACACGGAGCCGTGGAGACCCGCGCGATCGGACTGGGCGATAGGGAGGCCGGAACGCCTGCGGAGACGATCCTCGGGCTTGCGAAGGCGCTCAGGCCCGAGATGGTCGTGATGGGAGCTTATGGGCGCCGCGGCTTCCGAGAGCTCTTCGGCTCTTGCACGAGGGCCGTCCTGACCGCGTGTCCGGCGCCGCTCTTCCTGCACCATTGAGCCCCGCTACCGAATGCCGTGCTGCTGCCTCAGAGGCAGGCACCGTGCGCGACCTCCTCGAGAGTTGAGGCAGGTCAAAGCGCAAGGCGACAACGCTAGCTAATAGACAGAGATCAGATTGGGAGGACCGCTATGATGAGCAACCTGAAGAACATTCTTGTGGGTGTCACGCACGAGATCAATGACGACAACGCCTTCTCGGCCCTGCCCTACGGCCTCTCCCTCGCGGGAGCCGCTGGCGCCCACATGACGGTTCAGGCCGCATCGTTGAAGCTGATGCTGACGAGCCCCTTCGTCAGCGCCTATGCCGCCGCGCTCGTTGCAGCGGAGAACCGGCGCTTGCGTGCGCTCGCCGGGGCGGCCGCGGAACAGGGACGGCAGGAGGCCCAAGCCGCTGGCTTGAGCTGCACGGTGGAGGCAAATGAACTCTCCTACTCCGAGCTCCTGGCGACGTTCACTGGGCAGGCGCGCGTTCATGATCTCACGATCCTCGACGCCGAGCCGGTCGCGGTGGCGCTGGATCGCGGCCTGATCGAAGCCGTGCTGACGGGCTCTGGGCGCCCGCTCATCGTTGTGCCTAGGGGGCAGGATCAGTTCAAAGCGTCGCGGGTCGTGATCGCCTGGGATGGCAGTGCCAATGCCGCGCGCGCTGTGAACGATGCGCTGCCGTTCCTCCGAGCGGCTGAGGCTGTCGATGTGGTCTCCGTCATGGGAGAAAAGGATCTCTCCAGGACTGTTCCGGGCGCCGAGATCGCTCGGCATCTGACGCGGCACGGGGTTGTTGTCAGCGTCACAAGCCTCGAGGCGGTCGACGGCGACGTCGCTGAGACGCTGCGACGGCATGCGACGCTGTTCCAGGCCGATCTGCTGGTGATGGGCGGGTTCGTCCACTCGCGACTGCGGCAGATGGTGTTTGGCGGTGTTACGCAGTCGCTGTTGACCACGTGCGCCGTACCGCTGTTCCTATCCTACTGAGACCCGCCGCACGAATATCCCTCGATCAGGAGAGCGTGGGGCTGAGATCGCCCCACGCCTACCACCAGATCCTTTCGGACCCGGTCGATGCCATCGCCCCGCCTACGCTTTCACGGCGCGACTCGCACCGTCACCGGGTCGTGCTTCGCCCTCGAGACGCCGAGGGCCCACATTCTCGTCGACTGCGGAATGTTCCAGGGCTCTAAGTCGGAGAAGGAGCTCAACTACCGCGCCTTCCCCTTTCGCGCTTCCGCCATTGACGCGGTGATCCTCACCCACGCCCACATCGACCACAGCGGCCTCATCCCAAAGCTCGTGAAGGGCGGCTTCACGGGCCCCGTCGTTGCAACGCGCGCCACGGTCGATCTCTGCGCGGTGATGCTGCCCGACTCGGGGCATATCCAGGAAGTCGAGGTCGAGCAGCTGAACTGGCGCAACGCTCGGCGGGGTAGGGGCGAGGTGACACCAATCTACACCGCCGAGGACGCTGCCGCTTGCCTGACGCGGTTCCGGCCCGTGTCGCACAGGACCTGGATCGACGTTGTTGAAGGCATCCGGGCGCGCTTCTGGAACGCCGGCCATCTGCTCGGGTCCGCGTCGGTCGAAGTGGAGATTGCGCCGGAGCAGGAGGGTAGACGTCCCACGCGCCTGCTCTTCTCCGGCGACATCGGCCCTGACAACAAGCTGCTCCACCCAAACCCGGAGGCGCCGGGAGACTTCGATTTCGTCGTGTGTGAATCCACTTATGGCGATCGGGTGCGCGGGGCGACCTCGCCCGACCACCGGCGACGCGCCCTGCGCGACGAGGTGCTGGCCGCGCGGAGGGGCGATGGCGCGCTCCTCATCCCCTCCTTTGCCGTGGAGCGGACGCAGGAACTCCTCGTTGATCTTGTCGGACTGATGGAAGCCGGCGAGATCCCCGCCTGCCACATCTTCATCGACTCGCCCCTCGCCACTAAGGCGAGCGCCATCTTCGCGCGCCATGCGCGCGATCTCGATGAAGGCGCGGCGCTTGCCCGGGCTCTCCATTCCCATCACGTGCACTTCTCCGAGACCGTGGAGCAGAGCAAAGCGCTGGACCGTTTGCGCGATTTTCACATTGTGATTGCAGCTAGCGGCATGAGCGAGGCGGGCCGGATCCGCCATAGGCTCAAGAACTGGCTCTGGCGCGAGGAAGGTACAATCCTCCTGGTCGGGTTCCAGGCCCAGGGGACCTTGGGGCGCATTCTCCTCGACGGTGCATCGGCCGTACGGATCCAGGGCGAGGATATCAAGGTGCGGGCGCGAATCCGCTCCCTCGACCTCTATTCGGGCCACGCGGACGCCGAAGAGCTGACAGCCTGGGTGAAGGAACGGCTTCCGATCGGCCGCAACGTCTTCCTCGTGCATGGCGAGCCAGCAGCGGTCGAGGGCCTGCAAGGCCGCCTGAGCATGCTCCTGCCGGCCGACCATATCATCGCTCCGGCCCTGGACGCCGCCTACGAGCTCACGGGGAGCGGTGCGCAGATCGTGGAGGCCGAGCACCCCCGGAGGGTCTCCGAGGCAACGGTCGGTCACCTCGACTGGCTTAACGACCTGTCGAAGCTCATGCTCGACATCAACGAGGCTGTCGACCAGGCTGCGGACGAGCGGGCGCGCGGCGTCATCCTCCGGCGATTGCGGCGCGCCCTCGAAGGTACGTGACAATAGGGAGCTACCTGTGGAGAGCGCGAGATGACGCGGATCGTGACGCTGACGCTCAATCCGTCCATCGATGGATCGAGCGAGGCCGACGTCGTCCGTCATACGCACAAGGTGCGAATCTCCAACGAGCACTTCGACCCAGGTGGCGGCGGCATCAACGTCGCTCGCGTTGCGAAGGAGCTCGGCGGAGATGCCCTTGCCGTTTATTTCGCCGGAGGAGCCACGGGCGCGGTGCTCGACGAGCTGGTGCGCGAGCGGGGGATCAAGGCGAGGTCTATTCCGATTCGAGATCACACGCGCATCAGTCATACGGTGTTCGAGCGCTCCAGCGGACGGGAGTATCGTTTCGTTCCCGAGGGGCCGCTCCTGAGCGGTGATGAAGGGGCCCAATGCCTGCAAGCCCTTGAGGACATGGACTTCGATTACATCGTCGGCAGCGGAAGCCTGCCCCGCGGTGTCCCTGACGACTTCTACGCCCGGCTCGCGGCGGTCGTGACTCGCAAGGGAGCGCGCTTTGTGCTAGATACCTCAGGCGCCGCCCTGAAGTCGGCACTCGCTGTCGGGGGACTGCATCTCGTAAAGCCGAGTGCAGGCGAGTTCGAGGCACTCGTTGGACGCTCCCTGACGGCATCCGAAATGGCCGAGGAAGCACAACGGCGGGTCCGGGCAGGGCAGGCGGAGATGATCGCCGTGACCCGCGGCCCCGAAGGCGCCATCCTCGCGACCAGGGACGGCGCGACAGCCTTGCCGGCCTTAGCCGTAGAGGTCCGCAGCGCCGTCGGCGCCGGCGACAGCTTCGTGTCCGCCATGACCTTGGGACTGGCGGAGGGACGACCGCCGGCGGACGCTTTCATGCGCGGCATGGCAGCCGGGACGGCGGCGGTCCTGACTCCCGGCACGGGACTGTGCCGGCGGCACGATGTGGAGCGGCTCTACTTGAAGATCCGCAGCCGCCGAGGGTCGGACTGAGGATGGTACCCTAACCAGGCGAAGACAGAGCGCGGGCCGAATGGTGAGCAATCGGCTTACTGCTCGACGCAGGGCAGAGGCGCGATTGACTTGGGTCAAGGTCGCGCTCGCCAGGATCCTGTTTCGTCATGCCGATCAGGAGTGACGAGCATGACCGAGACCCACGAGAAACCCGAAGGTCCTTTTGACTGGATGTTCTCGTCAGCGATTGATTGGGGCTGGCTTTTCATGGTGGCGCAGGAGCTGCGACACGCGGATGACGAATGCCTCGACGCCCTCATCGAGGCGCAGACCCGCGGGAGCGCGCCGCTCTCTCCGGACGACGCCGTGAGGGCCCGCAGCCTCGCCCGGATGCTGAAGAGCCTCGACCTTGATGCCGACGCCATCCACCGCCTGCAGCCGGATCTGATGCCTGCCCTGGAGCGCGCGTGCATCGGCTGCACGGAACGCAGCCGATGCGACCGGGAGCTGGCGCAGGGCACGACGGCTGAGAACCGGGCGGAGTTCTGCCCCAACACGTCCCGGCTCAACGCGCTTCTCGGCATCACCGCTGCCGCGGGCTGAGCCCGGTGCCATCGGGCTAGCTGCCATCGTCGGCCGCTGGCTGAGCCAAGATCGATCCTAAGGAGACACCACCGTGCTTCACCGCATCACGCTGCACCTTGCCCGCGGCAAGCAGCATCCCGAGGGCAGCGCCCGCCACGGCTACGAGCTGCTGGCTCCGCTCGATTCTACCGGCCACCTCGATCCGGAGGCCTGGAAGGTGCTGCGCGACCATTGCCGCGTGCGGCGGTTCTGGGCCGGCGAGCCCGACCGGAACGGACGGCTGGTCCACTGGCCTGGCGGCTTCGGCGGCGCCACCTGGCTTGTCGATTACGACGACCGTTCGTCGGAGGATGACGAGGCTGGCTACCGGCTCGGCGCCCATATCTTCGCACCGGGCGAATACGTCTCGATCAAAGACGAGGAGGGCGACCTCCACACATTCGTGGTCGTGGACCTCAAGCCCGTAAAGATCAGCCGCGCGGTCGAGCAGGCCTGATTCATGCGCAGGGTCTCCCTCCTCATCGCCCTCGCCTGCGTCATGGCGGACTCCGCCACCGCGCAGCAGGGACGGGCGCAGCGCGGGCAGACCTTCGCACAGACGTACTGCGCGACCTGCCACGCCATCGGTCGCGTTGGGGAGAGCCCGTTCCCACCCGCACCGCCGTTCCGCACTCTGCACACGCGCTATCCGGTCGAAGATCTCGCGGAAGCATTCGCTGACGGGATCACGACCGGTCATCCCACAATGCCCGAGTTCGTCCTGATCCGGCGCAGATCAACAACCTGATCGCGTATTTGCAATCACTGCAGCCGGCGAGGAGCCAACCGCGGAAGCGATCCTGAGTCTGATTGCTCTAACGGCTGATGTTCAGGAACAGGCTGGCCGATGCTAGGCTGATCTGCCGGCGGACGATCGTGCTCCCTGCCAACGGAACTGGACTCGCCCATAGCGACATAGCGGTGATACGAGCTGAGGGCGGAAAGGGGCGTCCAGCGATGGAGGCGCTCGTCACGCACGTCGGCACCTCCGCTCAATTCGAAATCTAGATCATCATGCACTCATTGCTATCTGCAATGTGCGGAAAGCAGATACAACTGAGGTGCGCCCACGATGGTTGCTCCTGGCAAAATCGCGACCTACCACTTGGCGCTCGCAATGTCCGCTTCTGTAATGGGCCTTTGTCAAGCTGCCCCGGTTTGTCCTGCCGCTGGTGACTTGCTTCTGTCCGTGGTCGGCTTGGTGCCGCCACACGATACCGTCAGAGGAAGCAGTGAGCCGATCTTTCGGGCGTGATCATCCGATGGCTCGGCTGTCCCTGCGGACATTGCGGCTTCACCGACTTCGCCGTCCCAGCGGTGGGACCTCGGGCGAGCGGGCCTTGGCTGGCCGGCCCGATCGTCTAAACTGTCCCTCTCATGCCGTCATCCCAGCGGGCTCGTTGCTCCAGCGGAAGGTCGTGCCATCCACCCACATGCGGTGGAGGATGACGCCGAGCTTGCGCGCCAGCGCCACACGCGCCTTCCGGCCCCCACGCCGCCTGCCGACACCTAACGCCCAGCTCTTCAAGCCCGAGACGCGCACGGTGCGCGTCAGCATCGTGCCGGCGGCCTCGTGGAGCGCGGTCCTCACCATCTTATCGCCCACCTTGCTGATCGAGCCGGTCACGTCGATCTCGCCTGACTGGTACTTCCTTGGCGTGAGGCCGAAGTGCGCCCCCACGTCGCGCGATCGCCTGAAGCGAGCCGGGTCATCGATACCGCTCTTGAAGGCGATGGCGACCACCGCGCCGACGCCGGGCACGCTCATCAGCTGGCGGCAGACAGGATCGGCGCGCACGAGGCCAAACATCGTGCGATGAAGGCGGGCAAACTCGGCCTGAAGGGCGGATCTGGCTTTGAGCATCGAGCCGATCACCGCCTCGAGCATGGCGTGACCCCGATGAGCTCGACGACACGGGCTTCGAAGCGCCCTTTGCTCACAGGGCCAACCTTCAGCCCGAAGCCTCGGAGCACGCCGCGGATGCCGCTCTCGATGTCCAGGCATTTGCCCTGGATGAGCTTGCGGGCCGTGAGCAGCGCCCGCACCTCTTGCGCGCCCGTCGACTTGGCGTGAACGGGCCGGAACCAGCCAAGGCGCAGGAGCTGGGCGATGCCGCGCGCATCACGCCTGTCGGTTTTCACCGTCATGGCAGACAGCGCGGCTTTGACGTGACGGGTTTCCAGCAGCACCGCCTCGAAGCCAGCAGCCCTCAGCCCGGCGTGCAGCCACTGCGACAAGGGACCCGCCTCAAGGGCGACGCGCACGATCGGCACATCCTGGGAGCGGAGAAAGTGGATCAGCGCGTCGGGCTTGCTTTCCACCTTCGCCTCGCGCACCACCTGGCCGCTTGCATCGACCAGGCAGGGGAGGGTCGGGAGGGGGCCATCATGGTCGGCGGGCAGGGGGTAAATACAGGCCTCGACATTTGCGAGATCGCGCCGGAAGAGGGCGGCCATGTCCTCAACGAGGCGGGCTCGATCTGGAATGGGAGCGTTGGTCCGCGCACGGGGGCGTCGGCTCTCCCCCTCCTGCTCACGGGCAGCCTGGGCCAGGCGGTTCATGATGGCACCCTGTCCAACATACCAGGCGATCCGTGGAAGCTGTGTGGCTCCATAGGCGGTACGCGTTGCAAACTGGGTAGCAGGGCTCGGCATCCCCTCCCGCTCCTAATCGGTGGCTCCTCAAAACATAGGCCAGAGCAGGTGGGCGGCCATGCCCGAGTCAGCTGTTCGCGGCGCCCGCTCGGCAG
>JAESFH010000291.1_pt1 | contig 18356 bp, 13 predicted proteins | sample 9269381 | NCBI WGS metagenome assembly JAESFH01 (sample SAMN14504062, study PRJNA617094) | algae metagenome | isolation source: Aphanothece sp. CMT-3BRIN-NPC111 and co-occurring heterotrophs from well... | place: USA: Clark Mountains Wilderness, California | collected 2010-04-18
TGCGCTTACCTTAAAGAATTTTCTTCAGAAACAATAGCATCCATAACTGGATGGGATTACATTTTATCAGCCCTACCTACTGTTGCATGATTTTTTAAAAATGGTATTACTCCGGAGGATGCGGTAGCCTTCCACCAAATCCGCTCGGAGTCAATTGCACAGATGGCTCGGAATATTGCTACTGAATACGGAAAAGTGTCAGTTGATGGCTGGTCTGTATTTGAACAGGGAGATTACTCGATTTGGCAAGAAAGCGATCGCACCATTGTGTCGTACAAAGGGCAGGACATTCTTGACGCGGTTGGGGAAGAGGTCACAACTTTGAATAACTCTAGCCCGAGTCAGCGCAATTGGATATCAATGCGCGAACTGGAGCGGGGCATGGAGAAAGCCCAAGTGTCTTCTCAATTTTTAGAGGCAGATCAAATACTAGACGCGACAGCCAGAGCTAAGAAGTTAATTGGTCAGCCAACTGATTTCCCTCAACCGTTAACCACACAAGAGGTTCTAGCTCATTTAGAATTCGATGCCGAATATTGGGAATCGACTGACCTGGAAGGCGCTGAACGAGTGGCAGCTGTTCGTCGGGAAGCGGCGACTGAGTTGCGCCTTCTTGGAGCCGAGCCAGATCCCCAATACCGTACCAAGTTGTCCGCTGCTCAATCGGAGATGGAAGACAAGTCACGGTACGTGGTGATGGCGGTTAACGCTGCCATCAAAGAGCCTGGAGGTAGTCTGTCTCAAATATGCTCAAAAATGCAGATGCCCCCGGCTTTAGTTGTAGCGGCTCGTCAGGTGGAATCTCTGCCTGCTGGTCAAGTCAAGACAATGGTTGCTGATTTCGTTGTCCAGGCTGGTACACAGGCTGTACAGCAGGCAACTCAGATTCCCGATCGAGTTAAATCGATGCTCTCGCTGTCGGCTCAAGCGCAAACGCAAATTCGGCTAGGCATTGAGCAAGTTAAACACACAAGCCAGCAGGTAACCACTCAAGCTCATCAGACAATTGAAGCAGCTAACGTTAAAGTCTCCACATTTGTCCAAAAACAGCAAGTTCAAACGGTTGCTAGTACGACCCGAATGCTTGCCAAATTTGGTGCGCCAGAAGCACTATCAGGTAATCCTAACTCCCCCAATGAACCTATCAATTATCGTGGAGAAAAGTATGATATTAAGAGAGAGAAAAATATTTTCACAATTAGCGACAAGGAAGGAAATACGCTCTTGAAAGCCAGCGAACATTTTTGGGGGTTTAAAGAGATAGAAAATAATTTATCGTCAGAAAATATTCGTGAATTTTTAGAAGCTAATCAAAAGATTGGTCAGCATGGGCTTGGTGCTTTATCCATGGCAGCAGGACGACAACACCTGGGAGCTTTGGCCCCCGAAGGTGAAAAAGAGCGAATTCATCAGGCACGTACCTCTAACTTTGTAAAAGATGTAGGCACGTTTCTAGATTTAATGGAAACTGAGAATTGGAATTCAGAGCAAAGCCATTATAATCTTCTTAGGAGCAAAGAACATGGTCTTCTAAAAGTAGATCTCAAAATAGATCCTACAGGGCAAGAGCGCCAACCCCAAAACCTTTTAAAGATTGAAAAAAAGCAAGTCGTTCACAATCAACTATCAAACGGCGACTTCGCTCACTTTGGCAAAGTAATGCAAGTCGTAAAAGCTGACATAGCTCGGCAACAGCAAACCCATCAACAATCTTCTACTCTGGCTACTCCAGCAGCTCCTAGGCGATTGATAGCTGTAGGTATTGATTTAGAGTAGCAGGGGTAACAATTGGTCATGACACCGGACGAAGCCACAAAGATTTCCGTAAGGAAAAAATTATAATTTCACTACCCAGAGAAAGGCAATGAGTAAACTTTTCCTAATTGAATCTCCTGGAAAAATCAAGAAGCTGAAATCCATACTAGGAGCCGACTGGATAATCAAAGCTAGCTTTGGTCATATTGTTGAATTAGCTAAGGACGGGGAAGACGGTTTAGGCTTCACTATGGATGAAGAAGGTCATAAAATTCAATCTCGGTTTGTTCCCCGAAATGATTCAGCTAGAAAGGTAATTTCCGAGTTAAAAGATTTAGTTAAAAAAGCTTCGGAAATTTATGTAGCCACAGACGGTGACAGGGAAGGCGAAACCATTGGTTGGCATCTTTGTCAACAACTAAAAATTAAGAATCCTCGCCGCGTTACTTACTATGAAATTACTGAGGCTGCCGTCAAGCAAGCGCTCGCTAATTGGCGGCAAATCGATCAAAATTTAGTAAGCGCAGGACTGGCGAGAGCGTGTTTGGATAAATTGGTGGGGTTTAAAGGTTCTCCCCTAATCTGGGCGCTCAACAATGGAGCAAAAAGCGTGGGCCGTGTGCAAAGCGCCACATTGCATCTGTTATGTCAAAGAGAGCGTGAAATCTTGTCTTTTGTTTCCGAAACTTATTGGAGTGTCTGGGTAAATTATATTACGCCTCAAGGTCAAGAGTTTAAAGCTTACTATGCGGGGAGCGCCAAAACTGAACAGGGCGGGGCACAAGAAGCTAAAGCCGACACCGCTGACGATGCAGCAGATTCTCACTCAGAAACTATTGAGTCTGAGCGCGTTTTAAGTTCAGAGCTTGCTAACCAACTGGTGGCTATTGCTAGGGCATCACAGCACACAGTTGTTCAAGTTGATACAGAATCTGCCACGCGCAAGCCCCCAGCTCCTTTTATTACTTCCAGTTTGCAGCAGGCGGCTGGAAGTCGGCTCAAATTTAACTCAGCTCAGACAATGAAAGTCGCTCAAGCGCTATATGAAAAGGGTTTCATTACCTATATGCGTACTGATTCAGTCGCGCTATCTCAAGAGTATTGCGATGCCGCTCTTCATTGGCTGCGATCGCATGACCCAGAAAATGTCCCCGACAAGGTGGCTAAGCAAAAAAACAAAGCGAACGCCCAGGAAGCTCATGAAGCAATTCGCCCCACTCACGTTGAAGATACGCCCGCTTGCTTGAGAAAACAGCTTCCTGAGGATGAAAGCCGCCTTTACGAGTTAATTTGGAATCGAGCGATCGCTTCCATGTGCAAACACGCCAGAATTAATAAAACCCGCATTGTTACGCAGTCTGGAGCGGCTTATTGGCAAGCCCGAGGGCAGGTAGTTACATTTCCTGGCTATACCCTCTATTGGAATGACATTTCCGGCTCGGTAGAGTTGCCAACAGTTACACAAGCTCAAAAGCTAACCCTTCTGGATGCAGGACACGAGCAAAAACAAACTCAACCGCCACCACGCTATTCTGAGCCTAAGCTGGTGCAGTTAATGGAACGCCGAGGAATCGGCAGACCTAGTACTTACGCTCCTACCATTCACACCTTGAGAGAACGGGAGTATATTGGCGCACTTAAAAACCAATTGCAGCCTACTTGCTTGGGGATGGAAGTCGATGAGTTTTTGCAGAAACACCTGCCCGATATCCTTAACTCAGATTTCACGGCTCAAATGGAGCAAATCCTTGATGATATTGCAGAAGGCAAACAGAACTGGGAACATTACTTAATTGAGTGGAATTCTAGCTATTTTGCCCCGGCATTGGCAGCAGCAAAAGACAGTTTAGGGATGGTAGAGGGGGTAAGACGCAGGAGTTCTTCTGGCTCACGCAAAACTGAGGCAGTAGAAATTCTGTGTCCCAAGTGTAATCAACCGCTCCACAAAATTCCTTACTCATCCAAGAAGATGCAAGCGGATCACTTCCTCGCCTGCCAAACGGATGGGTGCGATGCCAAAATGTTTTGGAACAAGCACAGCAAGATTTACGAGCTACCTTACACTCAGCGAGGGGAGCAGCTGCCGCATCCAGAGCAATTAACAGGCGAGTCGTGTCCAGTTTGTGGCAAGCCCTTGGAACTTTATGAATATCCCAAAGATGGCGAAAGGAAGAAAATGCTTCGGTGTTCTGACCCCATGGCTCGGCATGGAGACGACCACAAGAAGGTGGCTTACTTTTTTGTTAAAGCCAAGGGTGTTTTTTGGTCACCTCCATTGGGAGCTGAAATTACTTTATTAGGACATGAACCTGTACGGGACGCGGCAACTTCTAGTAATAGTCGTATTAACAGCAGTAGCAAAGGGAAGCCCTCCACTGTAACCCCTCCGGTTAAGAGAAAGTTAAGTTAAGGCTACTTAGTTAGTTAGAGATCGCAAACTCATCACTAGTTTTAACGTTGCTCTCTAACTGTTTTTTAGTTTTATGGTTTATCTCTCTGAAGGTGCAAGGTGATCTCAACCAATAAATTAGATGACAACTAACGAAGAATTATCTCACCATAATCAGGAACACTTAATCCTCCAGCAGCAAATGGAGCAAAATGAAGATACACAATTCCCACCAGCGCCATCATTTGTAAAAGCCCCTACGCCCGCACAAGAATACCGCGATCGCCAAAGCGGCAGCAACAAAACGACCTGGAGCTGTGAGTACCAAAAATTACGCATTTCTTTAAGGGGTGATAGAGAGAAACGGACGTTCCCACTCTTCCCCACCTCGCTGACAATCCGCTTTGTACGTAAGTTCTGAGTATAACCCTCAAGCGCGATCGCGCCTACGGGCTAAGGATTCTTCCGAACCAAAACTTCTGGACACCAGCTGCTGTAGATGCAGCAGCTTTCCAAAATTTCCATTGACACGTAAACAACACAACTATGAGCCAACCCCGTGTAGCTAAGCCTTTAGGCTACTATGTCTCAGTTAGTAATAATCATCCCGTTTACTCATTGCTTTATACCTTAGAAAAGCAGTACGGGTCTTATTTCCAGCGAGTATGCACGAAAGATCTACGTGCATTACTGACCTATGTTGCGGCTAAATCAGATTCTCAATCCACTTGGGGATTAACTTTATTTAGAGACTTGCCTGAACTAGAAACAGCCATAACCGTAATTGGACAACTACCTCTAGATTTACAGGCAAATTTAATTCCCTTCCTGTGGGAACAAATAGCTACTAGAGGAGAGTAGCTTCTACAGCATACCCAAGAACCGATGGACAAAAAAAATATGAAATTTCCTCCTACTTGTTGCCAGTTTAAACTGAACTCAACAAATAATATCCCGAGTAGGTATAGGCTTTTTAATGCTTGGAATTACCTGCACCTGGCTATCTTGATCTCGGTAGTAGCTAGTATTGTCACTGTAAGAATAATGGGTTCTGCACTTAATAACCGCATGGGCATTCCTAGTTTAATGTCTACCGCCATTACAGCAACAACAGCCTTAGCCATCACCGCTATAGGTATCTTTGTCGATATAGCGCTCTTGATAAGCAATATTGCTATAAGTGTTGAAATAATCATCAACGATAGTCGCTATATTGAAGACAGTAGCAAAACGATAGAAATCTCCAGTGAGCGTCACGTTAATGATGCGCTTTAACATTGCATATATCATGCAGTATGAGATCCTTCTGGAAGAAGCACAAAACTAAAGCAACTAGAGGACGATGATATTTAGTTTTTTGGTGTAAAGCCCCCACCATATACATAAGCAGGTTAGTCGGATAAAATCCTACTTTGCTCTTCGCTGCTTAAAAATTGCTCTTTATTCGTGGCTTTTTTTGTTCTAAGTATCTTATTCTCCTTAAGAATCCTGTATCAGATTCCTTCTCTCAAATTCTTTGCCGTAAAGCTTTAGAGGAGGTTTAGATTTGGCTACTGTTTGCGTCTCTTCAATCTGAGGCTCATCAATAGTTGTTTTAGGGGTAGCAACAGTAACAGCTGGTACCGTGACTGTCATTTCTCCTGGCTTGTTAGCAAATTGTTGGTTGGCTTGTTTTTTCCGAGGATCTTCCGTTCCTAAATAGAGGCTACGTACTTTACCTCCTTCTCGCCAGCGTTTGAAATAATAAGGACCATATTTTTTGAGTTCCCCACTAGCTAGCTTTTTTTTAATATATCTCGCTTCAATATAACCTTTTTCCATTCTTTGAAGACTGATATTAGTTTCCTCTTGTTGTAGCTTTTTTAAAAAGCTGTCAGGATCTTCCTCTTTTAGTCTTTTTAAGAAAATATCAGGATCTTCAGGATCTTCCTGTGGTATTTCCCACTCATTTTTAACATTAGTGGATATAAACAAATCCTGCTCGTGTTCATTTTCAATAGCCAGATACCGCTGTGCTTCTAACTCTTCTCGTAGCTCGTCCAAATCTTTGAGGCTAAAAGTCTCTGTTATCGTCATCACAGCTTCAAACTGTTCATCTGGAGTTAATTTTTTGGCTAAACTTACAACGCTGCTGAGTCGAGGCTTTTTCTGAGCAGGTTCTAAAGTAGTAGAATTCGGTTGAACACTTTTGCTCGCTCTAGACGCTAAGTTATGTTGATTTTCATAACGTGGATTTTTACTAATAGTTCGGCTAATTGTTATTTCTAAATCCTTAAAATCTATGGGCTTACGTATAAAATCAAACGCTCCCTCGTTCATCGCCCTACGCATATTATTAAAATCTCCGTAGGCTGATATTATAACCGTCCTTGTAATTAATTCTGTATTGCTGAGTTTAGATAATAAAGTAAATCCATCCATTTCGGGCATTTTAAGATCAGTTAATACTATATCTATATCTGGGTTTGTTTGCACCTTATTCCATGCTTCTTTTCCATTGTGAGCAAATATAAATTGGTATTCTTTTGCTTGAATCTTTTTTCTAAATCGCTGAGTAATCAAGCGTTCCATTGGTAGTTCGTCATCAACAATTAAGATTTTAATCGGCATATTTTTTTCTGAAAATGCTAAAAGTGACTAACGTATTACCTACTCAACGTTTAATAGAATCTTGTCACCTAGTTTTCAACCTTGAGGCAGAAAATAGAAGGGTAGATATGAATTCATTATATCCATTACTTACACAGTTTGGTTGTAAATTGGGAGTATTCATGGAACGCTAGGATGCAAGGACAAAGGAATACGGGGGCACCCCATGCCGTCGATGCAGGGGATTCTTTTTCCGTCTACACCGATAAATTTGGGAGCTTTTGAGCGCTGCCAGCCCGATTTGCTAATACATGCAGAAGCTTCACTATGCGACCAACTTCAGGGGGCGACAAGCGCGCCCTGAAGCGACCAATACAACCGGCGCAGTACTCAGATGCTACGCGATCGCCAACAGCCCCAATCTGAGTAGTTTTGATCTGGAAGCCTTTGCTCAATGCTACCAAGATGCACTTGAGCAACTTCGTCGCCCCCTTTCACCCCACAGGTGGCACTCGCCGAAGACCTTCTGCCCGACTAGGCGACACAAGCGCATCGTCCTGGAGTCCACTAGCGAATAAAACTAGCATTTACTGTTGGCGCTCGCGTCTGAGGTCGCCAAACCTAAAGATTGGCATCGTCACTGCTCGACAGATAAAGCTAAAGCCCGATTGATTGTTGCTTCTAATTCCTGGAAATCTATTGGCTTAGAGAGGAAGCCAAATACCCCCTCATTCATTGCCACTCGCCTATTTTGCAAATCTCCATAGGCAGATACTATTACGACTCTTATCTCTATATTTCGCTCATTAAGTTTTTTTATTAATGTCAGACCATCCATCCCTGGCATATTGATATCAGCCAGTATAAGATTTATTTTTGGAGTGGCTTGCTCTAATTTTTCAAAAGCTTCTATGCCATTACGAGCAAATGTAAACTGATATTCCTTTGCTTGAATCTTTTTTCTAAACAGTTGGTTAATTAAGCGTTCCAATAGGATTTCATCATCAACAACTAAGATTCTAACCGACATGTTTAATTATCCTTATATTAAAGCTACAAGAAGAAGGAAATGATTTCTTCAACAAACCATTGTGTTTGACAAAAAATACAAATATCTTCTTGTATTTTTCTCTGGTTTTTCAAACATATCAATCTTAAATGCAAAACTTATAAAATTTAATAGGTTACAATATCCTAAAAAACAATTCATCTACTACATTTAGTTTTTTGGTATTAATATAACGAACTCTGTATACTCTTCTAGAGATGTCTCTACATTAATTGTTCCCTGGTGCTGGCTCACAATAATATCATGAGCGAGCGATAATCCTAGGCCTGTGCCAACTCCTGCTGGCTTAGTAGTAAAAAATGGGTTGAATATTTTGTCTAAAACCAAAGGCGGAATTCCTGGCCCGTTATCAGAGATACGAATTTCTACATTCGTGTCTAGATTTTTGGTTCTTACTGAAAGCATTGGTGTAAACTCCTCACCGAGTTCTTGCTTTTTAGCATAGGCGGCATAGCAGGCATTATCAATAATGTTTATTAAAGCTCTGCTCATATCTTGCTGTACAATGTTAATTGTATTTATTGAGTCATCATAGTTAGCTTCTATAGAGATATTAAAGCTCGAATTCTTGCTGCGAATGCTATGATAGACAAGTTTAACTGCTTCAGCTACAAGAGCATTAATATCAACTAACTCTTGTATTTGGCTCTCCTCATGATGAGCGTGAGCCAGCATATTCTGAATAATGCTATCCGCTCTTTTACCTTGCCGCTCAATTTCGGCAGAATTTTCTATAATATCGGCTACAAGCTCTTGGATGTATTCAACGAATTTTGGGTCTAACTGCTCTAACTGATTTTGAATCTCTGATTGTAGTTCTTGGGCTAAATCAGCAGACAAGGCAGCAAAGTTGTTGACAAAGTTAAGAGGATTTTTTAGTTCGTGGGCAATTCCGGCTGTAAGCGCTCCCAATGACGCTAGTTTCTCCTGAGCAATGATCTGTTTTTGGGCAGCTTTTAACTGTTGGAGTGCCTCCTCAAGCTGCTGATTTTTGGTCTGTAATTCCTGTGTTCTCTCTTCCACTTTCGACTCAAGAGTGCGGGAATAATCTCTTAGTTGCTCATAAAGTAGGGAATTTTCTTCAATCTTAAATTCTAATTCACCTTGAACTATCTGCAAATACTCAACTGTTTCTTGAAGCTTGTTGATATAGATATATCCTGTAATGACAATAGTTGAGATGCATATTCCCAGCACGGCGGGAATAACAGGAACCCACCACCCCATCAAAAAAGCTACATAACTAATGAGTGCTAGGCTTACACAGGCAGTGACAGCCCTGATAAGCGTTATCAGTAAAAATCTTTTGAATAATTTTCTACTGTTTTTAGCGTGTCGCGAAATCCAAGTAGTGCTAACCCCAATCCAGAAGACAATCCACAGTTCTTCTAATGGTTCAGCCCAGACTTTGAGCGAGGCACGATTATCTAACACCGAACTAAGAATTTGGCTAGCCAGATTAGCATGTATCTCGACGGCATGAGTCCGTATGGGAGCCGTCATTAAGCCCCGGCTATAGGGAGTGTAAAAAGCATCATTGAGGCTGGTAGCTTGCGAGCCAATGAGAATAATGCGATCGCGCATTAAATTTGGTGGAATTCGGTTTTCCAGCACGTCTGTGAACGATATTCTAGGAAAGCTGTGAGCGGGACCACGAAAGTTAAGCAGAATTTGATAGCCACCAGCATCGGTACGAACATAACTCCCGTCCGAATCTTCAAGAGGAGCGAATGTCGTTTTTCCCAACTGCATAAACCCCTTGTCACTAGAAATCGGGGTTATGCCTCGATCCTGCAAATACAAAAGAGCAACCGCCAGCCCAAAGCTGGGTATGCTTTCTCTCCCTTCGCTATAGGGAAATAGGATGCCACGCCGAACTACACCATCACCATCAGTAATTAGATCGTTGGCGCTAACTTGATCCAGTTTTTTTAGCACAGGTGGGGGAGGAATTTTTGCTCTTACCCTATCTTCGACAGCTTTCTCAACTCCTATCAGATTAGGTGTACCTTCAAAAACTTTGACTAATTCCTGATGACCTGGATCGACCGGAAAATTGCGATAGAAATTAAGACCAATTACTTGAGGGCGCTGAAGTTTAATCTTGTTGAGGACAGAAGCTAGAATTTTATCCGAAATCGGCCATCTGAGCTTTTTAATATCTGATTCTGTGAGACCAACAATTAAAATCCGTTGATCGGGCGGCTCTGGCGGACGTAGCTGGAAGCAAAGATCGAGCGCTGCCCATTCTAAGGGCTGTAACCAGCCCAAGAGGCGGAGGGCGATTACCAATCCTGCCACGCTGGTAACAGCAAAAATTGCTCCCCACCATTGATGGGCTAGTTTTTTGCATGCCTGCAATCTTCTGTTCAACAAGATACCCTCCCCTAAGGCTGGAGATTAATATATTATTTATTGACATCCTCTACGCTGTGCCCTGGCGAAGCCAAGATCCCAGTACTCCGACGATCTCGATAGAGGCTTAATTTGCGCTTTGTCTCACTAAGCAAGTGTATTACATCGAGTCTCGTTAGCGAATTTCCAATATTATCGTATATGAACCGATTTTAAAATGTTGTTTATGTAGTGTTAAGTATGATTTACCGACGGATATTACTGGTTTTGGGTGCCGCTTTTTTTGGTTGTATTCCGCCTTTGGTTTCTGTTAGCAGTAAGTCTAATTCTTTTGAATTTGCCAGACCAGCGGAAGCCGGGGTGCTTGGGGGATACGTTCCTCCACCGCAGCGTCGCAAAATTCAAGGCACTGAAGCTGGAGGGTCAAGAGGAGGAGGATGTAGGATCGCTACCTCTTTAAGCCTGCTTGTGCCCAATGACCACGTTGGCCTGACTGTATCGGGTCACCCTACTTTTCTTTGGTATGTTTCAGAGCCAGCTTCTGCACCCATGCGCTTTACCTTAGTAAAACCTGGTGTAATCAAGCCTTTCCTGACAAAAGAATTCCAAGTAGACAAACCCGGCATCTTTAAGTTAGAGATACCGCAAGATGCGCCAGAGCTAGTGGAGGGAGATACTTATGTGTGGACGGTAACAATCATCTGTAACAAAAATCGTCCGTCTGAGAACATCTTTGCTCGTGGCTGGATTGCGCGATCGCCTAATACTTTCGGCCTTCAACAACTTCTAACGAACGTGACCTCTGGTCGTGAACGTGCAGGAGCTTATGCTCAATCAGGCATTTGGTACGATGCTATCGCTGCTGCTTATCAATCTAGTCTTCCTAATCCACAGGAGCGCAGTACTTTTGAGTATTTTAGCGGGTTACTAGATCAGGTTGGCTTATCCAATGTTGCATCTACTCTAAGACTCCCCATTGCTAGAAACAGGGGAGTTCTTTAACTCGGCATCCTCTCCCAAGTTTTCGTGTTTCGACTACCACATCTTGGTTCTTAGTGTAGGTAAGTAGTTTAGGACTTACGCACTGGCACGAAATTTAGTGGTTCTGAGCGACGATTTAAAGCCTGGAAACCTCATTCTACCGTTAATAATCTAGCTGAGTGCGTAAGTCCTATAGTTCACAGCCAGTTGCCGATGAGGATAAATCCTGACCAGTAGGCTGGATGAGAATATTCTCCCCCCTCCTCGATTAAAGCTTTTTGAGCCATATGTAAAGCCTCGGCTTTACTTACCTGTGAATTGAGTAAGTGCAGATAAAACTTATTGGTTAAGCTGGCAGTGGATGCATCTTGAACAAACCAAAGAGTAGCAATCGCGCTTTTAACGCCAGCCTGTACGGCAACACCTGCCATCCCAAGGGCAGCCCGGTCATCTCCCACAGCTGTTTGGCAAGCAGTGAGCATAAGTAGTTCAACTGAGTTATCCTTTCGATTGACGGTCTGCTTAAAGTTACGGATAGCTGTTTCTAATTCATAGATTGTGAGTTTGCTATTGTTACCTGTTACCAAAAAAGTGTCTTCGGGTTTGGGGGCAAACTCACCATGCGTAGCAATATGAAGAATCGAATAAATACCCTTGTCCAGCTTTTGCTGCAAGCGCTCACGGGTGAAATTTTCATTCAAAAGCTTACTACTACCTGGTATCTCTGACTCAACCTGGTTGATTTCAGCTTCGACGTTGATGAGAGCGGGAAATTTCTTACCATCAACAATAGAGGCTTTGCTTATTCCCACTGCTAATGCCCTAGTTGTTTGCTTGCTGGAAGCTTTTATTTCTGTCAAGTTAAGGCTAGGAGTATAGGCGAACGCATACTTTTGAACTAAAAATTTTTTCCCGTCATGTAGTGCTGCCATCGGCACACTACGTAAAATACCGTCTTGGATGAAAACAAGTGTTTTAACCTGGGCTTGCTCTAGTTCCTTAGCGAAAGGTGCAACTATCCAGCTGTACAACTTTTGCGCTTGTGTCGGATCGTAGTTAAAATCACTGAAGTTCTCTAGCCCTCTCCTAAATTCGTTAATTTCTTGTACGAAAGTTTTGCGATTGACATCTATCCACGCGGCTTTTTTATCCCCATTTGGGAAAGTAACTAAGATGGCAGAGCGGTTTTTGAGGATAACATTATGAAAAATAGCAGTGTTAGAAAATACAGCTGTATCAGCAATATTTTGATTGGCAATATTGAGTGTGCAATTGTCCCCAAAGTAATTTTGTAGTTCTGCTAAGTTGAGAGAATCAAGAATTCTGATTATAAAGCTTAACTCTTTGTCAGGGTTAATGTTATCAAGCTTTAACTGTTTTGCAGGATTCGCTTCAGCTATCTTTTTGGGAAGCGCACGTGCTAACTTTAATCCTATTAAATCACGATAAATGGGGCTTACAGAATCCCGAAAATCAAACTGCAAGTCTCTGTTAGCAACTAAAATATTGTCTCGAATACTTTCTATAGTAGCAATAGATTTTTCATAAGCTGCGATCGCATCTAGCTCCTTATGCTGCGCCTTAAAAATACGTCCTGCCTGCCATTCCCATAAATAACGACTATCTTTAGATGCCATTTCCATGTCCGCAGCCCATTGAGCCTGCCGAGTTAAATTGAGAGCCTGGCTAAAATCATGGCGACACTCATAAAGATAACCTAGTTCCCCTAAGGCGAAAGACTCAGAGCGACTATCTTTAATATTTCGAGCGATTGAAATGGCACGATTTAGTAAATTATGAGCAGCATTAGCTTCCGGTCGAGAAGGGCAAACTTCAAAAGAATAGCGTACAGGTTGTGTCGTAAGTTTAGCTAATTTAATCGCCGCATAAGCTTTAGTGCGAGAATCGGGAAGACGTTCCAACAAAAAGGTTGCCTGTTGGAGTGCTTCTTCAGCTAAACTAGATGCTTGGATTCGATAGAGAGGTTCAATTGAGTTAATTAATGCCCACGTTTGAGCTTGAATGTTTTTTTGTATGCCAGCTTGCTCGGAAAACTCTCGTAGGTATGCTAGCGCTTTTTTGTCATAGCTTAAGGCTTCTTGAGTTAATATGTTTGCTTCATCACTATCTTCGGCTTCCAAAGCTGTGCTTGCACGGTAATAGCTCTGCCGAGCCAGGTTTAGATATGTATTACCGCCGGCTTATCCCCTGTGCATCAGCTGCGGGGTCGCAGTAGCCCCGGTTCTCACCGTATTATTGACAGGATTGCAACCCTGTCAATAATACGCCCGTTTAAGCGTGTTATTCCAATCCAAATCTAAAGATGTTTTTAAACCTGAATTGAGGACTATGTGTGATCCAGCTTCAACTGTTGCCCGCGCCCTCTCCAAAGGGAAAAGCGATCGCGCAAGCATGCTTTCCGTAAGGTGCAACTCAATAGATTATTATAGGTGTCCTTCACCTTAGCTGCTCCCGACAGCGGACTAGAACCAAAATCTCCTTAAAAGGCGATCGCTTCTGCACAAGTTTAAAATTCTTACTTACATAGATTAAAATTTATTTACAATAACTAAAAAGGTTCCTACAACCGCTAGTCTAAGAAGGTTGCTCAGTAGAAAACTTATGACCCACATAGGCATTCTCTGTCCGGCAGCAACCGGTCACCTTAACCCTATGACTGCATTGGGGCGTGAACTTATAACACGGGGGCACCAAGTCACTGTATTTGGATTGGTTGATGCTAGAACCAAGACCCTAGCAGCTGGATTGAATTTTTGTGGAATAGGAGAATCATTATTTCCAGTGGGGTCAACTGCTATGAGGTTGACAGAACTAGGGAAACTGAGCGGTATAGCAGCTTTTAAGTATACCATCAATCAAATGCTTAATGAAAGCTATGCAGTCCTTACCGAAGCACCTTCATTATTGAAGAGAGGTGGCGTAGAAATTTTGTTAGTAGACCAAGCCATATCGGAAGGTGGTACTATTGCAGAATTTCTCGATATCCCGTTTATTAGTGTCTGTAATGCCTTACTGCTTAATAGAGAAGACGACGTTCCCCCTATAGTCACGCCTTGGAACTATAACTCAGCATGGTGGGCGCGTCTACGCAATAATACAGGTTACGCTCTAATTAGTATCCTGACGCGATCCCTTAGAGAAGTTATAGAAGAATATCGCCGGAAGTGGAAATTACCGCAGTACAACTTTTATCCCAATGATTTTTACTCTAAGCTTGCTCAGTTAAGCCAGCAACCAGAGTTGTTTGAATTCCCAAGGAAGCTTTTACCTAACTACTTCCACTTTACTGGACCATATCATAATGCAGCTAGTCGCAATGCTGTGCCTTTCCCTTATGAAAACTTAACAGGGCAACCACTGATTTATGCTTCTTTAGGAACTGTACAAAATCGCCTGATGAAAATTTTCTCCTGTATTGCAGAAGCGTGTAATGGATTGGATGTGCAATTAGTTATTTCGCTGGGTGGCGGCTACAAGTTGTCATCATTACCAAACCTACCAGGAAAGCCACTTGTTGTAGAATATGCACCTCAACTAGAACTACTAAAAAAAGCTACTCTTACTATTACTCATGCTGGAATGAATACAACTTTAGAATCGCTGAGTAATGGAGTGCCGATGGTAGCCATACCTATCACTAACGATCAGCCAGGAGTAGCTGCCCGCATTGCTTGGACTGAAACAGGAGAAGTTGTACCCCTTAAAAGTTTGAGTGTCCCTAAGCTCCGAAATGCTATTACTAAGGTTTTAGCTGTTAACTCCTATAAGAAAAATGCACTCCGCTTACAAGAGGCAATTGAAAATTCTGGAGGTTTAAGTCGAGCTGCCGACATTATAGAACAGGTTATATCTACAAAGGAACCTGTCTTAAGGTAAAGTTTTATTGTACTAAACCAATATGAAATCACCATATTTATTATTAAACTTGTGCCTACTTGCTGTATTAAGCTACCCGGTAAAATCTGAAATAGTTCCCGATAGCAGCTTAATTAATTCAACTGTAAACAAACAGGGAAATATAATTGAAATTAATAATGGTACGTTAAAAGGTAAGAATTTATTTCACAGTTTTGATAGATTTTCTATCGACACAGGAGCTACTATATATTTCAACAACCCGATGTTTGTTAATAATATATTCAGCCGAGTAACAGGGAGTAGAATATCTAATATTGATGGAATAATTAAAGCCAATGGCTATGCTAATTTATTTCTGATTAATCCGAATGGCATTTTATTCGGCGAAAATGCGCGTTTAAATTTAAAAGGATCGTTTTTAGCTACAACAGCGAGTGAAATAAAATTTGCTGACGGCACTTTATTTAGTGCCTTCCCTAATCAAAGTAAACCCTTGCTGACGGTGAGCGTGCCAGTTGGTCTAAGATTTGGGCAAACTCCTGGGGAGATTCGGATACAAGGTACGGGACACTTATTAAAGGATGCTTCACCTTTTTTACCATTTAGAAGAGATAGTGATTCATCTGGTTTACAAGTGCAGCCAGGAAAGACTCTAGCTTTAGTAGGTGGAAATATAAGCTTAGAGGGCGGTATTGTGATGGCACCAGGAGGCCGAATTGAGCTAGGTAGTGTTGGCAATAATGGGTATGTTAGTCTCAATCCAACTGTTTCTGGCTGGAATTTAGGCTATGAGGGCGTGTCTTATGATGGAGATATTCGGCTATCTCAAAGGGCATTAGTAGATGCCAGTGGATTTAGCGGTGGCTCTATCGGGATTTTTGGTGGACGTGTGAGCCTCGCTAATGGCTCAATGATTTTGATTCAAAACCAAGGATTTCAACCAGGAGGAGACATAAGTATAAATACTTCTTTTTTGGAAGTGAGTGGCACCTCTTCAAATGGAATAACTCCTAGCGGCTTGGTTAATGAAACGGTAGGAGCGGGAAATGGAGGAAACATTGCGATTTCAGCCAAACACTTGCTTCTTCAGGAGGGTGGCGTAATATCTACTAGAACCTTTACCTCGGCTTCAGGGGGTAATCTGACTGTAAACGCTCCCTTTGGCGTGCAAGTGCTTAGGTTTTCACCATTAAATCCTAGTATGTTCAGCGCTATCGTTACTGCAAATTTCAGTTCTGGGAAAGGTGGGAATCTCACAATGTCAACAGGACAGCTGGCGGTTTTAGATGGAGCAGGTGTAGGAACTGGAACTTTTGGAAGTGGTCAGGGAGGAAATATTACTTTAAATGTAACTAATTCCATAGAACTAAAAGGAGCGTCGCCTCTTTTAGTTCCAAGTGCTTTGTCTGCTACTACTTTCGGCTCTGGAAATGCTGGCTTTTTAACAATCAATACTAAATTCCTGGAAATTGAAAATGGAGCCGCTGTAAGTTCTTCTGCCTTAGCCAGTGGAAATGCTGGAAGCGTTACTATCAATGCTTCTAGATCTGTAGAATTGAGTGGTACAGTGCCAGGCTCTGTAAATCCTAGTCTAATAGTCTCAGCTGCATATATTCAGGATGAAGCTTTTAGACAGTTGTTCAATCTGCCACCAGTTCCTTCTGGAGCATCTGGAGACGTAACAATTAACACACCTCGTTTAAATGTTATAAATGATAGTCAAGTTTCTGTAAGGAATGATGGGACAGGTAATGCAGGAACGCTTCATATAAATACTGGTTCTCTGAATTTAGATAATAATGGTGGCATTACAGCCGCAACTGCTTCAGGCGAAGGTGGCAATATCGTCTTGCAAACACAACAACTGCAATTACGCCACAACAGTTTTATTACTGCTACAGCTGGCGGCACAGGTACTGGCGGCAATCTTACAGTTGACGCAGACACATTAGTAGCTTTGGAAAACAGCAGCATTACAGCTGATGCTATTGGGGGTAGAGGCGGTAATATTCAAGTAACCGCTAAAGGCATCTTCCGTTCTCCAGATAGTGCTATTACTGCTACTTCTGCTAGGGGGCCACAGTTCGATGGTGTAGTTGATGTTAGAACTTTAGGGGTTGACGTGGCAAAAAACTTGACACGACTAGAAGGAAACTTTGTTAGTACCGAGCAAGTTGTGGCTGGGAGTTGTCTAACCCACGGTTCTCCCTCAGAAAGCAGTTTCACCATTACTGGTACGGGAGGTTTACCAACCCGTCCTGAAGATGATTTTACTTTGCCATATTCTACTAGCTCAATACGCACCATACCGAGTTCTGTGCGAAGTGATATGGTTGAAAACCCTTCCCCAGCTCGCCAATGGAAACTAGGAGATCCAGTAGTTGAAGCTCAAGGCTTGTATCATCTGGAAAATGGACAGTTTGTAATAAGTAGAGAGTGTTCTTATTAGGCAATATTAATCGCCGAAAGAATAGATGAAATCTCACTTTTTAGTAATTTGTACAAGTGGATTGTGCTTAAGCTGGATATGGATGCCGATGGGTTTAGCACAGATGCCTACCTTAGTTCTACCAGAAACCTTAAAGCCTCGTCGTCTTGAACTGACGCCGTTACCCGAAACTCTGCCAGCTCCTACGTCAACACCTGAGCTTACTGCTCCACAACCTCTTCCTTCTCCACCTGATTCTATACTTGGAGCCAAGGTTAAAGTAAAACGAGTAGAAGTTTTAGGCAGTACAGTTTTTTCTACTGAAGAACTAAATAAAGTTGTAGCACCCTTTGTGGGCAGAGATCTGAGTTTTGAACAACTACTAGAAATTCGTACTGCCATCACAAATTTGTATATCAGCCAGGGGTACACCACTTCCGGTGCATTTTTGCCTTCCCAGGTTCCCCAGGATACTGCTAGTGGTGTAATAAAAATTCAGGTGGTTGAAGGAGATCTAGAAAAGTTAGAAATCATTGGGTTGAAACATCTTAAAGAAGGCTATGTGCGATCGCGCATAGCCTTAGCTGCTGGTACTCCACTCAATATCCGGCGTTTGGAAGAAGCTTTGCAACTATTGCAACTCGATCCGCTGTTTAGCAGGGTACAGGCGGAACTAAAAGCCGGAATAGCGCCAGGGCGTAGCGTGCTAACCCTAAACCTTACCGAAACTCCTGCCATTCATGCTGCATACCTTGTAGAGAATCGAGATTCTCCCAGCGTTGGTTCTATCCGCAATAGCGCCATTTTCAACCACGAGAATCTACTGGGATTAGGCGATCGCCTACACGCCGAAGCTGGATTTACTGAAGGCCTCAAGAGTTACGATTTCAGCTACGACATTCCTGTGAATG
>JAESFH010000292.1_pt1 | contig 18221 bp, 19 predicted proteins | sample 9269381 | NCBI WGS metagenome assembly JAESFH01 (sample SAMN14504062, study PRJNA617094) | algae metagenome | isolation source: Aphanothece sp. CMT-3BRIN-NPC111 and co-occurring heterotrophs from well... | place: USA: Clark Mountains Wilderness, California | collected 2010-04-18
TAGCTTCAAGGCCGACGCAATCGGCTGGCACCTCCGGCTCGATCACCTGCTCGATGCGCTCCAGGTGTGGGGCAAAGCCCTTGCGTGGCCGCGAGGGCCGCGCAGTGGCGCCACTCTTGTCACGTGCCTCCAGCCCAGCCTTGATCTCCTCTATGCCGGTTTCGATCTCGTCGAACACGAAGGCCATCTGCTCGTCATCGAGCGGGTCGTGCCGCAACCGCTCCGAGCGCGTGCCATATTGGGCGCGCTGCAGCATGGCGACGATAGAGGTCAGTCGCGCGATGCGCTCGTCAGCCGTGGCGTTGATAATCTTGAGTTCGGCGATCTGGGCATGGGCAGCAGCGACCATCGCCGAAGTACACCCATTGTTCACCACACCTGGGAACAGCGCCTCGACCCATCAAGGAGATATTCCATCATTCATCTGCAGGGCAACGCATCCGACATCCAGTAGGCTAGTCGGTCGGGTGCGCCTTAGTGCTCGCTTGTCCCGGCGGGACTAAGGCGCCTGCTGAGTCAAGCAAGCGCCCCAAGCCAATGTTAGCGACGGTTGAGGCGTTCGCTGTCGGTGATGCTGCGATCGTCTTCGATTTCGACTTCGGTCTTGCGAACCGTGTCGCTGATCGTTTCTTCACGCTCGAAACCTTCCTTGCGCAGCGAGATTTCCTCGGTAACGCGAGCTTCCTTGCCAACCACGGCCTGTTCGGCATGAGCTTCGGCTTCGATGGTGCGGTCGCGGAAGGCAGCGTCGGCATCGGACAGCGGACGGTCAACGGGACGGCGCTCCAGAGTCACACGCTCTTCGTGCAGGCTCAAATTGGCGCTGACTGGTTCTTCGCGCAGGTAGGAGCGAACACGGACGCGACCCAGATTGACGTCACGCTTTCCGACAACCAGACGCTCGTCTACGACCGGAATTACTTCGTCGTCGGTGCGGCTGGCAAGACGGTCAGATTCGGTGGCAGCGTAGCCAGAGGTGCCAAGACCCGTAGTGCCCAGACCGGCAGCGCCCACGCTCGAGGAGCCATAGCCCAGATCGGTCGCTGTGTCGGCCTGGTAGCCGCTCCAGCCTTCCGAACGCCAGGACTGCTCGCGCTCGTCAAGGTCGACCGAGCCTTCATCGTCGAGGATGTCGACGGCACGGTCATAATAGGCAGAGTCCAGGTCGCTTGCGACCACCATGTAACCGCCGCGGCTTAAGCCTTCGGCATAGGTGTAGCGGTCTTCATCGGGCATGAACAGGTCAGCCAGCGAAGCAAAAAAGCCGCGGTGATGTTCGGTGCGATCCGTAATAGGGGCATCGTTCTCATAGCCTGGAACCAGGCGCACGCTGCCAGCGGGGATGCCAGCGTCGATCAGACGGTCAACGGCGCGCTGTGCGTCATGCTGGCTATCGAACATCGCGGAGACAGTGCGGGTTGCTGTTGCTGAGATTTGGCTCATTTATATGTCCTCTTCTGTTGAGTTGGTCGTCACAACTTGCCGATCGATCACCGCTTCCTGCTTGCGCAGGATTACCGGAACTTCGACCGTCTCGGTTGTTGCAGTCTGGCGAATGTGGATCTCCTCGCGGAGAACCAGCCGTTTTTCGACGACAAGGATTTCCTCCACTACCGGGATGATCGTGACTCGCCTTCAGTGCGGATCGGGGGTGCCTCGTCGATCTCGCGGTCCACTGGAACACGAGTTACCGCGACGTCGGTGCGCTCCAGGGCCGCTGCAACCATTTGTTCCTGACTGCTCGTCCTGGTCTGGACGCGCACCCGGCCAGTGACGACATCACGCTTGGAGAGCGTGGCCGTTTCCTCGACAATTGGGAGCACGTCGTGGTCCTTTTGCATGGCACTTTCCGTCCGCGGCAGGCTCGCCAACGGAAAGACATCCGACATCGTTCCACTTCATCGGCTTGCGCAAGGCGCGCCCTGACGTTGCGCCATGCCGCTCGCCCGCCAAGTCATCATGTTTCGATGCGTCGAGAGGTTGAGGACCCATCTGAGAGTTGCCCCAAATAATCCTGCCTGCCTCCGGCTCCTTTTTCCCACAAACAAGGATTGTCGATGTGCAGGTCAGTATCATGCTTCTGGTTGGCAGCTTCCAGCGAGTCTTCAGGAGGCATGCTACTGCCGACGTACAGACGGGCGTGCCGGCTATGGGAGTGGGGTCACACACGGACCCAGATCACCGCTCCCGTGGGATGATCGAAGGGGATTGGCTTTCCGAACGGATCAGGGTCCTTCATTACCCACGCGAAGACCGACCTATACCTGACCTGCAGCAAACGAAGTTCGTTTACACGATGCTTGTCAAAGGTATTCGAAAGTTCTTGACGGGGTAGGGGGCCGATGCAGTCCGAGAGCTCGACGGTGCCGAAAACTAAACCGCTGCCGCTCGCCGCTAGCCCGATTCTTTCACGGATATTGGTGCGGCTCCCTCGAAGTTCCCACGACTTGCTGCCTGAAAGGATCAAATGCAACCATTCCGTATGCACCAGCAGCACCCGGTTGACCGATTTTGTGTTGTGCCTATTCTTCAAGAACCGGACCTTAACCGATGGCGTGCGACATGTGGGCGAAAAGGAGACGGAATTGGCGGGCAGCATGGCACTTTGGTTCGAGTCATACCAGCCTAGCCACCACGACTCGAAAGCACCGGTGGCCGAGGTCCATCTCAACCTCTGGCGCCACCCTACCGGGGAGCAACGCGACCGTCAGTTCCTCGACATCGGCTTATGGCTGAAGGACACTTACGAGCTTGGCAAGCTCTATTTCTTCATACCAGTTCCGCTTGAGCGGGCCGAAGTCGAGGACTTGAGCCCCAAGATGCGGACCGACCGGATACTGAGCGCCGTGTTCAACGAGGTCGTCACCACTGGGCGAAACACCAAGGACGATTATTTCGTCCCTACGATCGCCGGTAAGCCATACCTCACCATATACGACATCGAACGATGCGGTGGCTTGAGGCTCACTTCACTCGGAACGGGCGATCATGCCGGAACGATGCTAGAGTTTCCGGAGAAACTCAGCCAGTACGTGCGGTCCGCCGGTCCGCATTACCTGAGGTTCCGCGTGAACCTGGACAGCGAGAAGGCCAAGTACTTTTCTTATCACCTCAAGAACAACTCGATCTTGAGCTCGGAAGCTTCTTCGGACGAGTTCACCGAATTGCGCTTCAACGAATTCAGGAACCTGCCGGACGCCGTCACATCCATGGTCACCAGCACGCAAGCTAAACAGTTTACTATCTCTTCGGCCCATTGTTTCCTTCTCCGCGACATGGGCTACGAACTAGCCGCTTCGCATACGGGGATTCACAAGATGCGGCGCTTGGAGGAGCATCTCTGGCAAGGCTACCTTCCCCAAGGCTTGGATTCGCATCTGGATCGCATCCTGGTGTACCACTGGAAATCGGTTGCAGCGCCGGGGGGCAGCATCGGCAGCTTCGTAGCGCTGGCGAAGTTCCGCCTTATAGAGGATATGACCGTCTGGTATGTCTTGGGTATCATCGTTCTGGGAGCGATGGGAAGTGCAGTGGCCGCGACCTTGGCCGAACCCAAGTCCGGGTCGTGGCCGGAGGGATGGTGGGGCAATCCTTTTGCGTTCTCGACCCTTGCTTTGGTGTTATCGGTGGTTGTTTTGCTCGCGCGATTCAGGCAACCAATTTTGGAATGGGTGAGTCGCTTTAGGAGCCGAATGCCTTTTCTTGGCGGGAGCGCGAAATGACCTTTGTTTCCTCGACGTCCGGTCCTGCCGTCGCGACTTCGGACAAAATGATCGGACTTGAACAGGCCTACGACGCGATCGCTTGGCTTGAAAGCGAGTATCCTGGCTTTTGCGACTGGTATTGGGACCGGGTTGTACCCGGCTTGGCCAAAGGCGAACGCCGGCTTACTGCTGTCGAAAGAGGTGATCGCGTGGTCGGGGTGGGAATTAGCAAGCGTACTTCGAGCGAGAGAAAGATGTGCACGATCTGGGTCGATGCGGATTTCGAGGGCAGCGGGCTGGGCGTCCGGCTGATGCGCGACAGCATGCGGTGGCTCGGTACCGACAAACCACTTGCCACCGTCTCGCAATCACGAATGCCCGGCTTCGCCAAGATAATGGCTGGGCTTGGCTATGAACTTACCCAGGTGCTTCCCGACTATTACGTCCAAGGGCAATCGGAGTTCGTCTTCAACGGCGCCTTACAGGTCGATGCCTGATTGAGCGAGCGCGTACTCGAAGTCTTCGACGGCCCCGCTGCGAACGAGCGCGAACGGCACCTCCAGAACCTTGCTCCAGCGTCGCGAGCGTTCGATCTCTGCCGTTTGTAGTTGCGAAAGGGGAAGAAAGCTCTGTCTTCCCTTCTGTCTCCGGCGGTTCTCGAGAGAGGCTTCGTCTTCATCGAACACGGTGGCAATGAGTTGAGGGCGCAAGGACACGACTACCATGTCCGGCACTTCGTAGACACCGTTCCGCGTCTCTATCACAGCATGTCCATCGACCAAGGTTCGAGGCCGAGCCTCGTGCATCGCGTTTGTAAGCGCTTGCATCAGGAAACGCTGGTTCTCTGCTGCGGAAGCTGTATCCAGGTTGTCGATGTTGTGTCGGGCACGGTGTAGTAACGCGCTAGCCCCCAGGCGCACGAAAGACGGGTGCCGCCGTAGGAATTGCTCCAACAGGTGCGTCTTGCCGACGCCGCTTATGCCGGTGACGAGGATCACCCGTTGATACCGTCCAGGTAAATCGGCCATGCCGACGAAGAGCCAAGGCCGCGATCAATACTGCGGGACTTACCCGGACAGCTCAGCCAACATCTCCTTAGGTGATCTGCTCGATGGCCCACGAGTCGGATGCCTTCACCGACAACAACCTGTTCAGATAAGCGGACAGCATGCTGGCGTGCTCCGGCTTCGGTACGAACAGCATAACGGCTCCTTCCTTTCGCTCCAACAGCTCGTGGTGCACGCGAGGTACGAGACCGCCCTCGGTCGTCATGAAGTCCTTCGCAGACAAATTGTGCCAAGGCACCGCTGCGGAAGCGTAATAGCTGCCAGATGCATTGAGGTAACCGAAAAGCGTCTCGCGGTTCGAGCCGTACTGATTGAAGAGGGCAGCGTGCCGCAGATCCAGAACCGTCCTTGGACGACAGGCCTTGATGGTCTGATGAAGGGTGTGGCCGTGCACGCTGTCCATTGCAACGACGTAGACCAACAGCTTGGGTGGCGGCGGCTCGTCGAAAGGCAGTCGTAGTTGGTCGAAACGCGTGGGCGCCTCGGTCCGGCGCTGCACGGGAGGGTGCCTGTGGAGCGGGGCAGGCGGGGTGGCCCGTTGGCCGCCAGTGTTGTCGACGAGTGTCAGGTGGGACTTTGCCACGTCATTTCGCCAGGATTGCCTCGAGGTCGGGATACCCTACCGTCAAGGTGGTCCATTCGCTACCCCACTCGGGTGGTTTCATCTGGAATTGCCCAGAAACTTTGTCCTTCAGCTGCCAAGTTTTCTCGAAAGCGCGCACGTACATCCGCGGCGCAACACCGACGAATGGCCTGAACAGTACCTTGGGGCTGGACTTTGCCTCCCCTTTGACATCGGGAGCGTTCTTCGGGGGCTGCCCGTCTCCGCGCAGGGGCGGAGTCCAGCGGGACGGGTTTACTTCGATGGCGTCCTCGTGGAGCCGGGTTGCGAGGCTCTTCGGGTATGGTTCGATGAATTGGACCTCGTGTACACCTGCGCTGACGATGTGGCGAGCGCAGTAGTGGCAGGGATAGGTCGTGACGAACAGCCTCGTCCCGATCGTCGAAACCCCCTCCCGTCCCGCCGAGAGTAGCGCATCCATCTCGGCATGCACCGCGCGGCTGAATTCCAGAAGCCCACCTAGGCGGGTCTTGCGGATCCGCGCCGCCAGCTCTTCCCTGTCCACCACGGTCGAGAGCTCGGGCAAGCGCGCTATCAGATCGTCGACTATCGCGTTTTGCTGTTCGTTGCTGCTGCAATAGACGGTTTCTCGAAACGCACATCTGTGATCCTCGAACGACTTGGATACCGACGCGAAACGCTCGCCGTATACGCCCCCGCCGGGGGCAGGTACTTCGTTGGTGCCGGTCGCCACCACAGTCCCGTCCGAGTCTACAAGCGCCGCACCTACTTGCCGGGAAAGGCACGCGCTGCGCACACGCGCAGAATGTGCGTGATGCATTGCGGTCTCTTCGATCGTCGGTCGCTCTACGCGCAGATGGCCCACGATGTTCAAGAACCTTCCGAGATCGGTGTCGAGCAGCTTGAGGTTGTCCTGAGGGTCATGCGCAGTGTTGTCCACGAAGAAGTCCGATTCGAAGAAGGCTTCGCTTACCTGCTGCCCGTGCTTCCTCACGTTATCGCCGGAGTCGCGGTCCATGAAACCTGTGACCGCGCTCTGCGCTTCGGGGAGATCTTGCTCCGGGGAGCGGAAGTACTTGCCAAGTATTCTTTTCCGGCGAACGTCTTCCTCGCAAACCACTCCTATCAAGCCGAAAGCACTTCCGTAGGTTCGGCGCAGCAGGAAGATCTCCGCGGGATGGCGGATAGAGTCGACAAGGTAGACGCGGCGTTTGTCGTCGGGATCGACTCTCTTTCCCGGTTCGTATGCTTGGCCAGTCTGCTTTGCCCGCCTCTGGGCAATCTCCCGGATGAACGCCCTTGCGACACCGGCAGCATCTTGCTTGCGCATCGCATCGCCCGCGTCTTGCAGAACCTGCACGACGTCGAGCGGTTCTGTCGACGTGAAGACGTGCCCGTTCTCACCCGCCCAATGGCGGATCAAAGCACTCGCCTTGATAAGCTCGACCTCGTACCCCGCCGCCTCGCACACACGTTGCAAGGCCTTGATAGCCTGCGAGCCGCCCGCGCCGGCTGGCCCTACGACGCCAAAGAAGAGCTCGTGCGACTGACTATCGGCGATTATGGCCTTGCTGTCCTGATTATTCGCGATCGACTGAGCGGCGGAGTTCTTCAGATTGATGGGCGCGGGCAATGTCGTTACTCTATGGCTTCTGATACCGAATGCATCCTCTACCATCAGTTCGTATGTTTTCGGCAGCTTTGCAACGCGGATGACGACGAGGATCCGAGGTAGGGCCGTTCCAGCCAACCTTTGGCTGTTCGGGCCGTCATCGCTGGGGAGTACGCTTTGGCTTCATGGGTCCCCGACCCCGCCGGCTTTCCATTGCAAGAGCTTTCGGTTCCCTGATTGTGCCGGCCGAAGTATGTTCGGGACCGTGCGTGTCAGGGAGCCATGACATGCGTCACGCGATGTCCCTGGCTTGCAACGGTAGGAACAAGTGTCCAGACCTGGCAGTCACAAGACGCAGCACTACGTCCCCAAGGGCTATCTCTCCGCCTGGTGCGATCCGGATGCTCCCGGGGGGATGGAACCCTACGTGTGGATACTCGGTCCTTCCGGAGGTGTCGGGAGGAAGCGCGCGCCGGGGAACCTCTTCAAGGAAACCGAGATCTACACGATACCTGCGCAGGACGGCTCCCGCGACCTGAGCATAGAGCATGCACTGTCCGCGTTGGAAAATGGCCTGAAAACGCTCCTGACGGACTTCATCGCGCCACACCGTCAATTACCGCCACACATGCGATCACGTTTCATAGCGTTCATCGCCGCCATGCATGGACGTACCCCTCAGGCTCGAGAGGTCCAACGAACCCTTTGGCAGAAAGACCTGGATCTCGCCGAACGTAAAGGAGGGATACTCGCTCGCACCTCGGAGCAGGATCAGGGGTCGACCAGTTCCGGTTGCTCCTCGGATGCCGTTGTAAACCTGGACGACCTCAGAAGTGCGGTAGCATCTCCGATGCGGTTTTTGCTGCCGGGAGCGATGGCAGATGGGCTCCCGATATTGCGACAGATGACCTTGACCGTGATGTACACCGACGAGCCCGGCTTCGTTACTTCGGACAGTCCTGTGACCTGGTTCGATCCCACCTTGTCCAGGGACAAGTTTCTGATGCACAAGAGTTCCCTGTCAGATCCGGGCATCGAGATCACGATGCCGCTTTCTCCGAGGCACGCGGTCATATTACATCATCCCTTGACCCCTTCGGAGGCGCCCATGAGGTACATGAAGGCGAATACCGGGGCAGTTGTCGCCCTCAACCGGCGAACTGCGTTTTACGCCGACAAGGTCCTGGTATCGTGGCGGAACGGCTTCGAGCCTGACTGGCAAATACGTCCTACAAGTCGCTGAGACAGTTTCTGAGGGAGATCCGGTCTCCTGACCTTCGCGATCAACAAACATGTGTAGCAATCAAGGGGTTTGCCGCCATCTTTGGCTGAGTATGCCACTGGTACCCTCAAGGTTTCTGGGAAGCTCCGGTCCGATCTTCGGAGACGCGAGGAGGCACTCCCTCGCCATGAACCGGGAACCGGATAGCGGTCATACCCTCGCGTTCGACGGGAGTGTCTCCCCGCAACGGTGCGTCACGGTGCAGGGGCTTGCACCTGCCGGGAGAACCGGCGGACGGGAGGAGGTTGGACATGCGTCCAACCGGAAAGCCGGAGAGCCCAAAATACGAATACGAGAGCGCGGACGAGCTTGTTTTCCGAGGTTAACGCGTGTTGGCAACGTCGCCGTCACGCAAAACCGGGTACTCAGGCGGGTCCCATTGATCGCCTATGTTTTGCGTACGTTCAGGGAACAGGCAACAACGATCAGTGCAGCACCGAGCCAGAACAACTGGCTAGGCACTTCGCGGAAGAACACCAGGCCGAAACCGGCGGCCCAGAGCAATGCCGTATAATCGAGCACTGCGAAGGCAGACACCGGAACGATGCGAAGGCCATAAGTGAGCGACAGGAATGCGACCGCGCCGACTAGGCCGATCGCGGTGGAGAGTCCTACCCAGGGCGCGTCCAATGCCGGCCAGTCGCCAAACGACAGAGGCAGCACGAGGATAGCCGCGATAGCCGATTGGCCAAGTGTCATGGCTTCCGGCGCCTCCCGACCGGAGTGTTGCTTGAGGACGATCAAAGTCAACGCATAGATCACCGGCGCCAGAACCGCGGCAGCCCACACAGACAGGTCGGTGGTGACCGGAAGCAGGCCTCCGAGATCTTTCCCCAGCACTACGATCGCCGAGCCGCAAGCAGCCAGCGCAAGGGTTCCCAGCGCGGTCGGTCCGAGGCGTTCCTTGAACACCAGTCCCCCCAAGACGGTCACGTAGACCGGAGCTGTCATGCCCAACGCGGCCACGACGGCGAGCGGCAGGTGAGCGACAGCGTAAAAGAACATGGAGGCAGTGACGACGAAAAGGCATCCCCGCAGCACCACGCGTGGCAAGTCTGACAAGCGAGGCCACTGCTGTCGTGTTAACGTGATCCACAGGCCCAGCCACAATGCTGCGCCAGCATATCGGACGAAAACAATCTGGAAGGTATTGAGGTGACTTCCAAGTGCCTTTGCAATTGCATCCATCAAGCAAATAAGGGCGATTCCCGAAGCACACAGCAGCAAACCGTTTGAAGATCTCATCGCTCGCTGCCGCCTTCACCGAAACAACCGACGCCAGAGTGGAGGGTGCCAGAGCACCCGCAACCTGACCAAGGTGAATGCGCCAGCAGAGTTCCCCTTCGCACGCCACCTTTGTGCGCTGTGCTCCACACCACGCCAACTTTGCCACCTATGAACGCTAGGTTGGATAGTATCTCCCCACCAGTCCGCCGTTTATCAGATGCCCAACGGCCCGTCGCGGTTACGCGGCGTTCGCCGCTGACCCTAACACCGCCTGCCTCCTCTTCGCGCGGGAGCGATGGGTCACCCGGTGAAAGAACGGTTCTCTCGCCGGACGATAACGCGCCAGGATTGGCTCTCAGGCTCGGCTGCGCCTTAGACCAAGCAGAGGTCGCGAACCGTAGACCTAGACGGATCGATGCTTGAAGCCACCAGTGGGCGGATCATCGACGATCAGGGGCGAACAGTGCTGATGAGTGAGGCAAGCATTTCCAATTCCTCTCCGGTCAGGTCCGTCAATGGGGAGCGCACGGGTCCGACATCGAATCCCCTGAGCCTTACGCCGGCTTTAACTGCCGATACAGCGTATCCCTTGCCGCGGTTGCGAATGGCCATAAAGGGATAAAAGAAGTTAGTGAGCATCTTCTCGCATTCCGTCGTACGGCCGCCACGCAGCGCCGCGTAGAACTTCACCGAAACTTCCGGCACGAAGTTGAACACGGCAGAGGAGTAGGTCGTGAACCCCGCGGCCAAGTAGGCTTCCGCGAACAGCTCCGCTGTCGGCATTCCTCCTAGATAGACCAGGCGGTCCCCCATCGTAGCCGTGATGTGGCGCACAAGTCCCAACTCGCCGGAGCCGTCCTTGAATCCAACCAGATTGGGACACGCGTCGCACAGGCGCTCGAGCGTATCGACCTGCAGTATGGAGTTGTCACGGTTGTAGACAACCACGCCTACGCCCACCGCGTCGCAGACCGACTTGACGTGATGGAACAGTCCCGCCTGAGGTGCGTCGATTAGATAGTGGGGAAGCAGCAGGATGCCATCCGCTCCTGCCTGTTCCGCAGCCCGGGCTATCGTCACGGCCATTTCGGACCCGTATCCGCAGCCCGAGATGATCGGCATGGCACCGGCGGCCCCCTTGGCCACCCGGACCATCGAAGGTACTTCGTGCGGCGTTAGCGAGAAGAACTCGCCAGTGCCGCCTGCGGCAAAGAGTGCTGCAGGTTCGAAGCCGCATAACCAACCCACATGATCGGCATAGACAACTTCGTTGAACCTGCCCTCGCCGTCGAAGGGAGTGACGGGAAAAGAGAGCAGGCCGGAGCCGAGGACGGTCTTGAGGGCTTGAGGATCCATTGGTCATTCCGCTTCGAGTTTGTGCGATGCCTTCTTCGGCCGGTCGTCTGAGTGGATTACGCTGAGTCTGCAGGGTAGAGTGTCTCAACCCGCAATGATCATGTCCGCGGCCTTCTCCGCTATCATGATGGTTGCTGCGTTGGTGTTGGACGAAACCAGGCGCGGCATGACCGAGCTGTCGCATATGCGAAGTGCTTCGACGCCAAGGACGCGAAGCTCGTGATCAACGACAGCGGTATCTCCCCTGCCCATTCGGCATGTTCCAACGGGGTGGTAGGCCGAGCGCCCGTGTTCCCGCGCGAATTGTGCGCAGGCCTTGCGGTCGACGATCGCAGGTCCCGGTATGTGCTCCTGTTTTATAAGCCTTCGCAAGCTGGGTTGCGACAGTATCGCTCTGCTGAGCTCGATCCCGTCAACTGCGCGCTCCAGATCGTATGGATCCGAAAGGGCATTCGGGTCGACGATCGGCATGTCGTTCGGATCCGACGACCTCAGCCTGACCGTGCCACGGGAGCGTGGCCTTACGAAATAGGAATTCAAGGTGCAGCCATGCCCTCCCGGCACTCCGTCGACCCCTTGCTCGACGCCCGCTCCGGGTAGGAAATGGAGTTGGAGATCCGGTGTCTTGGCGGAAGGATCGCCCCACCAGAAGGCGCCCGCTTCCACGATGTTGGACGCCACTGGCCCTTTCTTGAACAAACCATATTCAAGGGCCGCCGCAGCCTTCCAGCGCAATGTCTTGTAGCGGTCGATGCCATGGGAGCCGTTCAACTCGGACAGGATGTCCACGTCCGTGTGGTCCTGCAGGTTTTCGCCAACGCCAGGAAGATCGTGGACGACGTCCACTCCTACCGTGCTCAAATGGTCGGCCGGACCAATCCCGGAGAGCATCAGCATCCTCGGCGATCCGATGGCACCCGAGCAGACGAGCACTTCTACGTCTGCGCGGATGACCTCTACCTCTTTGCCCGAAACGATCTGAACCCCCACAGCGCGGCCGTGCTCGATCACTATTCGACGAACGGCAGTGTTCGTCCGTACCTCGAGGTTGGGTCGATCAAGGGCAGGTTTGAGATAGGCCGTGGCACTGCTGCTACGCCGGCCCGCTCGGGTGGTGGATTGGTAGAAGCCCGCGCCTTTTTGGTCGCCAGCATTGAAGTCAGGGTTAAAAGGAAGACCCGCCTGCTGGGCGGCACGCACGAATGCGCGTGTGAGCGGGTGAGGGTGGATCGAGCTCACCCCCAGCGGACCGTCGGTTCCATGGTGCGGGCCGGCAAAGGTGTCGTTGCCCTCGGACTTGACGAAATAGGGCCTGACCGCATGGTAAGACCAGCCTGCGCAGCCTTCTTCCTCCCACGCGTCGAAGTCCTCGGGGCAACCTCGGGTGAAGACCTGAGCGTTGATCGAGCTGCCGCCCCCGAGGACGCGCGCTTGAGCATAGGACAGCAACCGATCTCCAGTTTCGGGCTTCGCGATGGCCTGGTAGCCCCAAAGAAGGGGACCGGTCGTCATTTTGAAGAAGCCCACCGGCAGGTGGATGTACATATTGCGATCCGGCGGTCCCGCTTCGAGCAGCAGCACCGTCACCTCGGGCTTCTCCGACAATCGGGCTGCAAGGGCGCACCCCGCCGATCCGCCCCCAACGATGATGTAATCCGGCACAGCTTCCTCCGCTACAATTGGCGTACAAACCAGCCACAGCATTACGCTTGAACGGGCAGGAGGAAAAGGGTAAGGTTATCGTCTTGAGGGGTTGTCGTACAAATGAGGAGTTCGACCGCCCTGAGGATTGCTCTTCGGACAGGCCGGAAAGCAGGAACTTTCGTTCCAGGGAGGGACGCCGAATGAAGAACACAACTACATTGGCTATGGGTCTGATGAACCGGCGCATGGTGATGCTGGGTCTTGCTGCTGGCACTGCGATAGCGGCAATGCCGAAGGGAGTATTCGCGCAGGGTGCGCCAACCTTAGTAACCTCCATCCGCTCGCTGTCGAACCCTTACCATGCGGTTTGGAAGCAGGGCGCGGAAGCGTTTGCCGCTGCAGCGGGCCTTGAGCACGTCACCCTGGTCTCCGAAGGCAACAGCGAAAAAGGCATCGCCGACATCAAAGCGATGCTTGCAAAGACCAACGGAAACATGGTGCTCAATTCCGATCCGAACGACACGGCCGACGCCCGCCCGATCGTAGAGGCTTGCAAAGCCGCCGGGGCGTATGTCGTAACCCAGTGGAACAAGCCGGCCGATCTGCATCCGGTGGATTTCAACCCAAATTATGTCTGCCACATCGAATTCGACGGCATTTCGAGCGGCAAGGAGATCGCGAACATCCTTTTCAAAGCCATCGGCGGCTCGGGAGGCATCGTCGCATTGGGCGGGCAGATCTCGAACACCGCAGCGATCGAACGCAAGAAGGGTCTCGACGAGGCGCTGGCTGCCAACCCGGAGATAGAACTGCTCGACTTCCAGGTTGCCAACTGGAAGTCCACGGAAGCCTTCGACCTCACCGGAAATCTGCTGACGCGGTTCGGCGATCAGGTGAAGGGCATTTGGGCGGCCAACGACGACATGGGTGTCGGTGCACTGGAGGCGTTGCGCGCCGAAGGGCTCGAGGGCCAGGTTCCGGTGGTCGGGATCGACGGTATCAAGACCGCTGTAGACGCAGTGCGCTCCGGTGAGTTCGCCGCCACCATCACCTCCGATCCGTTCTGGCAGGGCGGCATCGGCCTGGCGATAGGTCTTGCCGCACTGATGAAGAAGTTCGATCCTGCAAGCGAGCCGCCGGAGCATCGCGAGTTCTACGGCCAGGTGGTCTCGATCACCAAGGAAACGGTCGAGGATTACTACAAGACGAATATCGACTCCGCGCCGACGCTCGATTGGGACGATCTCTGGGGTCGGGTCGTCGGTCCGATCCGCACTTAAAGGTCGGCTGATCGCACCATGGTGCGCAGCAAAGCATCGCCGGCAGCGGTCCATCCGCTGCTGGCAATTCTGTTTGCGGAGGAATTTGAGTTTTGACCGTCCATTCTGAAGCTTCCAAAGCGATCGGAGGTCCCAGACGTGCTGGCTCCTTTTTGGGTCAGGCGTTCTCGGGCGCAGGCGCGTCGAGATGGCGCGCCGCTGCACCGCTCATCGTTCTCGTCGTAATGTGCGTGCTCCTGGCCATCGTCAGTCCCAATTTTATCGAGGTGCGCAACCTCATTCGGATCGCCAATTCATCGGCTGTCCCGCTGACGCTCGCCATGGGAATGACGTTTATCATCCTGATGGGCAGCATCGATCTCTCGGTCGAGGGCGCCTTGTCGATCGCTGCCATGGTGCTGGTCCTACTGGCGGCCAATGACATCAACGGCAGCAATCTGGGCTGGTGGGCCGTAGCCATCGCCATCGTTGCCAGCACAGGCGTCGGCCTTCTAAACGGCTTGGTCCAGACCACGCTGCGCATCCCGTCATTCATGGCAACGTTGGGCATGTGGTTCATCGGCCTGGGCGTATCGGTCTACATGCTGGGCGGCTCGGCGGTGCGGCTCATGGATCCCACGATACGCGTGCTGGCGCTCGAACGCTTCCTAGGATTGCCGTTTGCCGTCTGGGTCGCCTTGGGAGCGCTGCTCCTGGCGGTCGTGATACAATACCATACCCGCCTGGGCCGCCACATCGTCGCCCTCGGCGGCGCCGAGGACATCGCTGAACTATCCGGCGTCAATCCGCGCACTGTGCGCATCGCTGCGTTCGGCGTCGCCGGCTTCTTCTTCGGCATTGCAGGTGTGCTCTCGGCCGCGCAGTTGGGGCAGTCCAACGCGGTGATTGCAGATGGTCGACTTTTCGCTTCCGTTACGGCAGTCGTCGTGGGCGGTACTGCGCTGACCGGCGGCGAAGGCGGAGTGCTCAACACTTTGGTGGGCGTGCTGATAGTTACTGTTCTCGCCAACGGCATGGTGTTGCTCGGCGTCTCGCCATACGTGCAGCAGACCGTGCAAGGCCTGATGATCATCGCAGCCGTCGCCGTGTCGCTCGATCGCATGCGCCTCAAGATCGTGAAGTGACAGCCATGTTGACCGTAAGCAAAGTTTCCAAGTCCTTTCCCGGGGTTCAGGCGCTCAAGAACATCGATTTGACCATCGGGCCTCATGAAGTCGTGGGCCTGATCGGCGAGAATGGGGCCGGCAAGTCTACCCTCATGAAAATTCTGGCAGGCACGCAGCGCCCCGACAGCGGGTCGCTCCTGCTCGATGGGAACGCGCTGCGCCTGAACAGCACACGCGACGCGGCGGCCAACGGCATCGGCATGGTGTTCCAGGAGCAGTCGCTGCTGCTAAACATGTCCGTCGCCGAGAATATTTATCTCGGCCAAGAGGAGCAGTTCACGCGCTTCGGTATAGTCAACTGGCGCAGGATGCGCGCGGCCGCCCGCCGCCAGCTCGACAAAATCGGTGTCGACATCGACGTTGCCGTCCGCACCTCGGAACTCAGCTTCGCCGCAAGGCAGATGGTAGAATTGGCGAAGGCATTGACGCTGGAGGAGACGGTGTCCCGGCAGCTGATCATCCTGCTCGACGAACCGACTTCCGTGTTGAACGGTGCCGACATCGACGTGCTGTTCGAACGCGTCCGCTCACTTAAGTCGCGTGCGAGCTTCGTATTCGTCTCGCACCGCCTTGACGAAGTGCTCCGCATCTCCGACCGCGTCTACACCATGAAGGACGGCGAGGTCGTCGACGAACGTGCTGCGGCAGGCGTCACGGCGTCCGAGCTCCACGAAATCATGGTTGGGCGCGGCCTGCAGACCGAATACTACAAGGAGCCCCGGCAACTGCCCCCCAAGAACGCGGTCGCCATCGAGGTCAAAGACCTCGGTGTCAGAGGCTCGTTCCGCGGCGTCAATTTCACGATCAACGAAGGAGAAATCCTAGGCATTGCCGGCGTCGTCGGATCTGGACGTGAAGAGATAACACGGACCATCGGCGGCTTCCTGCCCCAGACAGAGGGCAGCATTATCGTTCAGGGCAAGCCAGTGCGGTTCACCTCGCCGCGCCAAGCCGTTCGGAAGAGCATCGGCTACATCCCACGAGAGCGCAAAATCGAGGGGCTGGTAATGTTCTTGTCCGTTGCGGAGAACATCTCTCTCGCCGACCTGTCGAGCGTCATGCGGGGCGGTGCCATCGATTACGGCAAGGAACGCAAGCTGGCGCAGGAGTGGATCAAGAGGCTCCGCATCAAGGCGCCAGGCCCCGATGTCGCATGCCGCAAACTATCGGGGGGCAACCAGCAGAAGGTCGTCCTGGCCCGATGGATGACCGCCGGATCGAGAATTCTGATCCTTGACCACCCAACTAGGGGGCTCGATGTCGGCGCCAAGGAAGAAGTTTACGAGCTCATAAGGGACCTGTCGGCCCAGGGCATCGCCATCTTGTTGCTGTCGGACACGTTGGAGGAAACCATCGGCCTTGCGCACAGGGTTCTGGTTATGCGCGATGGGGAGATAACTGCCCGTTTCGATGCAGCTGCAGGTGCCAAGCCTCAGCAAGTCGATCTCGTTGCGGCAATGGTTTGAGGGGACGGCCGTGAAAAGATTGAGAGAGATGTTTTCGGGCGGGTGGGTTCAGGGGGCTGTTCCGCCGGCAGTGCTCGTCGGTCTTCTGCTGATCATTCAATTGGCGTCGCCAGGGTTCTTGACCGGCGAGACGCTCGCCCTGCTCCTTGGCAATGCCGCAGTGCTCTTCATCCTGGCCACGGGGGTCACCTTCGTCATCCTGATCGGCGGCATCGATCTTTCGATCCAGGCCGTTGCTTCGCTGTCGAGCGTCATCCTCGCCCAGCTCCTGCCGAGCATGGGGCTTCTGGCCTTCCCCGTGGCGATCGGAGCCGGACTGGTTGCGGGCACGGTGAGCGGTATCGTACATGTGCGGCTCAGAGTTCCGTCGTTCGTCGCGACGCTGGCAACCGGCGGCGTGGTCGCAGGCATAGCTCTGTGGCTCGCTGACGGCAGGACGATAACCATCGAGGAAGGCGGTCGTCTCAGCACCACCTGGATCAACGGAACGGTCGCAGGCGCCCCCGTGGTCGTCATCATCTCGGCAATAGTTGGCGTGCTCAGCTTCCTGCTGCTGCGCTACACTCGCTTCGGTCGGCACAGCATGGCGGTCGGCGCAGGCGAGCCAGCGGCAATCGCCGCCGGCGTAGATGTAGACCGGACCAAGATCGTGGCGTTCGCGATCTCCGGCATGCTGGCCGCAGTGGCCGGCGCCGTTCTGGCGGCCAGGCTCTCCAGCGGCTCGCCGAGTCTCGCCAACCAGCTGCTTCTGCCTGCGATCGCGGCAGTGATCGTGGGAGGAACCGCGATCACCGGCGGTCTCGGCGGTGTAGCCCGCACTGCCGTCGGCGCCCTGATCATTTCCATCGTTCGGATCGGAATGACATTCGTCGGCGTGAACATCTTCGCGGAGAACGTGGTCTTCGGCGCCGTGCTGATCATCGCGGTCGCGATAACGATAGACCGCAGCAAGATTGCCATCATTAAGTAGAGCGATGCGGCCCGGTCCTGCGACCGGGCCACGCGATCAAGCGTACATGGTGTCGAGGTCGATCAACTCGATCCGGTACCCATCAGGGTCCTCGATGAAGGCGATGTGCGTCGTGCCGTGCTTCATCGGGCCCGGTGCGCGCGGAATCTTGGCGCCCTGGTCCGCCAGGCGCTTGCAGACGCCATGAATGTCGCGCACGCCCAATGCAAGATGCCCGAAGCCAGTGCCGAGGTCATAGCCTTCCGATCGACCATAGTTGAAGGTCAGCTCCACGACGGTGTCCGTCTCCTCCGGACCGTAGCCGACGAAGGCGTTGGTGAACTGGCCCTCCGGATAGTCATCGCGCCGAAGCAGCTTCATTCCGAGCATCTCGGTGTAGAACTTGATCGAGACATCGAGGTCGAAGACCCGGATCATCGTATGCATCATGCGAAAGCTCTGCTGCTCGCCCATGGTTATCTCCTGAATAATGTTGGTTCATGGTGCGTTCTCAGTCGGAAGCGGGCCGCAGGGGCGCCAAACTCATTGTTCAAACACACTATTGTATGATAACCATGCAAGTGGTTCAGTTGTCTAGATGCGCGCGCCGGAGAGTTCCCATGAGTGTTGCAGTAGCCCCGTCCAGCACCTTGGCGGATCTCGTTGCGGCCATGCCGGACGACACGATCCTGACCAATGCAAAAGACTTGGCTCGTTACAGCACCGACTGGTCGAAGGACCATTTCGGGCTGCCCCTTGCAGTGGCGCTTCCCCGATCCACGGAAGAGGTTTCCGCGCTCCTCGCCCATTGCAATGCCCGAGGCATCCCACTGGTGCCGCAGGGAGGTCTCACCGGCCTGGTCGGAGCAGCGGTCGCCGCGCCTA
>JAESFH010000293.1_pt1 | contig 18154 bp, 16 predicted proteins | sample 9269381 | NCBI WGS metagenome assembly JAESFH01 (sample SAMN14504062, study PRJNA617094) | algae metagenome | isolation source: Aphanothece sp. CMT-3BRIN-NPC111 and co-occurring heterotrophs from well... | place: USA: Clark Mountains Wilderness, California | collected 2010-04-18
GGAGATGAATTCAACGGCCGCGCCGGCTGCCGTTTAGATTCTCGCCATACCTGCTAATCAGCTCGAGCGCGCGACTCGGTCTCGTTTCCGCTGGACGACGCGGGAGACGCTTTGCGAAGCTCGGCACCGGGAGCTCTCGACCCTGCATAAATGCCTGATGCGCCAGAGTCTGATCTCAAGCTCGAGATCGCGCACGTCTTACTGATCGACATCTGCGGCTATTCGAAGCTGCTCGTCAACGAGCAGATCGACCTTCTCCAGAAGCTTAATGGCATTGTCCGGAGAACCGCACAATTCCGCGCCGCGGAGGCGAACGGCAAACTGATGCGGCTGCCGACCGGAGATGGAATGGCGCTCCTCTTCTTCGAGAGCGCCGAAGAACCGGTGGAATGTGCGCTGGAGATCGCACGAGCGGCCAAGGCGGACCCTCTGTTGAAGCTCCGCATGGGTGCGCACAGCGGGCCGATCAAGCAGGTGAACGACGTCAATGACCGCGCAAATTTCGCCGGCGCCGGCATCAACATGGCGCAGCGGGTTCTGGACTGCGGCGATGCCGGCCACATCCTGCTCTCGAAGCGCTTAGCCGAAGATCTGACATCGTACCGGCACTGGAATCCCTACCTTCACGATCTCGGCGAATGCGAAGTAAAGCATGGCGTCAAGATGCACCTGGTGAATCTGTGCAAAGACGGCGTCGGCAATCCCGCCACCCCGGAGAAGCTCCGTCTGCAACGGCGCCGCCTCACGAGGTTGCAAGGCGCCCTTCAGCGATCGGCCTCAGGATCGTCCGCGCGCAACCGCACGGTGCTCGCAGCAGGTCTATTGCTCGTCGCCGCCGCGATCGCGGCATGGTCGCTCCTCGGCGGAGCGGAGGGCGGCCGCAGCATCGCGGTGCTGCCATTTGGAAACCTAAGTGATGAGAAAACCAACGCGTATTTCGTCGATGGCGTGCAGGACGAGATCCTGACCAACCTCTCGAAGCTCCGCGGCCTCAAAGTGATCAGCCGCACTTCCGTCATGCAGTACGATCCCGACGCAAAACGGAACGTGCGGGAAATCGCGCGCATCCTTGGCGTCTCGCACATCCTGCAGGGCAACGTGCAGCGCATTGGCAATCGCGTCCGCGTGCACGCGCAGCTGATCGAGGCCAGCAGCGACGCGCAGGTGTGGGGTGATCGCTACGACGGCGAGCTCGAAGACGTCTTCGCGATCCAGAGCAACATCGCGCAAGAGATCGTCACGCAGCTGCGAATCCGGCTCTCACCGGAGGAAAAGGCGGCCGTGGAAGAACGCCCAACGAACGACCTCATGGCGTACGAGCTCTACGTGCCAGCGAAGCGGTTGATCGACGGTGCCGTCTTCAGTGCCACGGCAAAGGACGACCTGACGAACGCAGCCGCGATGCTCACGCAAGCTGTGAATCGGGATCCCAACTTCGCCGCCGCGTTCTACCACCTCGCCCACGCGCACGATCAGCTTTACTTGCGCTTCGACCGGACAGCCGCGCGGCTGGCACTCGCCGAAAGCGCTTCCGAGAGCTTGCGCCGTCTCCGGCCGCATTCCGGTGAAGCGCATCTCGCGCTCGCGAAGCATCTGTATTGGGCCTACAGCGACTACGAACGCGCGCGCCGCGAACTCGCGATCGCAGAACGCCTGCTGCCTAACGACCCGACGCCGCCGCTGCTCAGCGCCTACATCGATCGCCGCCAGGGCCGCTGGGAAGACTCGACGCGGAACTTCAATCGCGCCTTTGAACTCGACCCGCGGAACCCGTTTACCCTGCAGCAACTAGCGTTGACCTACCTCATCCAGCGCCGTTATCCCGAGATGGCGCAGACGCTCGATCGAGCGGTTCAACTCGCGCCGGATGACCTCGCCTCTCGCCTGCAGCGCGCGACGGTCGATCTGGAGTGGCGCGGCGATACCAAGCCGCTGCAGGCTGTGATCCAGCAGGCGGTAGCCACAAACGCGGCGGCCGCCGCGGTTGTCGCCGATCGCTGGATCGATCTCGCCCTGAACGACCGTGACGCCGCTGCCGCTGAGCGCGCGCTCGCGCAGTTGAGCCCGGATGGCTGCCACTTCGCCTCGCTGCCGTTTCCCCGCAGCTGGTGCGAAGGCCTCGCGGCACGATTGCGCGGCGACCAGGAGGCGGCACGCCGCGCCTTCACTGCGACACGCGACGAAGCGGCGCAGACCGTGCTGAACCTGCCTGATTTTGCCGGTGCGCTCGGTGTCCTCGGGATGGCGCATGCCGCGCTCGGTGAAAAGGAGCCGGCGATTCGTGCCGGGTTACGCGCCGTCGAGTTGGAGCCCATCAGCAAAGACGCGGTGAATGGACCGGTGTTCGTCGGGAACCTCGCGGTCATCTACGCGTGGGTTGGCGAGAAAGAGCTCGCACTCGAGCAGCTCGCGCGTGCTACCTCCGTGCCGAGCTACTGGAGCTACGGCAACCTTCTGCTACATCCCTATTGGGATCCGTTGCGGGGCGATCCGCGTTTTGATGCGATCGTGGCTTCGCTCGCGCCGCGGAGCTCAGATTAAGAGTTGCCGCAACTTCTCCGCTCGCTCCTTGCCCTCCATGCACATCCTGCTGATCGAAGACGAACAGAAAACGGCGGCATTCCTCGAGAAAGGGCTGCGCGAGGCCGGCTACAAGGTCGAGGTGGCGCGTGACGGGAGCACAGGCGCGGAGCTGGCACGCGCGACATCGTTCGATCTGCTTATCATCGATGTGATGCTGCCGAAGAAGGATGGCTGGGCGATTGTGCAGGAACTTCGCGCGGCCAACATTCGCACGCCGATTTTGTTTCTCACCGCGCGCGATAGCGTGCCCGACCGCGTGAAGGGGCTCGAGCTGGGCGCGGATGATTACCTGGTGAAGCCGTTCGCGTTTTCGGAATTGCTGGCCCGAGTGCGGTCGCTCCTGCGGCGCGCGCCGGTGCATTCCGAGGAGCAATTGCGCGTCCACGATCTCGAGATCGACACGCAAAGGCATAAGGCCAGTCGTGCCGGCATGGCTTTGAATTTGGCGCCGAAGGAATTCCTTTTGCTCGCGCAGCTCGCGCGCTCGCCGGGCGAAGTCGTCTCGCGGAGCGCGATCGTTTCGCACGTTTGGGACATGCAGTTCCACCCGGATACGAATGTCGTCGACGTCGTGGTGCGGCGCTTGCGTGCGAAGGTCGACGATCCGTTCGAGACGAAGCTGGTCCACACGATCCGAGGCGTCGGTTATGTCCTCAAGGCCGGCTGAACCGCGCTCGATCGCATCGCAGCTGATCCTGCTCTTCACCGTCTCGGCCGCGGTGCTGTTCTGCTGCGGGTTAGGGATTCTGTATTGGATCGTCGTCCGTCATGCGTTTGCGGAAGATGACATGGCGTTGCGCGACCGAGTGGTGGCGACGCGCGCGGATCTCGCGCGGCCGAGCGGCGCGCGTGGAGTGCATGAAAAGCTGCAGATGCCGCGCGCAGGCGAGCGCGTGACTTACTGGGTGCGAGTGCTCGACGCGGAAGGCCAGACGCTCGCGACTACCCCAGACATGGAAGCGATCCTGCCCGTCGACGTTTTTCCCGCGCCTAACAGGTCGAACGCCACCATTCCCCCGCCGAAGCATTATCGCACCCGCGGAAAGTTTTTCGCGCTCGTGGCAACGGCGGAGACGGCCGGCGATCTCCCGGTTACCCTCCACATCGCGCAGGATCGTTCCGTCGATCAGGATTTCTCGCGAACATTCGGCGCGCTCATCGCAACGGTGCTGCTCTTCGGGATCGTCGCCTCTGCGTTGATCGCCCGCAGCGTGACGAAGCGCGGGCTCCGGCCGTTGGTGCAAATGACCGAATTGCTGCAGCGGATCGGGCCGGAGCGTTTGCACGAACGGTTGCACGCCGGCTCGTGGCCGCGGGAACTTCAGCCGGTTGCGCTGGCGTTCGATGCGGTGCTCGAGCGGCTCGAGGATTCCTTCACGCGGCTTTCGCAATTCTCCGCCGATCTCGCGCACGAACTGCGGACGCCGATCGCGAATCTCCGCGGCGAGGCCGAAGTCGCGCTCACCCGGCAGCGGACGACGGACGAATACCGGGAGGTGATCGAGTCGAGTGTGGCGGAATGCGAACGGCTCTCGGGGATCATCGACAATCTCCTCTTCCTCGCGCGCGCCGAGGCGGCGGAGGGACACATCGAGCGGACCCGTTTCGACGGGCGTGCGGCGATTGAAAAAATCGCGGCCTACTTCCGCACCCTCGCTGAAGACCGGCATGTGGAGATCAGCTGTGGCGGCGCAGGCGAGATCGACGCCGACCCGCTGTTATTCAGCCGAGGCGTGAGCAATCTCGTCGACAACGCGCTCCGCTTCACGCCGGACGGCGGGACAATCGCCATCACCGTCGCCACCGATGCGACCGGCGCGGAGGTGTCGGTCCGCGACAGCGGCAGCGGCATCGCACCGGAGCATCTCCCGCGCGTGTTCGATCGTTTCTATCGCGCCGACTCTTCGCGCAGCTCGACGGGAACGGGTCTCGGGCTCGCGCTCGTGAAATCAATCGCGGACCTGCACGGCGGGTCGGCCAAAGTGCGAAGCGAGCTCGGCCGCGGCACAACGGTCACATTGATGTTCCCGCATCAGCGCGAGACGGATGCGCCGCCGCAATCTTCTTAACGGCGCCGTTACCTCCCGCGCGGCTTTTCCGTTTGCGATTCCGGCCGCGAGCCGCTTGCATCGACCAGCCGCATGAACGCCGCCCACGTCCACCTCGTCCTCAATCACATTCCGGTGGTCGGCATTCCGGTTGCGGCCGCGGTGCTGTTGTACGGCCTGGTGCGTGGCAGCGAGGAAGTCAAGCGGGTGAGCCTTCTCGCGTTCCTCGCGATCGCGATCATCACGGTGCCGACATACCTCGCCGGACAGGCAGCCGAGGACATCGTCGAGCATCTGCCGGGCGTCGACGATGACATCATCCACACGCACGAGGCCGCGGCGACGATCGGGCTGGTCGTCACTTCGATCCTTGGCGTGCTTTCAGCAGTCGGACTCCTGATTTCGTTTTTCGTCGGACGGCTCAGCACCCTCCTCACAATCCTGTTCCTGCTCATGTCACTCGGCGTCTCGGGCTGGCTCAGTCGAGTGGCGAATCTCGGCGGAAAAATACGCCACACCGAGCTGCGGACTGGGGCAAGCTTCGACGATGATGATCACGACGAAGGCGATGACGACGGTGGCGGCGGACGACGCGGCCGCAATCGGCGCGGACGCGATCGTTAAACACGAGATGTCGCACGCCACCTAGCGACGCCGCTCTGTTGGCGTGACGAGGTGGCAGCTCTTAGACGCCGAAACGGCGACAGAGCGCCGTAGCTACAGGTGCGGCCTAACGACGGCCCGGGTCAAGCCGTCCGGCCGCAGCAGTTTTTGTATTTCTTACCGCTGCCGCAGGGGCATGGCTCGTTGCGACCGACTTTCGGCATCTCGCGGCGGATCGGTGGCAGATCGAGCTTCAACTCCGATCCCTCCCGATCCTCCGCCACCGCGGTCGCGGCAGAACGGCCATTCGAAGTCTGCGTGCGCCCATCCAGTGCCGGACCCGGCATCGGGCCGTTTGCAGTCGGCGCGGTGGGCGCATGTTCGCGCAACAGGAACTGCGGCAAGGTAGACAGGAAGGTCTCGAATGCCTGCAAGTTCGACGTGCTGCGGAAGAGATTGTGCAGCACTTCGTTCTTAATGTTCGCCATCAGCTCGACGAACATCTCGTAAGCCTCGGTCTTGTATTCGACCAGCGGATCCTTCTGCGCGTAACTGCGCAGGTAGACGCCCTCGCGGAGCGCATCCATCGCGTAGAGATGTTCCTGCCAGAGACGATCGATCGCGTTCAGGATGATGTAGCGCTCGAGGCTCTTCACGGCGGTCGGTTCTTCATGCGACGATTTCCGCTCGTATGAATCCTTGATCTTCTCGATCAGGAACTGCGCGTTTCCTTCCACCGACCGGCTCTCGAACTGCGCCTTCTCACTCGTTAGGCCGAGCGGGAAGGTGGTATTCACCCAGTTCAGCAACGCCGGATAGTTCGCCTCGTCGCCGACGCCGTTGCCGAGGTGCTCGCGCACTTTTGCCGGCACGGCTTCCTCGATGACTTCGTAGATCAGCTTGCGCGGTTCTTCGCTGTCGATCGCGTCGTTGCGATAGGTGTAAACGACCTCGCGCTGATTGTTCATCACGTCGTCGAAATCGAGCGTGCGTTTGCGCGCGAGATAGTTCCGCTGCTCGACGCGCTTCTGCGCCGTCTCAACCGACTTGTTCAACCACGGATGCTCGAGCTCCTGGCCTTCCTCGAGGCCGAAGCGCTCCATGATTTTCGTCATGCGATCGGCCGCGCCGAAGTTGCGCATGAGATCGTCCTCGAAACTCACGTAAAAGCGCGAGCCGCCGGGATCACCCTGCCGGGCGCAACGTCCACGCAGCTGCCGATCGATGCGCCGCGATTCGTGCCGCTCCGTGCCGATGACAAACAGCCCGCCGAGTTCCGCGACGCCTTCGCCGAGCTTAATGTCCGTGCCGCGGCCGGCCATGTTCGTCGAGATCGTGACGGTGCCCGCCTGTCCGGCGCGCTGCACGATCTCGGCTTCCTGCCGGTGATACTTCGCGTTCAGGACGTTGTGCGGGACCTTCTCGCGCTTCAGCATTCGGCCGAGCAACTCCGATGCTTCCACACTCACGGTGCCGACCAGCACCGGCTGGTTCTTGCCGTGGCGTTCTTTGATCTCGGCAATGACCGCGTTGTATTTCTCGCGTCGCGTTTTGTAGATGCGGTCATTCGCGTCGAGCCGCGCGATCGGGCGATTCGTCGGGATGGCGTTGACGTCCAGCTTGTAGATGTCGTGGAACTCAGCCGCTTCTGTCTCGGCCGTTCCGGTCATGCCGGCGAGCTTTTGATACAGCCGGAAATAATTCTGAATCGTGATCGTGGCGAGCGTCTGCGTCTCGCGATCGATCTGCACGCCTTCCTTCGCTTCGACCGCCTGGTGCAAGCCATCGCTCCAGCGCCGGCCCGGCATCTTACGGCCGGTGTACTCGTCGACGATGACCACCTTGTTCTCCTCGACGACGTACTGCACATCCTTCTCGAATAACGAGTAGGCGCGGAGCAGCTGCGAGATGTTGTGGATGCGTTCGCCCTGCGCGTCGCAATGCTTCTGCCGCTCCACTTTCAGGCGCTCCTTCTCTTCGTCCGAGAGGCCGGGCGTCAGATCAATCTCTGTGAATTCGCTGATCAAGTCGGGCAGCACGAACGCGTCCGGCTCGTCGGGATTCAAAAACTGGCGCGCCTGCTCGGAGAGATCGGAGTCATTCGTCTTCTCATCGATCGTGAAGAACAGCTCCTCCTTCAGCGCGAAGAGTTCTTCTTTCCGCGAGTCCTGGTAAAAACCGAGCTCGGCTTTATCAATCGCGCGCCGTTTCTCCGGATCCTCCATCATGCGCAACAGCTGTTTGTTGCGCGGCTGCCCGAGCTTCACCTTGAACAAAAGCAGACCGCCCTGCGCAATCAGCTCGTCGCGATTCTTCGGATCAGCTTCGGCCTTCTCGAACGCCTCCTTCGCCTCACTCGCGAGACGATTGCAAAGCATGTTCTGCTTCCGGACCAGCTGCTCGACGAGCGGCTTCCAGCGGTCGTATTGATGCGTCGAGACCGTCGACGGTCCGCTGATGATCAACGGCGTGCGCGCTTCGTCGATCAGAATCGAATCGACTTCGTCGACGATCGCAAAATGGTAGCCGCGCTGCACCTGCTGCTCGCGAGTCGTCGCCATGCCATTATCACGCAGGTAATCGAAACCGAACTCAGAGTTCGTCCCGTAGGTGATGTCGCAGGCGTATTGCTCGCGGCGAACATCCGGCGGCTGATCGTGTTGAATGCAGCCGACCGTCAGGCCGAGAAACGTGAACAGTTGGCCCATCCACTCGGCGTCGCGACGAGCGAGGTAATCATTCACCGTGACGAGATGCGCGCCTTTTCCGGTGAGCGCATTCAGGTAGAGCGGCAACGTCGCGACGAGCGTCTTTCCTTCGCCGGTCGCCATCTCCGCGATCCGGCCGCGATGCAATACGATCCCGCCGACGAGCTGCACATCGAAGTGGACCATGTTCCACGTCATCGGCTGGTCCGAGACGGTGAAGCTGTGCTGCATCTCGGTGAGGCGGCGCGCGCCGTTCTTCACCACCGCGAAAGCTTCAGGCAGGATCCGGTCGAGCTTTTGCCACTGCTCGTCGGGGTCGGCCAGCTGCGCGAGCTCCGTCTGCCACTGCTTGGTTTTCGCGCGAAGCTCGTCGTCGCTCAGGGCCTTGAACTGCTCGTCCAACTCGTTGATCCGACGCACGATTGGCATCATGCGCTTGATCTCGCGTTGGTTTTTCGAGCCGACTACCTTCTTTAAAATCCAGCCAACCATGGGGTGAGCAGTATCGGCGAAAAACGCCGAGTCGCAATGAGCGGCCATCCCCTTCCCGCCGACCTCGTCCGACACCGCAGCGCCGTGGATTGTGCCCCGCCGTTTCCCGTCTAGACTCGGCGGATGAAGAAGATCGTCTCCACCACAGATGCGCCCGCCGCCGTCGGGCCCTACTCGCAGGCAGTTCGCGTCGGGCAATTCGTGTTCACCGCCGGGCAAATCCCGCTCGACCCAAAAAGTGGTGTGATCGTTTCCGAGGACATCTCCGAGCAAGCGCGGCGCGTGCTCGACAATCTCACGGCCGTGCTCGCGGCGGAGAATCTAACCTTCGGCCACATCATCAAGACGACGATTTTCCTCACGAGTATGGACGACTTCCAGGCGGTGAACGAAGTCTACGCGAAGTATTTCAGCGACCAGCCGCCGGCGCGCTCGACCGTCGCCGTCTCCGCGCTTCCGAAAGGCGCGCGGGTCGAAATCGAATGCATCGCCGTTTCCGATCAGAAGCCGGCGGGTGGCCAGTTGAGCGTCGACGTTGGCGAGTAATCCAGCGGGGATGAGCGATGATCTGCTGGCGTTGTTCCGCAAAACGGGCGCGCTGCTGGATGGCCATTTCGTGCTGCGGTCGGCGCTGCACAGCCGGCAGTTCTTCCAATGCGCGCTACTCTTGCAGCACACCGGGATCGCCGCCGACGTTTGCGGCCGATTAGCCGATAAACTCCGCTCGATCGATTGCGACGCGGTCATCTCGCCTGCCCTCGGTGGCATCGTGGTCGGGCAGGAGGTCGGGCGCGCGCTCGGGAAACGCCACATCTTTGCCGAAAAGGAGGCTGGCGGTTTGGTGTTGCGGCGCGGCTTCCAAATCGCGCCTAACGAGCGATTCGTTGTTGCGGAAGACGTTGTGACACGCGGCGGGCGCGTCCAGGAGACAATCGACATCGTACGACAGCATGGCGGCGTCGTCGCGGCTGTCGGCGTGATCGTCGATCGCAGCGGCGGCAAACGGCCCGATTTCGACTGCCCATTTGTCAGCCTGGTCGAGTTGAACGTCGAGACGTTTGAAGCCGACCGTTTGCCGCCCGACCTCGCCGGCACGCCGGCTGTCAAACCAGGCAGCAAATAGCCGCGGCGCCCGGCATAATCTTGACACGCCAGAGGCGGCTTCTAGTTTCGGTCATCCGTCGCCGCTGCTGCTGCGAATCCATCTTGTGAATTCCATTTCCGCCTTCACTCGCTCGTCGATTGGACGGAAATTCATCGTAGCGGTGACCGGCGTGATCCTCGTCGGATTCATCATCGGACATCTGCTCGGCAACCTGCAGATCTTCCTCGGCCAGGAGGCTATTAACCATTATGCGGAGACGCTCCGCGCACTCGGTCCATTGCTCTGGGTGATCCGCGCGTTCCTCCTCATCGTCGTCGTCCTGCACATCTACTACACGATCCGCCTTGCGATCGATAACCGCCGCGCGCGCCCCGCGCGGTATGAGAAGCAAGAGCACGTCAAAGCGACGCTCGCATCGCGGTCGATGGCGATCAGCGGCCTGCTTCTCTTCGCGTTCATCGTCTATCACATCGCGCATTTCACGGTGCGCGTCGCCGACCCGCGGTTCGCGTTATTGAAAGCCGATCCGCTGAACCGTTACGACGTTTACTCGATGATGGTCTACGGCTTCCAAAACGTATTCGTCTCAGCATTCTACGTTGTTGCGATGTTCCTGCTCGCGCTGCACCTCAGCCACGGTGCGTCGAGTTTCTTTCAGTCGTTAGGCTTGAATGATAAGAAACTGACGCCGCGACTCGCGTGGGGCGCGCGCGTTTTCGCCTGGCTGATCTTCATTGGTTACATCTCGATGCCGGTCGCCGTTCTGCTCGGCCTGATCAAACCCGCGCAGCAGCTATGATCGGCTCGTTCCAATCAAACGTCCCGTCCGGTCCGCTCGAGCGGAAATGGACCGATTACAAGGACCACGCACGTCTCGTGAGTCCGGCCAATCGACGCAAGCTCGAGGTGATTGTCGTCGGTACCGGTCTTGCCGGCGGTTCGGCGGCGGCGACGCTCGGTGAGCAGGGCTACAAAGTGAAATGCTTCTGCTTTCAGGATTCACCGCGACGCGCGCATAGCATCGCCGCGCAAGGCGGCATCAACGCCGCGAAGAACTACCAGAACGACGGCGACAGCGTCTACCGCCTTTTCTACGACACCATCAAGGGCGGCGACTTTCGCTCCCGCGAAGCGAACGTCTATCGTCTCGCGGAAGTCAGCAATCTCATCATTGATCAATGCGTCGAGCAGGGCGTGCCGTTTGCGCGCGAATACGGTGGCCTGCTCGCGAATCGCTCCTTCGGTGGCGCGCAGGTCTCGCGCACCTTTTACGCACGTGGGCAAACGGGCCAGCAGCTCTTGTTGGGCGCTTATCAATCGCTTTGCCGGCAAATCGACGCCGGGACCGTGTTGATGTTTCCGCACACCGAGATGCTCGACGTCGTTCTGGTGAACGGCCACGCGAAAGGCATCATCACGCGCAATCTCACCACCGGCAAAATCGAAGCGCATGCTGCCGATGCGGTGGTGCTCGCCACCGGCGGCTACGGCAACGTCTTCTATCTCTCGACGAACGCGCGCGGATCGAATGTGACCGCCACGTACCGCGCCTATAAGAAAGGCGCGCTCTTCGCGAATCCCTGCTACACACAGATCCACCCGACGTGCATTCCCGTTAGCGGCCAGCATCAATCGAAGCTGACGTTGATGTCGGAATCGCTTCGCAACGACGGCCGCGTCTGGGTGCCGAAAAAAGAAGGCGATCAGCGGAAGCCGTCCGAAATCCCCGAGGCGGAGCGCGATTACTACCTCGAGCGGAAGTATCCGAGCTTTGGAAACCTCGCGCCGCGCGACATCTCCTCGCGGAGCGCAAAGGAAGCTTGTGATGCCGGTCGTGGAATCGGCCCCGGTGGGCGCGGAGTCTACCTCGATTTCGCGGATGCGATCGCGCGGCTCGGTGAGAAAACGATTCGCGAGCGCTACGGCAATCTCTTCGACATTTACGAAAAGATCACCGGCGAAGACGCCTACAAGCAGCCGATGCGCATCTACCCGGCGGTTCATTACACCATGGGCGGGCTCTGGGTTGACTACAATTTGATGAGCAACGTGCCGGGCCTGCACGTCATTGGTGAGGCGAACTTTTCCGATCACGGCGCGAATCGCCTCGGAGCCAGCGCGCTTATGCAAGGTCTCGCGGACGGCTATTTCGTGCTGCCGTACACGCTGCCGATTTATCTCGCGGGCCAGATCGGTAAACGTCCGTCAATTGACGCGCCGGAGTTCAAGCAAGCGGAAGCCGACGTGCGCGCGCGCGTGCAGCGGATGGTCGACGTGAACGGCACCCGCACGGTTGATTCGTTCCATCGCGAGCTCGGCCTGCTCATGTGGGACAAGTGCGGGATGGCGCGCAATGACGCGGGTCTGCGCGAGGCGCTCGGCAGGATCCCGGCGTTGCGCGAGGAGTTTTGGCAGAACGTGCGTATTCCCGGCACGGGCGAGGAATACAACCAGTCACTCGAACGCGCCGGACGCGTGGCCGATTACCTCGAGTTCGCCGAGCTGATGTGCATCGATGCGCTTACGCGCGACGAATCGTGCGGCGGACATTTTCGCGAGGAACACCAGACGGAAGAGGGCGAGGCGCTGCGCAATGACGACGAATTCGCGGCCGTCTTCGCGTGGGAATTCCAGGGCAACGGCACAATCGAGCCGCCGACGCTGCATCGCGAGCCGTTGAACTTCGAGACCGTCGAGCTGGCGCAAAGGAGCTACAAGTAATGAACTTCACGCTCCGGGTGTGGCGCCAGAAAGGCGGCGAGAAAGAAGGCCGGCTCGTCGATTACAACGCGACCGATATTTCTCCTGACACTTCGTTCCTCGAGATGCTGGACGAACTGAACGAGCGCCTCACCGAAAAGGGAGAAGAGCCGATCGCGTTCGAGTCCGATTGCCGCGAAGGCATCTGCGGCACCTGCTCGCTCACGATCAGCGGCGAAGCGCACGGGCCGGATCATCCCGGCGCCGCGTGCCAGCTTTACATGCGGCGCTTCCAGGAAGGCGAGACGATTACCGTCGAGCCGTTCCGCGCGCGGTCGTTCCCGATCGTTCGCGACCTGGTGGTCAATCGCAGCGCACTGGATCGCATCGTGCAGGCGGGCGGCTACGTCTCCGCGCGCAGCGGTTCTGCCCCGGAAGCGAACTCGATTCCGGTGCCGAAGCACAATGCCGATTTGGCGATGGAAGCCGCGGCGTGCATCGGCTGCGGCGCGTGCGCGGCGGCGTGCCCGAATGCATCGGCGATGCTGTTTACTTCGGCAAAAGTTTCGCATCTCGCGCTGCTGCCTCAGGGTTATCCCGAGCGCACCGATCGCGTGCTAAAGATGGTTGCGCAGATGGACGCGGAGGGATTCGGCAATTGCACGAACCACTACGAGTGCGAAGCCGTCTGTCCGGCCGAGATCAGCGCCAGCTTTATCGCAAAGCTGAACCGCGAGTACGCGATGGCGTCGCTGCGGAAGAAGTTCGGCGAGTGACCTGCGCGGACGCGCTGCGGACACTGTAGGGGAAGCTGTTAGCTTCCCGTCTTTCAGAAACTGGGGAAGCTAACAGCTTCCCCTACAGTGTGTCGCTCGGCCGCGGCTCGTTCAATGTCTCGCACGCGCAGGTCCACAATTCCGGATCCAGCTCTGTCTTCGCGCGGTCGGCGAGCGCGTCGGCATCGGCATCTTCGCGCAAAGCCGCAAAGACGGTCGAACCTGAGCCAGACATCATCGCGGCGCCGACTTCCGATTGCTCGCGCAGCCACATCTTCATCTGCGCGAGAAAGAGAAATTTCTCGAACACCGGCCGCTCGAGATCGTTCGCGAACGTGAAGCCGCCAAACTCCTGCGGTGTGTAGTCCACGCGCGGCAGCTCTTTCGATTCACGCCAGCGCGAGTACGCCCACGGCGTCGGCACGGCAAACGCGGGTTTGAGCAAAAGAAGCTTTACATCGGTCGACAGGCGGGTCGGCCTTACCAACTCCCCTCGCCCGCTGCAACGCGCCGGTGATTCGTGTAGAAAGAACGGCACATCGGACCCGATCTTACTCGCGATCTCCGACAGTTTTTCACGTAAAAGTGGCGCATCGAAATGCCGGTTCAGCGCGAGCAGCACTGTTGCGGCGTCGCTGCTTCCGCCTCCGAGACCGGCGCCGTGCGGAATCGCCTTCTGCAGTTCGATCTCGAAACCGGCCTCGATCTTCGCGGCTTCGAGAAATGACCGCGCCGCTTTGACGACAAGGTTGTCGTCACCGCACGGCAAAGCGGGATCGTCACACTTGAATTCGATCCCGCGGGCGTCGGTTGGCGTCAGCGTAACCACATCAAAGAGCGATACCGGCGCCATCAGCGTCTCGATGTCGTGAAATCCATCCGCACGCCTCCCGAGTATGCGAAACGAAAGATTGATCTTCGCGGGCGCCCGAAGCTGCCTAGAATTGACGCTCACCACCGGCGCACACTACAGGATGAACTCGGGACCGACTGCCAAAAACGCGCGCGATCGCCTGATCATCGCGCTCGATGTCCCAGACGCGGCGCGGGCGCTTGCGATCGCGCGGGAGCTCTCCGGTGAAGTCACGTTCTTCAAGATCGGACTGCAGCTCTACACGGCGGCTGGGCCGGAGATCGTGCGCGCGATCGGTGCGACCGGCGCACGCGTGTTTCTCGACCTCAAACTGCACGACATTCCGAACACCGTCGCGAAGGCAGTGGAAGCCGCGGCGAAACTCGAGGTCGCGATGTTAACGATCCACCTGAGCGGCGGGCGGCGCATGATCGAGGCGGCAGTCGCGTCAGCGCCGGCGAATTTGCTTCTGCTCGGCGTCACCGTGCTGACGAGTTCCGATGAGACAACGCTGCGCGAAACCGGCGTCGATTCTTCGATCGAGCAACAGGCGCTCCGGCTCGCGCAACTCGGCACCGCGGCTGGCATTCGCGCGCTGATCGCAAGTCCGCACGAGTTGGGACCGCTGCGCGTCGGGCTCGGCGAAGAAATCACGATTATCACCCCGGGAGTTCGTCCCACGTGGGCCGCGGCGGACGACCAAAAACGCTTCACGACTCCGCGGCAGGCGCTGGACGACGGCGCGGATTTCCTCGTCATCGGCCGCCCTGTTACCGCGCACGCGGAGCCGCGCGAAGCGGTGCGAAAAATCATTGCCGAGCTTGGCGGGTAACGGCGCGTGGAAGCCGCTGCCTCGCAAAGTGCGTTAGCCGCCCCGCTGCGTCGGGGCGTTGATGAACGCCAACACGGCGACGCAGCGCCGTGGCTACAGTGCCCTATTGGCGAACTCGATGTTTATCAAAAGGCCGAGCCGCTTTCCGCGGCGTTAAACATGGCTGTCGACGAAGCGCTGCTCGAGACGGCGAGCGTGCCAATCCTGCGCTTCTACCGTTGGCGCGAACCATCGCTTTCGTTCGGTTATTTTGGCCGCTATGCCGATGCCGCGGAAGCGGCGCAGCATCGCTCGATCGTGAGACGGTGGACCGGCGGAGGCATCGTTCTCCACGGCGAAGATCTGACTTACTCGTTGATCCTGCCGCGTACGCACTTCGCTGCGGCACAATCGGCGCGAAGCGTTTACTCGTTCGTCCACCGCGCGATTCAGCGGGCCCTCTCGACGTTCGCTGAAGCCGCGCTTGCTCGTGAGGACGCGCCGAAGATCTCCGATGCTTGTTTTGCGAATCCCGTCGTCGCTGATGTTCTCGTGGGCGGGCGCAAGATCGCCGGAGCGGCGCAGCGACGGACCCGCACCGGTCTGTTGCACCAGGGCAGCATCCAATACGACCGGCTCCCGCCCGACTTTCCGCAGGTCTTCGCGCGCGAACTTTGTGACCGCAGTCGAACGGAGTCGCTCCAGCCGGAGGTGCTCGGACGCGCGGCGGAAATCGCGGCCGCAAAGTATGATACGCCTGAGTGGTTACACCGCCGTTGACGGCGAAAATACCATCGGATTCGCGGCAGTTGTTTTGACTTTGAAGGGCGAACTTCTATCCTGCGCGTGTGGAAGTTTTCGCACGGTCGCCCGCCGCTACGGCTCCTTCGGCGGGTCCTCTCGCGCAGATCGCGAAGACCGTGCAGGTGCAGCTCGACCACGTCGAAGCCGGCATCGTCCAGCAGGCCGCGGCGTTCGATCCAGCGATTGAAGGATACGTCGCGTACGCGATCGGCGGGCAGGGCAAACGCCTGCGCCCGATGGTCGCGCTTCTGACCGGCGGCGCCACCGGCGGGATCACGCCCGCGCACGTCGATCTCGCGATTATCCTCGAGCTGATCCATGTCGCCACGCTCGTTCATGACGACATCATGGATGAAGCCGAGCGGCGCCGCGGGCAGCCGACGGTGAATGCGCGCTGGGGAAATGCGCTCAGCGTCCTGCTCGGCGATTGTCTCTTCGCGCAGGCGCTGAATCTCTCGACGAATTTCAACAAGCCGGAGATCAGCCGGTCGATTGCGCAGGCGGCGCGCGACGTCTGCTCCGGCGAGATCATCCAGACACAACGGCGTTTCGATTTGCACCTCGCGATCGACGAATATCGCCGCATCGTGGAGATGAAGACCGGCTCGCTCTTCGCCGCCGCCGCGGAGCTCGCCGCGGTGATCAACGAAATGGAGCCAGCCGTCGTCCGCAGCCTGCAGAGCTACGGAATGAAGATCGGCGCTGCGTATCAGATTTACGACGACTGCCTCGACATCGCCGGGAACGAATCAATCATCGGCAAGACGCTCGGAACCGACCTGCGCAAAGGCAAGCTCACGCTTCCGGTGTTGCTGCTGCTGCGCGCCGCGCCGGCGAAGGAGCGCGAACAATACTCGCGCATGATCGTCGACGGCAAGGTCGATGAAATGACCGAAGTGCTTCGGAATGAAGTCGCCGGCGCGCCCTTGAGCGAGTCGATCAGCGCGGGCCAGGAGCTCATCCGCGAGGCGCAGAACGAGCTGCGGGTGCTCGCGCCGGGCACGTACGCCGATTCGATGATGCAGCTCGGCGACGCGCTCCGCGATCTGCTCGAGCAGTTGCGCGACTAACAGCGGAAAGGGCGACGCGTCTCTGCGCATTCGCGATTCACCCGATGGCGCAGCTGAAGATTCGCGAGATGCCGCAGGACGATCGTCCGCGGGAAAAACTCATGAAGCGCGGCGCGGAGGCGCTGACGAATGCCGAGCTGATCGCGATTCTTCTCCGGACCGGCTTGCGCGGCGCAAACGCGGTGCAGGTGGCGAGCAAGCTTCTGCAGCGCTTCGGTTCGCTCGGCGACCTGAGTCGTTGCACGGCCGAGGAGATTTCGCAGACGCCCGGCATCGGCCCGGTGAAAGCGCTCGAGCTCGTTGCGACTTTCAAGCTGGGGCAACGTCTCGCCGCGGAGACCATTTCGCGGCAGAAGATCGACACCCCCGAGCTCGTGAATGCGCTGCTCTCGGAAGAGATGCGGGCGTTACACAAAGAATCACTGCGCGTGCTCCTGCTCGACACGCGTTATCAACTCCTGCGGATGGAGGAAGTTTCCCGCGGCAGTGTGAATGAGAGCATTGCGCATCCGCGTGAAGTTTTTCGACCGGCGATCATTTCATCGGCTTACGCCGTCATCGTGGTCCACAATCACCCCTCGGGCGATCCGTCGCCGAGCCAGGCCGATCACAGCCTAACGAGACGTCTGGCAGAGGCAGCAGAGCTGCTGCAGATCAAGCTGCTCGATCATATTATCATTGGCGCACCCGCGGAGGGTCGTGCGCCGTATTTCAGCTTTCGAGAGGCGGGCGTGCTTTGAAGATTCATCCGACGGCGGTTGTTGATCCTGCGGCTTCGCTCGCGCCTGATGTGGAAATCGGCCCGTATTCGTTGATCGGCGCACTGGTCACGATCGGCGAAGGATCGCTGATTCAGTCACACGTCGTGCTGGAAGGTGCGGTTGAGATCGGGCGTGCCAATGTGATCGGCCACGGCTCGATTATCGGCGGCCCGCCGCAGGATCTTAACTTCAAGCCGGAGACGAAGAGCCGCGTCACGATTGGCGACGACAACATCATCCGCGAGCATTGCACGATTCACCGCGGCACCACGGAAGGCAGCGCGACGGTGATCGGCGACGGCAATTTTCTCATGGCCGGCGTGCACGTCGGGCACAACAGCCGCATCGGCGACGGCGTGATTCTCGCCAACAATTGCCTGCTCGGCGGTTACGTGGAAATCGACGACCGCGCGTTCATCGGTGGCGGGTCCACGTTCCACCAGTATGCGCACGTTGGTCGACTCGTGATGGCGCAGGGCCGCTCCGGGTTCAGCAAAGACATTCCGCCGTTTCTCGTCGCGGCAGGGCGGAACGTCGTGGTGGGCGTGAACGTAGTCGGCTTGCGTCGCGGCGGTTTCTCCGCGGCGGAGCGGGATGAAATCAAACGCGCCTTCAAGCTGCTCTATCGCAGCGGCCTGAACACGCGGCAGGCCGTCGAACAAGCTGGCGCGCTCGAGTTCGGCGCGAATGGCCGGGAGTTTTTCGATTTCGTGGCAAACGCGCGGAAGCGCGGGATCGCGCCGTATCGGCACGGCGACGACGAAGCGTAGCGCTAGCGCATGCTGACCCTGTAGGGGAAGCTGTTAGCTTCCCGAGTTTCTGGATCTGACACTCGGGAAG
>JAESFH010000294.1_pt1 | contig 18118 bp, 22 predicted proteins | sample 9269381 | NCBI WGS metagenome assembly JAESFH01 (sample SAMN14504062, study PRJNA617094) | algae metagenome | isolation source: Aphanothece sp. CMT-3BRIN-NPC111 and co-occurring heterotrophs from well... | place: USA: Clark Mountains Wilderness, California | collected 2010-04-18
GGGCACGATCAAGGCGAACTTCCCGACCCGGATCTCGTTCCAGGTCACCTCCAAGATCGACTCGCGCACGATCCTGGGCGAGATGGGCGCCGAGCAGCTGCTCGGCCAGGGCGACATGCTCCACATGCAGGGAGGCGGTCGGGTCGCCCGTGTGCACGGACCATTCGTCTCTGATGAGGAGGTCGAGCGCGTGGTGGCGCACCTCAAGCGGCAGGCGAAGCCCGTCTACCTCGAAGAGGTCACGGCCGAGGAGGATGAAGACGAAGAGATCGAGGAACTCCCGGTCCTTGATGACGAGGCAGGGCTGGATCCGGGCAAGCTGTACGACCAGGCGGTGTCGATCGTGCTCAGGCACAAGAAAGCATCGACCTCCTACATCCAGCGGCGGCTGCAGATCGGCTACAACCGCGCCGCCTCTCTCATGGAGCGCATGGAGAAAGAGGGGGTCGTCGGCCCGGCCAATCATGCCGGGAAGCGTGCGATCCTCATCGGAACGGGTGGGCCCGACGAAGACTGAGGCTGGCAGCAAGGCCGACTGGCACACGCGACTCGAGCATCGTCTCAGCCTCTAGCAGTCGGTGCGGCCTGCCAGCCCCATCTCGTGACCCACGCCGTGTCCCCGGGAGCGGAAACCTGCTCCCGGGGACTTTCGTTTCCGACCGCACTCGCGGGGAGTGTCCGCTCCCCGGAAATGACCTGGATGGGCAGAAGCGCTCCGGCACACGTGCATACAACTGCAACCCTCAGGGACTTTTAGAACACAGTCCAAATCGCCTGCTTATGGCAGCATCAGGAACTGCCCTGAGATGCTGGACCTCCACCTGTTGCGCATCACGAGCGCGCCATCAGCATTGATGCCGGGATGCCGGACGGTGCTCCCGTCTTGTATCAATCCCCAGCGGGCCCGCCTGGGTGATCCCTACTTTTCACAGTCGAGGCTACTCAGGGAGTACTCGAGCGAGTACAGCCCGCGCAGAACGGGATCCCGAGCGCCGGCTTTGATGAGTTCATCTTTGTCGAGAATGGTGGCAAGCGCGTGAACATCGGTCGCCTCGACGAGCGCGAACCAACTTGGTGGAGCCTCAATGTCGGTGCGGTCGCGCGACTCTGCTGTACGCACCTGGGATGATGTTTCGTCGGCGCAGCAGAGGTGAGCACCAGAGATGCGTGGCCTGGTCGAGACCTCCCCCATGAGAGCCTCGAGAGAAGGTCGCACGTGCTCGTCGGCAGTGAAGCGGACAGTCAGCAGGGCGCCGCCCATTCCTATTCCGCTCGTCGCAAGCACGTGAGCAAGCGCACGGGCCGTATTCCGGAACTGGCTCGTCGCGCGGCGAGTCCATGGCGTCGGTGCATTCAAACGTTCGGCGTAGTCCTGCCCCCGCAGAACGTCGAAGCTCGTGGTTTCGTAGAGCGTGAAAAACTCGGGGTCAGTCTCGTGCGTTGTCGCGATGTAGCGCCGTCCTCGGAGGAACCCGGGGATCGCGACACGCTCGGGAATATGTTCATCCATATGCCAGTCATAAAAATCGTTGCGACCCTCGGGAGCGATGTTGTTCCAAATTGCGACGACGGCTTTCCCTGCCAGCATAGACTTGTCCTTCTCTAATACGTAGATCGTCCTCCGGAGAGGTCGAAGACTGCGCCGGTCGAGAACGTGCAGCCAGGCCCACACAACCAGGAGACCATCTCCGCAACTTCGGCCGGGTCCAGGAAACGGCCAAGTGGGATCCGAGCGAGCAAATCAGCGCGCCGTTCCTGCGTGATGGATTGCTCCATGGGGCCATGAACAACCGTAGGCGTCACGACATTGACGAGAATGCCCTCCTTCGCCAGCTCCTTGCCGAGTGACTTTGCCAGCGCGATCAATCCCGCCTTCGAAGCAGCGTAGGGTCCTGCCAGCGCGGTTCCTTCCTTGGCCTGGACGGACGACATGATCACGATCCGCCCCCTCTCCGGAGCGTCGTTGCGCAGCATCAGCGGCACGACCGCTTGAAGTGTGACGAAGGCGGAGACGAGGTTGACCTCGATGACACGGCGGACATCGGCAAGAGGCGCCTCCCAGACCGGAGTGACGGGTCCCAGGATGCCGGCGTTGAGGATAAGGGCACGAATGGCTCCGAGGCGTGCCTCCGTCTCAAGTGCCGCCCGCCCAACGGCATCTGCATCGGTCACGTCAACCTGAAGGCAAACATCGGCCTCGTCTCCGCCGCGAGAGAGATCCCACGATGCCGTCAGGAAGCCGTCCGCCTTCAACCGCGCCAAAAGGGCCCGGCCAATCCCCCCTGCCCCGCCGGTCACGACTGCCACGCCCCTGTCGCTCATGATCGCTCACCCTTGGCTTGGCAAGTGTTCGGCGGGCTTGCGGGCCGGCCGGCCCAGACGAGCGCCATCGACTCTGCTGCTCTGCGAAGTTCCGGGAGCAGTTCAGCGACCCGCGCATCTCCCATGCGGCCCACAGGGCCTGCAACGCTCATCGTGCCTACGACGCGCCCCGAATGCCGAATTGGAACCGCGACAGCCGCAACCCCCTCCTCGGCCTCCTCCATCGCGAGCCCATAGCCCCGCTCCCGCGTCGCCTCCAGTTCTGCGGACAAAGCTTGGATGGACTGGACCGCACGCGGCACAGTATCAAGCTGGCCAAGGCCCGCCTCCAGCGCAATCCGGACCGCTTCATCGATCGGAAGGCTCGCGAGCCATACCTTGCCGTTGGCCGTCGCAAACGGGATAATCCTCTCGGTCATGTCGGCCTCGTAGACGAGACCGGATCGGCGACCCCGGGCTGAGCCGATCCAAACAAGCGCATCGTTCTGCACGGCCGTCAGGCGGACGAGCTCCCGGGTTCGGGCAGCGAGCTGATCAAGAATCGGCTGGTGAAGGTTGTTGGCGTCAAGCCCACTGAGGTGCCGCTGCCCCAGCAACGCCATGCGGAGCGTGAGGACATAGGTGTCACCTTGGTCGCGTTCGACCCACCCACGCTCCACGAGCCCGGTCAGGATGCGGTGAGCAGCGCTTTTGGGGACCGAGAGAGCCTGCGCCAGGGTCGAAAGCCGGACGGGTCCTTCCGCGAGCGCAAGGTATTCGATCGCCATCACGACGCGATCAATCCCGCCACCCCACCCTGACCGTGCCTTTGCCTCGTCCATGGCCAGATCTTCAGTGCCGGTGAAGGACGCCGCGCGAAAGAAAGATCTCCGTGATTTCTTCGCTGCGGGCCAGGAAGGTGGGATCGCGTCGGGCCGTGAGGCCACGCGGGCGAGGGATATCGATCTCCAGGATGCGCTCGACCCGGCCGGGCCGCGGTGTCATCACGATGACCCTGTCGGCAAGCAGCACCGCTTCGTCAATGGAGTGCGTGATGAAGACGACGGTCATCCGGTTGGCGAGCCAGAGCGCCTCCAGGTCGACACGCATCTGCTCGCGTGTCAGCGCATCGAGGGCGCCGAATGGTTCGTCCATGAGGAGAAGCCTCGGTTGGAGCAGGAGGGCACGGGCAATCGCAGCACGCTGCTTCATCCCGCCGGACAGCTCATGCGGCAAGCTGTGCGCGAAGTCCTGCAGGCCGACGCTTGCGAGCAGCTCAATGGCCTTCGGCTTCAAGCTGTTGCGGTTACGCCCTGTCATGTCCGCGGGGAACAGGACATTGTCGAGGATCGTGCGCCAAGGCAGCAGCACGTGGCTCTGGAACACGATACCCATATCGACCGGCGGCTCGCCAGAGGTATCGCCGAACACGGAGATCGTGCCGGTACTCGGCATCGCAAGTCGGGAGATCAGGCGCATCATCGTCGACTTGCCGCAGCCGGACGGCCCGACGACTGCGACGAACTCACCATCCTCTATTGTGAGATCGATCCGATCCAGCGCGAGGACGCCACTATCCTTGCTCCCGAACCGCTTCGTGACACCTGCAAGAGCGACTCCGAGCGTCGGCTGTGCCTTGGACGGCATGGCCCCTCCGACTTCTACGTTGACATGACCCACGTTTCATTTAGAACACTGTTCTAAATGCGGCACAAGCATGATTGTCGCCGCGTTCCCAGGGAGAGCGACATGGAGGCACTCAGGCGACTCCGTGGCGGAGCGCAGATTGCATTCAGTCTCGTCACCGCGCTCGTGGTGTGGGAGATCGCGGTGCGGCTCCTGGGTATTCCTGAGTATATTCTCCCCGCGCCCTCCCGCGTTTTCAGCGACATGGTGCGCAACGCCGCGATCCTCGCACCGGCTGCCCTCCACACGCTCCAGCCGATGGTGCTCGGCTTCTTGGCAGCGGCCGCCCTCGGCATCGCATTGGCGCTGCTCGTGGTCTACTCACCGGCCTTCGAGACCCTCTTCTACCCGCTCCTTGTGGTGCTTCAGATCATCCCCAAGATCGCGATCGCGCCGCTCTTCATCATCTGGGTTGGCTTCGGGCTGCCCTCGAAGATCCTGCTGGTCTTTCTGCTGTCGTTCTTCCCCATTGTTGTGAACGCCATCTCCGCCTTCAAGTCTGTCGAGACGGACGTTTACGACCTGGCCCGAACCTATCGCGCCGGACGCCTGCGCGTCTTCTGGTCGGTGGAGCTGCCGAGCGCACTTCCTTCCCTCTTTGCCGGGTTTAAAGTCGCAGCAGCGCTCGCCGCCACGGCAGCGGTGGTTGCTGAGTTCGTCGCCTCGGATAATGGCCTGGGCTATCTTCTGCTCGGCTACAACGGCAACATGAACACGAGCATGACCTTCGCGGTCATTATCGTCCTGAGTGCGCTTGGCCTGCTGCTCTATGGCTGCGTCGAGCTCGTGGAGCGGTGGACAATCCCATGGCACGTCTCGCAACGCCGCGACGCGCTGGTGGTTGGCCGCAGCCCCGCCTGAGAACGCAAGAACCTATGTCGGGAGGGACTTTATGATGTCGAAGATCTGGAAGCATGCTTTCGCCGGAGCCGCGGCGCTCCTGACTGCAACATGTGCTGCAATCGGGCCTGCCTCCGCGGCCGACAAGGCGACCTTGCGATTGAATTTCCTGCTTTCGGGCGTTCACACGATCTTCTACCTGGGCAAGCAGAGCGGAGCCTATGAGGCCGAGGGGATCGACCTCACCATCGGCGAGGGGCAGGGATCAGTACGCACCGTCCAAGTCGTCGCTACGGGAGGTGATACGTTCGGCGTCGCGGACGGCGGCAGCGTCATCGCAGGTGCGACGCGCGGAGCGCCTATCAAGTCGATCATGGGCATCCTGAACACGTCGCCGTACGGCCTCTCCTTCCGGGCAGACGCCGGCGTCAGCAGCATCAAGGACGTCGAAGGCAAGCTGATCGCCGTCACAAGCGGTGAGGCATCCCTCCCGCTTCTCACTGCTCTCTGGAGGGTGAACGGCGTCGACGGCTCCAAGGTGCGCACACTGAATGTCGATGGGCCCGGCAAGATCGTTGCCATCCTCCAGAAGCGCTCGGACGGCATCCTGGCAGGCCTCGAGAATCAGGTCGTCGTTCTTAACCAGAGGGGACTTGACCAAAAGGTCTTCTCGTTTGCCGAGCTCGGCCTGAATACGGTCGGGCTTACGATCGTGGTCAACGATGCGCTGCTAACCGACAAGGCCGACCTTGCGGAGCGCTTCGTGCGCGCGACCCGCAAAGCGATTGAAGCTACAAAGGCAAATCCCGATGCTGCTGTCGCGGCCGCGATCGCCGAAAAGCCACAAGCCGACAAGGAGCTCCTCAAGGCGCAGCTGCTTGCATCCTTGAAACTTCTCGAGTCTCCCGAAGGCAAGGGCAAGCCAACGGGCTTCATGGCGCCGCAGGACTGGTCGCGGACGCTCGACCTCATGAAAGAATACCAGGACGTGAAGACCGACCTGCCCGCATCGGCCTTCTATACCAATCGCTTCGTCGAGAAATGAGCGGGTCGAGCGCGTGGCCTCGTCGCAGGTGACGCCAACCGGCCATCGGCGATGCGTTCGATCTCCAGCGCAGCGAGGCTGCACTGGAGACCACGCGGCTCGCGGCCCCCAGCCTCCGCGGTGAGTGCAGAAGTGCTCCTGCGCGGCGCAAGGTGCGAACCGGCCGGACTAACATTACAGTTGCGGACCGAGTGGCGCCCGTGATTGTGCCCCCCTGCCACTAGAAAATCGCGGTCTCCTCCGCTTGAGTCGGAAGTAGATCGCCCTCCTCAGTGGTTGTGCAGTTAATCATGAGACTGATTCAAAGTTGCTTCGCAACTGTAATGCTAAAGCCCCATTTGGAAACTTTATTGTAAACTGAAACTGTAAACCGGCCAGAAAGCAGAGGGCCCGCAGAGCGGGGGGGGCCTCTAAGTTCCTGAACTACCAGAAAAAAATGGTCGGAGCGGCGGGATTCGAACCCACGACCCCTAGTCCCCCAGACTAATCCTCTGCCATGTCTGATGTTCGCCGTAGCCTCCTGATGCCTGCCCAACCCGTTGCCACCGCTGATATTTCGCCATACCTTGCCTGATGAAGCTTTACCGTTCCTACCAGTTTCGTGCCGTCACGGTGCCGTCACGAACGTGGGAGAACACGGGTCGGGATCAGGATGGCGAAGATCAGGATCAGCAAGCGGACGGTCGATGCTCTGAGGGCCAGACCGACACCTTACGTGGCCTATGACACCGAACTCACCGGATTCGGTGTGCGGGTCATGCCGAGCGGATCCAAGTCGTGGATCATCGAATACCGGCCCGGCAGCGGTGGTCGAGGCGTGCGAAGCGTCCGTCTTTCCCTGGGCTCGACGACCCTTCTGACGCCGGATGAGGCGCGACGACTAGCCCGCGACAGGCTGGCCGACGCACGCCGAGGCGAGGATCCGGGAGCAAAACGGTCGAGGGAGCGCGACACCCCCACCCTCACTGTCGTCGCGGCCGCCTACCTGAGGGATGTCGCGGCCACCAGAAGCGAGGGTACAGCGAACCTGTACCGTCATTATCTGAGCAGCCTCGTTCTGCCGGAGATGGGATCCCGCAAAATCACCTCGCTCTCCCGACGTGATATCCTGACATTGCATCGCTCGGTCGGCGAGGACAGGAGACCGACGGCCAACCGGATGCTGGCCGTCCTCTCGGCCCTCTTCACGTTCGCGGCGAAGCAGGGCCTCGCGCCGGAAGGCTTCAATCCAGCCAAGGGCATTGACAAGTTCCGCGAAGAGGGCCGCGAGCGCTTCCTCACGAGCGAGGAACTGCAGCGCCTTGGAGCCGCCCTCCGAGAGGCCGAGACCGTCGGATTGCCGTGGACAGTCGACGACACCAGAGCGACTGCCAAGCATGCGCCGAAGGTGGACAAGCGCCGGGAGAAGTACCCGCCACAGGTCACGGGCGCGATCCGGCTGCTCCTCTTCACTGGGTGCCGCCTTCGAGAGATCCTCCATCTGCGCTGGCAGGATATCGACTTCGAGCGGGGCCTAATCTTTCTTCCCAAGTCGAAGACCGGCCGTAAGACGGTCGTTCTGAACGCTCCAGCCTTGGCGGTGCTGAGCGGCCTCCCCCGCGCCGGATCCTACGTGATCGCGGGCACCGACCCTGACAAGCCGCGTCACGACCTCAAGAAACCGTGGGACGCAATGACGAGGGCAGCCCAACTTCCAGGGGTCCGGATCCATGACCTCCGGCACTCCTTTGCCAGCGTCGGCGCCAGCGGCGGCATGGGCTTACCTATCGTCGGCAAACTCCTGGGGCATTCGCAGGCTTCGACGACCGCTAAATACGCGCATCTAGACGCCGACCCCCTCCGCCGTGCGTCTGAACGAATCGGTAACACCATCGCCGCCGCTCTTGATGGTGATCCGGTGATCAATGTCATTCCGCTCAAATCTGCGAGCAGCAGATGAGAAACCCGCTTCCCGGAGCGATTATCCGCAGTCCGGATGAAGACCCGCGCGCCAAGGTAATCATCGCTGCCTTCGCCAGCGAGGGCATCCTCTTCGATCCGCAGAGTCCGAACGACTATCAGCATCTAATGAGGATGAAGTGGGATATCGGCACCCATGTGGACTCACCTTCGGACCATGAGCGCTATCAGATGACCGGCAAGGGGCGAGATCCATGCGACACCCGGGCGCCGGTGGTCGGGCTGTCCCAAGCCATCACCAATCTCCTGACTGCGCTTCAGACCGCGACAGCGGCAGCCTGCGCAGACGAGGGTCCGAGCCGGTTGAACGTGGCCGCTCGGCTGATGGAACTCCTGAGTGAGACTGGACGTCGGGATCTCATGCAGACGCTGTACGATCTGCACGACATTCAAGGTGCTGCGGAATTCGCCCTCAGCCTGGGCGAGCCAATGGTGGACAACCGCCCCCGGCATCTTGTTTACGACTGGTTCGTGAAGGCACTCGCTGAGATCTATCAAGCAAAAGTGGGCGAAGTACCCTTGACCAACAGCGGCAAGGCCAAGACCTCCTTCGCAAGGATCGTCTTGCATGCGGAATGTCTTCTGCCCGCCGCCCTTAGAGGCGGCGAGCTCGGCACAGTTAAGGACCGCGCCACGGCTGCGCTCAGGCGCTAGGAAAAAGGAGCCAAATTCTTTTTCAATATCCTTTTGTCACCGGCTGATTTTTGTTGATCTTGTTAGGCACCCCACAACGGAGGTGCCCATGTTCACGACGAGGAAAGCAGCGCACTACCTCGCACTCTCGGAAACCTATCTTGAAAAGCTTCGTGTCATCGGCGGCGGGCCCGAGTTCGTAAAATTCGGGAAGGCTGTCCGATACGAAAAGGAGGCGCTTGACCGCTGGATCGCCAGTCGGCGCCGCCGCACGACCTCCGATGTTAGCACGGCTGCGTGAGAAGGGTGTTATGACAACACAGCTCTCTACGGCGCAGACCTCCCCTGTCCCCCAGTTGCGTCAGCTGAAAGGGCTTGCATTTCGGTTCACCTTGATCGAAGGCGGGCACAACAGGTCCACGCCTGCTGTCAGCATATGCATCACTCCCAAGGGGGACTATCAGAACCAGTGGTTCCGCAAGTCCCTCGAGGAGCCCTTCGATGGATCTGCTTTCATTGCCAAGCGCGCATGCGCGCCCCTCCTACCCAGCCTGACCACCGTGAAGGCCCGCGCGATTAGAGCAGAGCAAACAGGCCCAAAGGGGTCGGGCCCCCGCTTAAAAATGAATGCTGATCGAACTGGGATGATGGTTCCCAAGAGCGTCTGCACATCCCTGTAAGGGAGCATCACAATGAAAGACGTTATCGTTCACGAGCTGCGGATCGCCGACATCGTAATCCGGGACCGCTATCGCAAGGACCTTGGTGACATTCCAGCTCTTGCAGAAAGCATTAAGCGCTTGGGACTATTTCAGCCAATTGCTGTCACCCCAAATCTCGAGCTCATATTCGGCGCGCGTCGCATTGCGGCCTTCAAGCATCTTGGCCGCCAGACAATCCTGGCTAGGACCCTTGATATTCGATCCATCCTTGAGGGTGAATACGACGAGAACGAAACCCGCAAGGACTTCACGATCTCAGAAAAAGTTGCTCTTGCTCGAGCGATTGAGAAGGAACTCAAGGGTCGGAACCGTCGTCCGCCTAAAAGTCCGGAACCAGTTCCGGACTTACAGAAGGGTGAAACCCGCGACCTTGTCGCCGAGAGGGTTGGCCTCGGCACTGGCAGGACTTACGACCACGCCAAAGCCGTGGTCGACAACGGCACTCCTGAATTGGTTGCGGCAGTCGACGCTGGCGAGGTGGCGATAAAACCCGCTGCGGAATTCGCCAAGCAGGAACCCGAGCAGCAGACGGAGCAGATTGCGGCGGTCAGAGGGGACGTGAAAGCTGCCATAGCCGAGTTCCGCAAAAACCTCCCAACGCGACAAGAGGCCCGCAAGGTCGCCGCAGAGACAGGAGCTGTCATTTTAGGCAAGGATGGGCGCTTCCATACCGACGCCACGGATGACGAACGCGCGAAAGGCGAGGCTTATCTGCGAGTCGCTTCAGCGCTTCGCTCGATTAGGGATCTTGATCTTTCCCCGGAGGAGATCTTGGCCTCCGTCCCTTCAGGATCCCAGACCTTGTTTGGTCATCTAATCGATCAGACCGCTGAGTTCATTCTCTTAGTGCAATCTAAATGGAGATCCCGTTATGTCGCGTGAGGCCCAAAGGAAGATCCGCGAGATCATGAGGTCTGAGTTCCGTCAGTTCTACAAACGCGGGCGCCGGGCGAGAACTTCAGAAGTCGTTGCTTTGATTCAATCTGATCACCCAGAGTTGGTTGCGGAGCTTCAGGCCCATCTCACTGCGCGGGCTCTCCACGACATGGCAGCCAGGATCGCAGGGACGTGGTGTTCCGTCGCCGAAAAAGGGCAGCGCCAGCTGACGCTCCCGGGGATTGAAAAGGATCTGCTGGAGCGTCTTCCGCCAGCTTTGTCCGTACCTGTTGATGGCAGCGTTCATGATATCGACTTTGTACCGGCCCAGACAGCGACATTTGCCGAGTGGAAGGCGCACCTCGATTACCTATTGGCACAGTACGAGGGGCTCGGCCTCGCAGTTGCCGCCACCCAAGAGGTGATCGAGCGAGGGATTGTAACTTCCTGCCCAGATCACGGCCGCCTTCTCCTTTGGCTGTCGGAGCAAGCGTCCGTGGCGGAGCAATGAGGTCCGCTTGGCCGCACGGCAGCTCACAGTATCGCGGCCGCGCCTACGAACTCCGCGCATGCAAAACAGCCGCAGTCGCTCTGAATATGCTGGGCGGGCGCCAAATTAAAAAGGAAGGCATGATGACCCTCGACAAAATCATCGCAAGAACTCTACATCGAAGCCGTCTCGACTGCCGCGTGGCTACAAGCGATCTGATGTCACGGAGGTCATCCGAGCGTTCCTGCCTAAATGGGGGCAGGAGTATATCGATCCGGCTTTTGTTGGATGCCCTGACGCCGCATCAAGGATAGCCAGATTTATTGCATCGGAACTATTGAGTCCGCATCGAGAATAATCTCATGACCTCTGCGCATCGCAGGGCCGCTCCATTCCAGAGAGGCATCTCCCCCGCCAGCTACCTTCATCCATTGCTGGAGGCATAATTTCCCCGCTCGAGTGCAAGCTGCTGGAAGGATTGTTGGTCTGACCGACGCCGGAGGGACGGCGCAGATTTCGGATAACGTCAGATGGAGTGCATTGATGAGCATTATCCCGTTCCCTCGTGCTCGGAATCGGCGCTTCGTTCTGAAGCATGTGGCACGCATGGCAAAGCTACCTGCAAGAACGGCAGAGAAGCACCTGGCCCACCAACTTCGGTTGCAAGTCAAGACAATGACAAGGAGAGGAATAGAGCAGGAAGTCATCGAGCAAGAGATTAGCACTCTCGAGAGCACCATACGTACTGAGCTTTGGCACGCTTTAACTTCGGGTGGAGACGCAGCATGAGCAGGAGAGATAAGCTCAGTAAGATCGGACGCTCCGACAAGTCAGCACGGCACATCCGACTCTATCATTGGCTAATGGGGACTCGGGCGTGGCGCAGCCTTAAAGCAGTTGACCGTGCCCTCTATGTTGAATTGCTATCCCGCTACGGCGGACCAGGAACCAACAACGGCGCCATCCCTTATTCAGTACGCGAGGCCGCCAAGGCCCTGCACGTCGGGAAATCCACTGCCGCTGGCGCCTTCCAAAGACTGGAGGAGCGAGGCTTCATCTTCCCTGTTCAAAAGGGTGGGTTCAACTGCAAGATCCGGCATTCTACTGAATGGCGCCTGACGGAGTTCCCGAGCGATGTGGATATTCCCGAGCAGACCGTCAAAGCTGGAGATCTAGCCACAAAAGACTTCGCCCGGTGGCAGCCTGAAAAACAGAAATCGGTTCCAATAGCGGACCGTGCGGTATCTGAGACAGGACAATATGGTACCTCAGATCGGACCGTATCTGCGAAAAAGGTGATCTACGGTACCTGAGATGGGACCGTGAGGCCGAGTTTCAGCACTTCCACGGTACCCGAGGACGGACACTAATTAGTTTACCATACCAGGTGAGGGTTTTGGGAGGTTCCCGGCCGAGACAGCAAGTGTCAGTCAGCGCTTAACGAGCACCCTCAACTCCCATCAGCCCTCCAACGGATTAACGGGATGCCGGCTCCAGTTAAAACATGTGCGCGTGGCCCCAAGGACCGAGCAGGGGGGTATCTCTCGGGCATGGGCAGAAAAAAAATCTTCGGTTTTCACCTCTTCCTCGATTTTGCAGCATCATAGAACATGGGCCTGTTTGAGCTTGACCCCCTTGGGTGAGGGAGCGTTTTGCTCCTCCTGCTGGAGGGAGAGCGATGCTGACGGATGCACAGCGGGCGATGTTGGAGCCGCTGATCGGGGCGTGCAGGCCTGAGGCAAGACCTACCTCGGTATCTGCGGCGCCCGATCTCGGCTATCCTATAGCGGCATCAGAACAGCGCGAAGTGGCGCTCTTTCCTCTGAGCTTGGCCCCTGCTCGCGGGCGGCTTCTGGTGCGAAGCAGGCGCATGAGACCGCATCCTATATGCCGTCTCGACCGCGTATGACGGCGACATCGCCAGGATCGACAGCTCCTGTATTCGTGTACACCAGCATGGGGACACGGGTAAACGGACGGCCCGTCCCGTCCGCAAGTGTGTCCCGGGCGGCAAGGGCTTGGCCTGTGGGATGGGCGCCGCAGCATGGCACCATGACGACAACGCACGCTGGGAGCTTCGACACAAACGTTACGACAGTCTTCGCCGTGCGTATGAGGTCTAGGAGGCCATCGGAGTGATGTGCGTCTTGGGCGCAGGATCCTGAGACTGCGCAGGGGCAACGGCACCTCCCTTTCATCAGCTTGTCGTCTGAGCGAGCTTGAGGAGGTTGTGGACGGTGCAGATCAGCGCCCACTCGGCTCTGACCTGATCGAGGCCTCGCAGCAGGAACTGTCGGAAGCCTCTGGCGTGCTTGATCTGCCCGAACACGGGTTCGACCACCTGCTTGCGCAGTCGGTAGCGGCTTCTGCGGCCGGCTCGCTTCAGCCTCTGAGCCATAGCGCTCATTAGCGGCATCCGGGTCAGCTTGCGACGGCCCGCAGCATGCGCCTCGCCATGACGTGCTCGCCCCGGCGGCAGATAGCCCCGGATCCGGCGCTCCTTCAGGGCGGCGAGGTTTGCTTCCGTGGCAAAGCCTGCATCCCCTGAGACCTCCCGCGGCTTGCGGCCGAGATCAGCGTGGAGGCTGTCGAGGAGCGGCAGGAGGGCCCGATGATCCGCCGGGTTGGTCACAAGCCGATGAGCGACGATCACCTGGTGGGCAGCATCCACCGCAATCTGCCCGTTGTAGCCCTGCACGAACCCGTCGCGGGTCGGCAGGATCCGGCTGTCCGGATCGGTGAAGTTGCGCTGCGCACGATCAGGCGGGCCGTCGTCCTCCCCTCGCAGGGCTCGCCCTTGCCAGCGCATGCCCGAGGAGGCACCTGGTCCGCTCTCGTCATCCGGATCGGGCGGATCGGCTGCTTCTGCCTCCAGCGCGGCCTTGGCGGCCCGGATCGCCTCGAGGCGGCGCTGCTTGTCGGCCATCCACTCCGGCATCTCGTCGCCGCGTCGGTCGGCTCCATGCTCCCGGTCCTCAGCGGCATCGGCCTGGTGGGCTCGCGCCAGCCAGGCATCCACCTCGGCGGTCAGCGCCAGCTCGGTCGTCTTCATCCGGCCATAGCTCATGGCTTTGTGGCGCGAGGCGTTCGCCTTCAGCTTGGTGCCATCCACGGCCACATGCCCGAACTGCACCAACCCTGCGGCTCGGCACAGCTGCAGGACCTGCACGAACAGATCCGAGAGAGCATCCAGGTGGCGCTTGCGGAAGTCCGAGATGGTGCGGAAGTCAGGACGGTTCAGGCCTGTGACCGCCATGACATCCACCCGCTCCTCACAGGCGCGGGCGAGTTGGCGCGAGGAGTAGAGGCCACGGCTGTAGCCGTAGAGCAGGAGCGCCACCATCATGCCGGGATGGTAGGGCGGGAAGCCGCGCTCCTCCGTGTAGGTGTCGAGAATGGCCGAGAGGTCGAGCGCCTCACGTACTGTGTCTCGGACGAAGTGCGCGAGGTGACCGGGCGGCACGAACTCGTGCACCGAGGGTGGCAGAAGCCAGCCCTGATCCACGTCCCACGAGCGAAACGTCTTGGCCATGGGCCAAGTGAATCACCCCGAACGCTCGCCATCAGGACGCTTACTCGGACGGGCTCCTAACTGTGGGCCTTTATCCTAAGCGCCGCTATCGCAGGAAGCGCGATGCTCCCGGTTGCCATTAAATCCCCTCCCAAGGGTAGCTCGTGCCCTTGCAGCTGGGCTCGCGCAGGATCCCCCCAGGCTTGCTGGCGTTTCCGATAGCGAAATGGTCACATTAGAGCGTCAATGTAGGCGAAGCAGGGTCCGGTGGAGCTAGCCAAGATATGGCTGATACTTTGACACCATCCCAACGAAGCGAGCGGATGGGCCGCATAAGAAACAAAAACACACGTCCCGAGATGCGGGTTCGCCGCCTGGTGCATGGAATGGGATATCGGTACCGGCTTCACCGCCGCGATCTTCCTGGAACCCCAGATTTGGTGTTTATAAGCCGCCGCAAGGTCATTTTCGTCCATGGATGTTTCTGGCATCGTCATCCAGATCCATCCTGTAAGCTCGCCCGACTGCCGAAGAGTCGAGGTGACTTCTGGCTGCCCAAACTGGAAGGCAATCGAGCGAGGGACTTGAAACACCAGGAGGAGCTGGAGGCTCAGGGCTGGGAAGTACTCGTTGTCTGGGAGTGCGAGCTCCGTGATGAGGATGCATTGGTGGGTAAGCTGAGGGCGTTTCTGGAATGAAGTCTGTAGAAATTTTCGCGGGGGCTGGAGGGCTTGGAATTGGTCTTCACAAGGCAGGCTTTCGGCCCGCTGGTGTCATCGAGTGGGATACGTATTGCTGCGACACGATCCGGGAGAACCAAGAGCGCAATCTTCCAGCGGTCGTGGATTGGCCCCTCATTCACAGCGATGTCCGCGATGTCAACTTTCGGGAGTATGCCGGCAAGGTAGAGCTCGTGTCCGGCGGACCTCCCTGCCAGCCATTCTCGATTGGAGGCAAGCATGGCGCCCATGCCGACACACGTGACATGTTTCCAGAGGCCGTCCGAGCGGTTCGGGAGTGTCAGCCTAAGGCCTTCATCTTTGAGAACGTGAAAGGTCTGACGCGCTCGTCTTTCAGGAATTACTACGAGTACATCAAACTTCAGCTCGAACATCCGGAGGTGAAGGCTCGCTCTGACGAGGATTGGTCAGAGCATCTCTCGCGGCTTGAGGCCCATCATACTTCTGGGCGGAGGAGTGATCTTCATTACCAAGTCGTCGCCAGGGTTCTGAATGCGGCGAATTATGGCGTTCCCCAGAAGCGAGAGCGGGTCTTCTTCGTAGGGTTCCGAGACGATGTCGATATTCGGTGGAGTTTCCCAGACGAGACACATTCACTGGAGGCCTTGGCCTGGGATCAGGTGTACGGCGATTATTGGGATCGCCTTAGTGTTTCTCGGGCGGGGCGCTTCGTGTCTCCCCGTCTTCGAGAGAAAGCGGAAAGGATTGGCAAGTTGGACAGGCCCCAATTAATGCCATGGCGCACTGTTCGGGACGCGCTGCAGGGCTTGCCAGATCCAGAGCGAGAACCAGCCCTATCCCGCGAGTTCCTGAACCATCGCTTCCAACCAGGCGCGCGATCATACTTGGGTCACACGGGCAGTCCCTTGGACGAACCCGCTAAGACCCTGAAGGCTGGGGTTCATGGCGTTCCAGGGGGCGAAAACATGCTTGCTCGCCCGGATGGCACGATTCGCTACTTCACTGTGCGGGAGAGCGCCAGACTGCAGACCTTCCCCGACGAGTTCCTGTTCCATGGGTCCTGGTCTGAGACCATGAGGCAGCTCGGAAACGCCGTCCCGGTTCAACTTGCCCAAATAATCGGTGCAGATGTAGCGCGCCGGTTGGAACAAAAAGGTGAGTCGCGCCGTGCCATTCAATCCTCTCGACAGAGAAAACCTCGCTCGCAGCATTGAACTTGAGGTCCTGATGCAGGAACCGCTGCCAATGAATAACTTTGGCCCATTCTCCGGAGCTGGGATCTATCTAATCTACTACTGCGGCGAGTTCGAGGCTTACGCGCCTTTGTCAATAGCGAACGCGGAGGCCTTCGTAACACCGATTTATGTTGGAAAGGCAATTCCGGAGGGCGGCAGGATCGGCGGCTTTACGGATAGGTCGGAGACAAGTGACGCCCTCTATTCGCGCCTCCGCAAACATGCCCGAAAAATTCAAAGCACCGGCTTGAACATTGATCATTTCTTTTTCCGCTACTTGGCACTTGATGACGTCTTTATCCCACTTGGGGAAAACGTCATCATCGACAAGTACCGGCCTCTATGGAACGTCGCCGTGTCTGGTTTTGGAAACAATCCCATTGGCTCAGGGCGCATGAACCAGAGGCCGTCGCGTTGGGATGTTCTCCATCCGCCGCAGGATGAGGGAGTTGCAGAGCGCATGCTTAACCACCCAAATGCCCCCAAGCTAGAGGATGTATTGGGTGGGATTCGGGACTACTTCGCGGGAAGGCCCATGCCAGTGCAGGAGGGGGGAGAGGTCGGAAGCAGCGACAGTAACCAAGGGTGAGATGAGGCCGTGCATCAGTTTGCACTGCATGGGCATTGCGGTGCCACGGAATCGCACGAGCCTATCGAGCAGATGCTCGCTCCAGCCCCGAGTCGGGTGACGTGGTGGCCTAGGACAATCTGCGCGCACCCACAAGGTGGCCAGTGTCGCGACCGCCGACCGCCATCCATAGTGTCGGGGTGAGTTTGCTTTCCCTGCCACCCTATTTGACCAACCCAAACCCGCCCGGGGAGGCCTTTGCGAAGTTCAAGGCGTTCCTGCCCAAGGCCGCAGCGCGAACGCGCGACACCCTCTGATCCACAGTGGTGTCTCTAATCGAGGTCTTCACCCTGGCCGAGTGCCAGAACTGCCTGCCCAACTCCGGCTATGAGGATACCTGAGCAGTCTCACTCGTCCGGTTAGGCTACTTCGATCAGCTCCGATAGGCGCTCGCTGAAATAGGCGTTCACGGCCTCAATCGAGGCATGCACAGGAAATCGGAAATGGTCGTCAAGCTCGTCCCCCACAAGCGAATATGGCACAGGAATAGATCTTACGCCATAATAAAATATAATCTTTGCTTCCGTTGCTGCATCAGCAACTCCAATAGTTTTTGCATAACCCTTCAACATCATTGATGTTCTAATTATATCTTCAGCCATCACGTTTTTCTTTTTTGCATCATACTGCCCATGTCCTCGTCTCATTGAATACGCTCGTAGAGTTCGCGCTCTGGTGTCATGAACAACGATATCCAACGGGATGACGCGCTCGGCCTCCCCGTACTCATGTTCGATCCGTAGACACGCCTCAGGATCCCGAATGAACCTGTAACTTTGGAGAGACGCCGTTGAAAGCTTGAACCCATCCTCCCGCCATACTCTAAGGCGAGCGCAGTCCTTTAACCTCTCAAGCAATGAGAGTCGAAGAATATGGATATGCCGCTTGTAGGCAGAACTCGTGATGCTCGTCGCTCTTGAGTATCGCTTTGCGACGAGCGGGTCTTCTTTGAACTCGGCTTCTGCCAGGCGCTTGATTGTCTCGTCAGCTACTGGTTTAAGACGGGCAACGAAGCCATCCATCACACCTATAGGCAGTGGCATCGTAGGTGCAGCAGACATGGGGTTAAGCTCCGTCCAATGTTGCATTCAGCGGTTAGCGCTTTAGGGTTAAGCCAATCTTCTTCCGGCCCTCCTAACCGAGCCTCAACGAATGACCGCTGCACCGACCAGTTCCACCTCTTTGGACGAGTTTGACCTTGTGCCAGATCCCCGAGTTCTCCCGATGCTTGGAGAAATCAGTTTGGATCTGTGGAGGTGCATTGCCGAATTGACTGACAATTCGGTGGACGGGTTCATCCATGCAGCACGCGCAGGTACCCCTGTGACATTGCCGAGAATCGATATTGCGCTGCCAACTAGCAATAGCCCTCAGGCTTCCGTCCGAGTCATCGACAACGGCCCTGGGATGACGCCAGAAACACTCCAGACGGCAGTTCGGGCAGGATGGTCAGGGAACAATCCGACTGAGAACCTCGGGCTGTTTGGGATG
>JAESFH010000295.1_pt1 | contig 18035 bp, 32 predicted proteins | sample 9269381 | NCBI WGS metagenome assembly JAESFH01 (sample SAMN14504062, study PRJNA617094) | algae metagenome | isolation source: Aphanothece sp. CMT-3BRIN-NPC111 and co-occurring heterotrophs from well... | place: USA: Clark Mountains Wilderness, California | collected 2010-04-18
AACCGCTCTCTCGCGGACCTCAGGTGAATAGGGTGGTGTTCTCTTCGTCATGGCTCCATCCTCTCAAGAGTAGGAGCCTCCGACAAACCCGGGGCGGTTCACGCCTGCTTTGGCCGAGGCTCTCGTATCGGTGCTCAGCAGTGATCGGGCTGATGCAATGAGCTCGCTCGGGACTGTGGGGCTGATGCAGCTTCATCCCGCTATGGCGCGGATGCACTGCTACCAGCGGGATACGGCTGGTCTGCTCCGGCCCGGGGTCAACCTCCGCTATGGGATGCTTCACCTTGCAGGGGCGTGGGCGCTTGCCAAAGGGGACGTGTGCCTCGCCCTGCTGAAGTACCGCACGAGCTATGCTGAGGAGGAGATCACTCCGTCAGCCGCGAAGGAATGCACAGCCCTGAAGGCTCGTCTGGCGGAACTTGGGTCCCCTCTGGCCAGTGGCCGCTCCCACACCGCCACCAAGGGGCCACCAGCACGACCAGCCGTACCGACATCTCAAAGGCCAAGGGAGGCCGAAACGCCGTCATCCTTGCCGCCTGCCCGGACAGGGACGCAAGACACTGTTGCATCGGCCCGAACGAACCAGCCCTCTGGTGAGGCCCACGCGCCTTCACCGAAGGAGGCTGGCACCCAGTCGGGATCAGCCTCCCGCGTTTCCGCTACTCGCGCGACCCGCCGAGCGTCTGAAGCGAAAGGCCGCTCCAAACCAGCGTCGCAGCAGGGACTGCCAGAGACCGCGATGGCCCGGATCATCGCGGGCGGTCGGACGACGTGGCAGCCCGTCAAGCAGACCCGATCCAGCCGCTCAAACTCCCAAGTTTGGACCGACCGTGCCAAGCGTCTGCAACAGATCGAGGCGAGGATCGCGCCGAACATCATCCAGATTATGCGTCCCTGATGGGGGGCGAGGTTCACGGGGCAGAACGGAGCCAGTCCAATGGCACGCCCTTTGAGCTTCGCGGATCCGTCAGAGGATCGCCATGGTTGGCCTGCAGGGGAGCGGCTGCACCAGCTAGAGAACCTTGCGATCCATGTACACGGAACACGCGGTATCCATCCTCGTCCCGATTCTGGTCCTGGCTGTCCTTTGGGTCGTGGTCCGTCATTGGATCATCCCCTTTGTGCTCGGCTTTGCCCTTGCCGTTGCGCTTGGCCCGTCCGCTCGTCCTCTGCTGGCAAGCGCGTGGGAGGCGGTGGCGCAGGTGGGTGATACGATCTTCGGCACAGACCGTGACATGGACGAGCCTGGCCACGGGGAGTGGGAGCGGCGTGCACCAAGGCGAGCTGGATACGAGGAGATCCGATAGGCTTCTCTTTGTCACGCTGAAGCGGTCCACGAGCTTAGGAACAGATGCGACGCCGTCGAGCCACATCGCAGGCACCAGGAAAGAGTGGCAGGGCGAGGAGCTCCGACGGCTCGTTCTCGCCTTCGGACGACGGAGGCGATGACTACCCCTTAGACGACCTCGCATCTGATGATCTTCCGGTGCGGGACATCAGAGAGGACGAGGAGGGGTGGCACACGCCTAACAGCGCAGGCTCCAACCCTCCCGATGAACATCGTCATGGGTCTGCCAGCGATTTATCTGCACGCCTGGACGCACCGGAGATTGTTGTCTCTCTGTCGGAGAGTGCTCCCTCCCATGCTGACCCGTACGGCCACGAGCCTACGCCCGAATCACTTACCCCTGAGCAGGGGGTGGAAGCAGAAGGTGCTGAGCGTCCTGCCCAGCCCCTGTTGCCGGGGCTTGAGCCTCCTTTCCTCCCGGAACAGGGCGATACTCCACAGCGGATGAGGCGCTCTAGGCGATCACGAGCGTTATCCGATAAGCACACCCTCAAGGCGGCTCAAACGGAGCTGTGGCCACAGCCCGACAACTCAGTCTCGGAGCCGTAGCTTATCCACACTTGGGATCTCCCACAGCTCCAGGAAGACCACACCGTAGGCGTCTCAGAGGCTCCGCTGCCTGAGCAGGCTCTGTGATGTTGGCGGCAAAGCTCCTTTCAGGTGCGCTAATGCCACCTCCTGAAATTGGTCTATAGCCCTGATGAGCTGTGTGCGGGCAGCGGCAATGACTGCGGGATCCCGAGCGGAGAAGCGGTTGGTCGCGTCGGCGAGATGTTGGCAACATGCCTCAAGACCCTGCCTCAGCTCCTGAAGGTGAGCGGATGTGCCCGCGAGGACCAGCACCTCATCGCAAGCTGAAAGAACCTCGTCAGCGAGGTCCTCGTCTCCATAGAGGCCGGTGAAAGCCTGCGCACAGGCCCGAGCGGCTCTCAGACGGTTCCTGATCTCCTGGTGAGGCTGCCTCTCGTGAATCATAGGGTGATGGTGCCAGCCGGAGGAGCGTTCGGAAAGAGATCATTAACCATGCCAGGGCAGCCTACTGTCATCTCTCACGGCGGCATTGTCTGATTTGCCTCAGGGGTCTGTGGATGGCACACGCAACCTTTACTGCCAAGATTGATGAGATGCTGGGGATGATCGAGCGTGCCCTTGCGGCCATCGAGCAAGGGGGTGGGCAGCCTGAGCTGCGCAGCCTGCAGAAGTTGCTCCAGGAGCTGCTGATCAACTGTATGCGCCTGCTGGAGCGCAATCCTGGCATCGAAGCGGCGGCGGCTGACCTTTATGCTGCCGCTTCAGTTGTTGTGATCGATAGCACCCGGAACGCGCCGCCGCTTGCGAGAAAGCTGCGCCTGTTCAGGGAGGCGCATCTGCGCTTTCGGCAGCGCCTGACGGCAGCGCGGCCCAGCGAGCACGGCACCAACATTGTCTGGCGGCACCACGAACTCCTGTCCGCATAATAGCTTGGGCGTGGGCCATGGCCGCTGCAATGGTCTGCCCCATTCGCGCACTAGTCCCACGAGCCGCCTTAACACCAAGGATTTTATCTAGGCGCTCCAGTCGTTCAGTGTTGTTGTTCATCATCCCCGCATGCGAGAGTATTTCCGGAGGGCAAGGTGGATCAAGACACGGACGAAGACAATTGATCAAAAGATAGGATCATCATCATACCAAGAACGTGGTGGCGTTGGTCCAGAATGGACAAAATATAATCCAAGTTTGGCCTCGATATCGTTGTCTCGTTCCGGTGCTGAGTGCTGCCGCGCACGACGCACATCACGCATCACAATGTGTGGAGGGAGGAATGACAACTCATAAGAGCAATGCATCTCAAGACAATACGGTCACAAACCTGCGGGCAGAGTTGCCTAACCGTGCGCTCCTTGCCGGGGCGCAGACATGGTGGTCTGCCGTGGCAGAATGCCAGCAGGAGATGGCGCACTTCATCTCAGATCGCCTCGCCAAGGACGGCGAAGCGATCCGGGATGCTCTCACCAGCCGCACTTGGTCCGATGCGCTCGCCGTGCAGGCGCGGTGGGTGGATGAGACCATGCGCGACTACAATGCAGAGATGACCAAGCTCACAAAGCTCTACACGAAGGCTGCTGCCTCAACGGTTCGCCGGGAGAGCCAAGCCGCTTAGACAGAGCAGGATTTGAGGGCAGCAGCATTGCCCAACCACCGCTCATTCGACTGTCACCTGAGAGTGCTGGCGGAGGTAATATGGGAGCGGCTGATAGCCTCTATAGCAAAAGCAAAACGGCCCCTTCAGGGGCCGTTCCGCAATGGTGACGAGAGCCGCTGCCTCCTCCTCAGGCCCGAGGAGATGCGGCTCCTCTACCCTTACTGCCGTGGCGCGGTCGCTGGAGCGTTCGGGTTTGCTGGTGTGCGGGTCGTGTCCGTCCCACGCTGGGCGTTCGGGTTGTCGCGGAATGTTGGGGCGCTGTTGAGCTGCTCCTTTGTCATTGACAGCACAATCCGGTTCGGCACGCCGTCATCGGCTTGAGCGGCTGTGCTGGCATTCGGAGCCGTGCTCGCCCTTCCTGCGGGAGCATTGGCCGACAGATTGGCAGTGTTGTTTGCGGGTGCAGGCGCAGTGCTCGTCGCCGGGGCAGCGGGCGTGGTCACGGACCCTGTTGTCGTGGCATCCTGCTGAGCGGTGGCCGGGTTGTCGGCCATGAACTGAAGCGCGCTCATGGGCACCGCCACATCCTTTTCGCCGATGCCGAGGAAGCCGCCCACACCAATGACAATGGCGTGAACCCGTCCGTTTTGATCCATCAGCACGTCGTTGATCTCACCAATATTCTCGTTGTTGGCTCCATACACCCGGCTCCCCATCAGATCAGAGGCCCGGAACTGATCCTCCGAGCGGACTTCGATGAAGCTCGTGGGGCCACCCTGACCAGAGCTTCCCCTGGGAACCGGTTGGGTGTTCGCAGCCGGTGAGGGCGGACTAGCAGGAGCCGGGTTGGTCTGCGCCAGGGCGGGAGCGGCCACTATGACAGAGCCCAGCAGACAGAGGGCTAGATGCTTCTTCAGCATGTCCTTCCTCCTTGTATGCGCGTCATGCGACGCCAAGAAGGCAACGGATCAGGTGCGGCACGGTTCTGGTACATTGCTGCCTGCGAACCGAACTAACGCGGATGTGAAGATGCCACGCTTATAACGGATAGCTCCTCAACTGAGGGTATGGGCCTACTTCGATGCGCTTTCCGGTAGTTTTTTGCGTTTGGTGCTGGCCAATTCCTCCAGTTCCTCTTCGGTCATGGAGTTTGCCATGCTCTTGGACGCGCCCTTCAGGCTCGACTTGGCGGCCTCACCGCGCTTGGCCGCAAGGGCTGCGCCCGCCGCCATCTGCTGCTTCTTTGATTTCGCAGGCATGGGTCTCCTCCTTGTGAGCGTCACTGTCAGGGCTATTCGCGGCCATGAACTTGATAGGGTGGTGCCGTGGCCTCGACAGCCGTGAACCTCTCCAGAATGCGGTAGGTGTGTTCCGAGCCTGCAGGGACCACCCACGAATCTCCTGGCTCCAGCCGCACGGTCTGGCCTTCGATGAGCAGCTCCGCCCGCCCGGAGATCACAAAGCCCACCACTTCATAGCTGTGCTTGCTGGTGGGCTTGTGTTCGTTGGGCTCCTCGTCGCGCCACAAGCGCATGGAGACCCGCTTGCCAGACGCGAGATAAACCTCGCCGTGATCACCTGTCGGAGAATAGGCGCTGCTGACCTTCGTCACGGTTGTATCTGGCATGGCAACCTCCTGATCGCTGCTGGTGAACGGCTTGGCTCTTCTGTGGCTCGTGTCTCGTCTCTGGTGTCGGCCTGTCAAACGAGAGCGCCGCGCAACGCCCAGGGCCATCCAATACGAAGAATGCTCCCTCATGTGTCTGGGAGCGAGGAAGGCAGCACAGCAGCTCTGCGCTACGATCTCATTCCATCCATAGTGCGCGCCCCAGCCGAGCCGCTCTGCTGCCGCTTAACCGCCTGTTCGCACCGCTCCACATGGCTTGCCGCTCGTTCCCGGGCTTAATGCGCGTTATGGCAAGGATTGGGCACATCCTGTTTGCAGAATTGACAGATCATCGTGTGACCTCCCTTGCTGCCGATCAGGGCATGGCACCAGCTGCGGTTCAAACCCGGTACCGAGGCACGTTCCAGTAACGCCGTAATTCCTCCTCGGCTGTCACATGGGCGTCGTGCGGCAGAGTGGGAGCGTCCTGAAGCTCGGCTGCTGTGATGTCGGTGTGATAGCCACCGATGCTTGTGTCGTAGTGCAGCTTCTCCCAGGGAATGGTGTAGAGGTGGGTACCAAACCCCAAGAAGCCGCCAAAGCTCATCACAGCATAAGCCACACGCCCACTGACCTTCTCGATCACGAGGTGGTCGATGGTGCCGATGTGCCCTCCTTGTCTGTCGTAGACCTTTGTTCCCTCAATCCGGTTGCTCTCGATCAGGGGGTGGCTAGGGGCTCGCGTTTCTGAAGATGCCGCTGCGCGGGTCATGATAAACCCTCCTGGAGCAGGAACGTGGAATCTACTCTACTCCAACCGCGTCGCGCTTGCGACAGAAGGATTGCTCTCCTTGACCTTGCAAGAATGGAATATCATCATGCCAGCATTGATTTGGAGGGAGGCTAAGAAAGTGGCCCCGCCAGACTGAATCCAGAATTCATTGAAGGCCGTGATGCTCGACCGGGGTCAGTGATTAGAGGCGGTATCCAATTTTAAATCATGCAATTCGGATATTTTCCGGATTGAATGTCTTTGCCATTTTGCTGCTTTGAGGGTCTAGGCCGGTTCAAAAGTCCTTGAGGAGCTCGTAGCTAGGGATTCTATGCTGCGTGGTGCCCGACGAAATCAGTGAGGCGGTCCTATGGCAGATATGTCCCGCAGAGCGATAAGAGTCATCACCTCTTTGGCTGTCGCGGCAGCGTTGGTTGTAGGAGCAGCCACGATGCTATCTTGGGCTATCACTCCTGATGTTGATGTTGGCAGCTTGCTGGACCGTGTGCGTCCCTACCTGCCCCTGCAATATGGATAGAGCTGCTCCTATCTGCTGCCATCTTCATCTTCGGTGCGGAATTGAATGCTGCCCTGTGAAGGCGACGGCTTTGCGCGGGGGTGACGATCATCCGGAAAGCGGGAACCCCCACGTCAGTCGCACCTGGTTGAAGACCCTTCATGACGGGCTGGTTGCCCGGTGTGGTGGAACCGACGTTCGCAAAGGTCGAGCGCGGATGATCAGGTCTGCCCGTGCACCGACAGCGAAAGCCGGTGCAGCTTATAAAAGGGCTAAGCTCGGATCGAACCTGTGCCTGCCAAACGAGGAGGGGTTGGCTAACGCAACGTAAAGAGGCTAGGCTGCCCGTCCCATCAACAACCGGAAGGGCATGCATGACGCGCGGGACTGGAGTGGCCTTCTATGGCCGGATCGGGTTAATCATCGCGGCATTTGCCCTGGTGACTGCCATTGTCGGGCAACCTCTCTGGGAGAGAATGTGGCCCGTCCCCATTGAGATGACAGACAGCGGCTTGAGCCGCGTGCAGTAACGCGACGACGCGCCCTGGGCCAGATGCAGTTCGTATTCGGTCTATCGCTGCGGGTGAGAACTTACTCTACGAAGAGCGGAAGGTAGAGCACGCCTACGGTCAACGTCACTGCGAGAACAGCGAGAACGCTCGCCCACACTTTCCCTTCCCCGTCGCGAACCATGGCCCTGTCCTATCCTGAAGCCATTCAACTATGGTCGTTGGATGTTGCGCTGCACAGCTTAACTCAGCATGAATGGGCATAGACCTCCTCTCATGTGCAGCTAAGTCATGCCTACGTCGCATAGGCTCCGTAGGCCGCCGCTTCAGCCGTTGCTCCGCAGCAGGGGAGGGACATGACCCCAATTGCGATTGCTGCTCACGGGAAGATTGCCGACGAATGCGCTCTCCCGCGCAGCCAGGATATCGCACACAGCTTGGAACCAGTGATGGTCAACCCGCCCACATCCATTAGCGTCGCGTAGCCAAAGGATGTAGGCGCGCTGCCTGATCTTCCCCTCGAAGCTGCTGTCCATCATCGCTACCTTTCTACAAACATGGAGCACAGCAACGATGACCCACGCTGGTCTCGAACACGGTCAATGAGGGTTGAGTAACCGTCGCTCTATTGCTCTACGAGGATGCCAGCGCGTTGACCCGCTGACCAATGACAGTTTGGCGATGGGTCGGCTCCTTGGATTCGACTGTGCTTCTGAAGCTCAGCAAGCTCCCGAAGGTAGGGGGCACGACGCTCCTGGTGCTGCTGCCGAAGGGTGTCGAGGACCGTCTGCTTAATCGCGATGGGAGCATCGCTGGTCCTGACGGTCTCCAGATCGATGTCATAGGCTTGGTCGATCTCGGCCAGTGCGGCGATCAGCTCTCGCATCCGTTCGTGGTGCTCCAGGGCGTGCTGGTGGTCTGAGGTAGACGCGCGCAGGCGCGCGCGACGAAGGTCGCTGCGAAGCATTGTATCCCTCATTCTTGTTGTTGCTGTTCAGTGTGGGTGGGCTACACGCCCGGCGTGAGGTCCTACAAAGCTGCGACGCCCTGATGACTGACCATACGGGTGCCTCTCCCAGAAGCTTGCCGCCAGGACAGGAGGCGAAGGAGTCGGCGGGGTTTATCCCCCATACGCAAGAGGACACGACTCACGCTGGGCGGAAAAGGTTCCGCCGGGAGGGCAACGTGGAGGCGGCGCAGACCAACGCCCAGGAGGTGCAGCACCGCCTTGGGCAGCATAGGAGCTTCTATGCTGGTCCCGCTCTGCATCCGCATCCTCCATATCAGCTTCCGCAACGTCATTAGCGCGGTAGCGGACAGAGGTTAACCCTCGTTGTAGGAGGCTGTGGATTGCGGGGAACAGGCACTCAAAGCGCATGGACCGTTCCTGCCAGAGCGGCTTGCTCATTCAAGTGTGATGTTGGCTCCTGATGTCAGCACGCCTCTTATGCTGCGGCGTAGTGACTTCCCTGACTTTGGAGCCAGTCAAAGGCCGTCGCAATCTTCACCCGTTGAAGCCGATCCAGGAGATCGTGATCGAGCGAGCGAGACCCACACCATGAGCGCGCATGCTCGCAGATGCGGTCGAACAGGTGCGCGGTCACCAAGGTATCTGCACTGGCTCTGTGAAGCTGATTGGGGCTGCTAATTCCGACAGCCTGCACGATGCTCCCGAGCCGATAACTTGCTTGTCCGGGAAACACCCTTCTGGCCAGAAGCAGCGTACATAAGGTGCGAACCTCTCGTCCGCCCAGAAATTCGGTCGCTTCGTACTCAAGGAACTTGCAGTCGAAGCCGATGTTGTGGCCGACCACCGGCGATGAGCCGATGAACGCCGCGAGTTCCCGCATCACAACAGGCGACTTCGGCGCACCCCGGAGCATCTTCGTGGTGATCCCGGTGATCTGTGTGATCTCGGAGGGCACCTCCACGCCCGGATCAATGAAGCTCAGGAACTCCTCACCGGCACGACCATCAATAAACTCGCGCGCTGAGACCTCAATCGCTCGCGCACCCCCAGCGGGGCTGAGGCCGGTCGTCTCGAAGTCTAGGATGACAAAGCGGCCAACGGGCGTGTGGTTCAAGGTCGTGACTTTCCGGAGAAGGGTTAGAGCCTACGCTGACAGCGGGGTATGCAGGACGGCGCTCCGCCGATCTCATTCTTGATCAATTTTTTGATCATCATCCAGGCTGTTGAACGCTTTCGCTGAAGGAAGGCCGTATACGTCCGAAGGTCTCGGCTACCAACGTGTCAAGTCGGTTGATGGGTAACAACGGGAGGGGAGGTCCTGGGGAAAGCGGGGGAGGGGGCTTCTCTCACGGCCCGGTAACGGATTGTTTACCATGAGTGCCCACCCTAACGCTGCGGAAGGCTCCACTCCGGGCCGCTTGCCGTGTCAGACACGAAAAATAGATGAGGTCAGCTATGAAGCAGTTTCTTCTTTTTGCTGGGCCAGAAGACATGAGCGCCAGGGGCGTTCACGGCTTTATTGGCGACTTCGACTCGTTCGCTGAAGCTTTCGTGTCTCTCATCGATCACCAGACACCTTCGCGGTGGTGGCACGTTCTCGATACGAAGACGGGGGAAGTGGTCGAGCGCCGCCACCTGAAAATCAGCAATAACATGATCGGCTTCCAGCGATCTGAATGGACGATAGGGCAAGCCTCACAGCAGGGGGCGATCACGCCTCTTCGGCTGCCATCTGCTGCGTCGCTACCACCAGCTCCAAACCTTGTGCGGCTTGAAGCAGAGCTTCGCTCGGCAAGTACCTCTGGAATGAAGAATGCACCGGCAGATGGAGCCACTAAGGCTGGTGGATCGCCTAAAGTCAGCGCCGCAGCGGGTTAGATAGAGGTCAGAGCCGGTTGCGGCCTCTTAGGCGGCCCAGGATTTGTTGCTGGGGAGGGGCGGGGCTCCCGGTTCACCAGCCTGTCCGGGTCGTGTCACCAGGACAGCGTGGCGGAGCCTCCAGGAAGATTAGAGAGGGCTTCCGGGTGAAATCTCCGAGAGGGACCAGTTAGTATGAGGATGTTGGCAGTAGGGCCGCCCACGGATGACAGCGATCCAGCGGCCTGCGATCACCAGCCGTAATATCTGCGCTGGCGAGCGTGATACGTGTCGAAGGCACCACCATCACCTGAGCCACCCCAGCCTGCGATGGCGGGGCTCCGCTGGGTCCACCATCTGCGCCCTCCTGCATGGACTGGGCCCTGGCGGCAGTGTGGACCCTGGTCCGCTTGCGCGCGACCACAACCTCTTCTTGGCCGGTTATTGATACGCGGGTGTAGGTGATCCCCACCTCACGAACGAGGTTGAAAAGCATGGCGGCGTTCGCGGGGGAGAGCCGGATGCAGCTGTGCGACGCGGGTGACCCAAGCAGCCCGGTCGTTGCCTACTGTGCGGCGGTCACGATGAATACCTTCTGCTCTTCGAGCCCCACCCACGCCGCTCCATCTGAGCCTTCGCGCTTGATGAAGATGTAGCCAGTCTGCTTCCAGGGCAGAACGATGTCGCTTTTGTTGTCGAGGATCAGGTCACCCCTGTCGGTGCGGACTATCAGGACGGCATGCCCCGCTCCAGCTTCATCCAGAACAACCGTCATGCGCAGGGCCCGCCGGGGGAGCCCCTGATCGACGAGGAGCTTGCGCTTGAGAAGCTGGATGTCCTCGCAGTCGCCTCTGCCATCGTCCGGGTAGTCCCAGCGATCCTCCTCGCCCCAGTGCTCCTGGTCCGTCATAGGCTTGATGGTTGAGTTGACCCGAATGTTCGTGGCGAGGATGGCACCCCAAGTTCTGGGAGTGAGAGCAATGATCTCGGGCTGAGAGGGATCAATCTCGCATTCCGCAGGCGTCTGATCGCAGAATTTGGCCCATGCTCGTGTCGGCTGGGTCTCGCCGTCCCCTGTGAGGGATGTGCTTACAGCAGGAAGAGCAGGGAGCGGTTCAGCAAGGGCATGAGCCACTGTAAGGCTGATACTCACAGCCAGCACCGCGACTGCGGCCATGTCTAAACTGAGACTGCTCCACGCGACCTTCTGCATGCCCCACTCGCTTGGCTTACTTTTTGCCTTGGAACCAAGATGCCAGGGGCATGAAGGAGCTGCAAGCAACCATAAGAAAACGCGAGTTAGTTTAGAAGCATTTGTTGTTTATCTGCTACATTTCGGACTGGTGGGCTCCGAATAATGGTCTGTTTTGTTCAGACTTTAGTCCAACCCACGGTTTCATTTTTCATATCCGGGTCAGTATGGTACAAGATAAATCTTAAGCAGCCTGATTGAGGGGTGAACGGGCATAACAAAAGCCCAGAGCAAAAGCCCTGGGCTTTCGAGCACCAAAGTGGACTGTCCCACTGGTGCCACACAGGCCCTGGTCATCATCAGCTAGAGACAAGCGTCCTGGGAGACTTCAGCTACCCGAGAGGACCTGCGGCTAATCCAGAGCCTATGCGGGAAGAGCCCGACCAGCGGTAATTAGTTCCAGCGTAGCTCCTGAGGCTGAAGTGTCGAATTCTTACTCTGATGATGCTCATTCAAGCATGTGGAAACCAGTAGAGTTTATGAAGCCTCTTGCTGGCCCTGAGCGTTAGCTTGGGTGTGACAGCGCTCCGAGTGTATGTTGTGGGAGCGCTGAAGGAGTGTAGCCATGAGGACAGGTGCTCATCCAAGCCTCACCCCTTCGGACCGGCAGCACCTCAAGCAGGCAGACCGCCGCCGTCGTGGGCACCTCCGGCACATTCATCCGCTGACAAGGGAGCAGCAGTTGGCGCTCATCGAGGAGGCTCGCGTGGCTCGTCTGGCCCAGGAGCAGAGATTGTCTGATCACTGAAAGCACTGGACGACCTCCTCTCTATGGTCATGATGCTGGGGTGTGAGGGCGCTTGATCTCATCCCGATGAACCATAGCCTTGCAGCCCGCTTAGCGGCTGGCGAGGCGGTGGAGCCCCTTGCAGGCATGACTGTCCCGCCCCTCATTCAAGAGATCGCAGCGGCACAGGCGGCTCTCTACGAGAAGACGGGAGCGGCTCCACCCTGGATCGGCTACCTCCCTCGTGATCCTGAGAGTGGCACACTTGTGGGGGCCTGTAGCTTCAAGAGTGAACCCCACGAGGGACAAGTCGAGATCGCCTACTTCACGTTTCCGGAGCACGAGGGCCAGGGATACGGCCTTGCGATGGCAGGTGCGCTGGTGAAGATTGCCTTTGCCGACCCTGCCGTCACCCACGTCCTGGGCCACACCTTACCCGAGCGGAATGCCTCCACCCGCATCCTCAGCAGACTGGGGTTCGAGTTCGCCGGGCCTGTCACTGACCCGGAGGATGGCACGGTGTGGAGATGGGTGCTGAAGCAGTCAGGATAGGCTCACCGCAGAGGGCATGTCCTACAAGGATGCGGCTGCAATCTGTGGGACAGCGGAGGGCACGATCACGAGCTGGGTCAATCGTGCCCGTATCTGGTTGACCGAGCTACTCGGCCACGAGCAGACAGGAGGAATCGAGCCAGACCGCCTGACCAACGCTGCCCTCAAGGCGCGCCGAGGAGCCACCTCCTGAATGAGAGGACGGCACGAACGTCCTGCAAGAACAGTCTGCTTGGTCGGGTGCTTATGAAGCGAGTATATCGTCTGACTCCCTCCTCTGGAGGCGGTCAGACGACTCTGGCTGCCCTCCACTGGCCTGAGCAGTTCACGCTCCCTGAAGCTGCCCAAGTGCCGGAACCGGAACGCCGTGACAGGCGACCCACAACACTGGCCTGAACAACTCCAGCCGCAACGTTGCCTCGAATGACACCTTTCCGAGTGACCGCACCAGAGATCCCGATGCCCTCCGCGCCACCATAGCGAACCTGCCCGTTCTGAATAACCACTGGAAAGCGGATCGCCCGATTGCAACTCCCTTGCTGAGGGAGCACCTCCACATTCCAGGTGCCGTTGTACTGCTGCTGTGCTGAAGCTGGGGAGCTTATCAGAGCCAGGGCTGAAGCAAACGAGAGCGCAAGTGCTGTAATCCGCATGAAGGACGATCCTTGCTGGGGTGATCCGAATGACGATGACGGGCCAAAAAGGAGGACTGTTCGGCAGGCGCGAATGCTGAAGGTACTAAATTGGCATTAAAGCCACTACCACCACCTATAGCCTTGGCCTCGTACGCCATAGGGAGACCAGAAGGCTTGTCGCCGCTGATACTGAGGCTGCACGAACCAGCCGTTACCCCAGCCAGCCCACTCGCTGCCGCGTGATACACGACGCGCAGCCACCCTCGTCGTCTTCTGCTTGCGATCTGCAACTCGCACCCGGTCCTTCTTCTTGGCTGTGACGGTCGCCTCTTCGCCTCTCACCACCACCTTGGTATTCTCCAGCCCCTGTTCTTTGACGAGGTCGAACAGAGTGGCAGCGTTCTCTCGTGAGAGGCGGATGCAGCCGTGAGAGGCTGGTGAGCCAAGCCGCTGGATGGCATCGCTGCCGTGAATGGCGTGACCTCGGCTGGTGAAGAAGATCGAGTGGGGCATGGGAGCGTCATCCCACTCTTTGGAGTAGTGATCCTCCTCCAGCCGGAAGGGCGTGTACGAGCCTTTCGGCGTGGCGTAGCGCGGGAGTCCCGTCGAGACCGGCCAAGTATGCCGCTCCTCGCCATCAACAGAGACCGCCATGCGCTGAGTCGCCTTGTCTACTGTGACGAGCACCTCTGCCAGGGCTTGATCGATGCCAACCGAGAGGAGAATCACCGCGCAGGCAGCAAAGGGATGGAAAGGATGCATCAAGTGGGCCTCGCGAGCAGACGGAGTTCACGAGTACAGAAGGCTGATCTTTTTGGTCATAATGTGCCCCTTTAGAGTCGCCCTGTCGGCGACCAGACTTACGGTCGCTGTATGGGAGGGCTGCCGCAATCACTGGTGTGGCTGTCGCGATGACAAAGGGCCGAGTGAACCGGGCGCTCACCGCTTGGCGAAGATGCTGCATCATAAGCCAGACGGAGAGATCGGACCGGAGGGCGTGATCATGGCTGCACCTCAAGCCATGTTGTAGGTCTCACGACGCAGCTTACAACGCCACGGCCGCACGCACGTCAGTATTCCGGCACGAGGCGCTGTTCGATGAGCGGAGCCTCCATGCAGAAGGTCAGCCCCTCTCTGTCATAGGTGATCCGCACTTCTGCATCGGCCTGCAACGCGAGCACCCGCTCAAGCAGGGTCGAACCGAACCCGCGATGCTGAGGTGGCTGAACGGGCGGACCACCATGCTCCTTCCACTCCAAGTGCAGCTTGCGTTTGCCGTCCACCTGCCTCAGGCCCCACCGAACCTCGACCCAGCCTTGCGGCACAGAGAGAGCCCCATGACGTTTGGCGTTGCTGGCCAACTCGTGCAGCGCCATGCCGACCGGGATCGCCAGATCAGCCGCTAAGTCCATCGGTGGACCATCGAGCACGACCCGCCTGCTGCCCTCATCGAGGAACAGGTGAAGCTCGTATTCGAGCATCTCCCGCAGCGAGGCCATCTGCCAGTAGTCCTCTGTCAGGAGCGTCTGGGTCCTGGCCAGCGAGGCAATGCGCGACGAAAAGGCATGGTAGAACTCGTCGATGCTATGGCTGGAGCGTGCCGTTGACCCCAGCAGCGACTGCACCAGAGCCAGGGTGTTGCGGATGCGGTGGTGGAGTTCACGGACGAGCAGCGCCTGCCGCTGCTCGGCGTGCTGGGTGGCGATCAGCGCTTCCTCGCTTCTCGCCCGTGCCCAGCGAAGCTCAAGCTGGGCCATGACCTGCCGGGCCAGAGCCGCCAGGGCGAACCGCTGCGGCTCTGTGAGATCAGCGCGAGGTTGGGTGTCGAGGACACACAAGGCACCCAGCGGCAGCCCTTCAGGCGTGTCCAGCCGCGCCCCAGCATAAAAGCGCAGGTATGGTTTGCCTTTGACAACTGGATTGTCGTCGAAGTGCGGGTCCTGGCTGGCATCGGGAACGATGAACAGCCCTGGCTGGAGGATGGCCTGAGCGCACATGGACTCGATTAGCGAGGTCTCGCGCACATCCAGCCCGACCTCGGCCTTGAACCACTGCCTCCGGTCATCGACGAGGCTGATCACGGCTACAGGGGCTTCGCACACTTGGGCGGCCAAGCGCACGAGGTCGTCGAACTCCGGCTCGCAGGGTGTGTCGAGGATGCTGTAGCGCTTCAGCGCTGCCAGCCGGTCCTCCTCCTTCCACCCCTGGGCTACGCCACTCTCAACCACATCCAGGCCCGTTAACACAGATCAATACAATGCAACGGCAGAGGAAGGCCGGAGTTCGACCTAAGCGGCTGATCCATGTGGAAAATCAAGACAGGAGCCTCAGAGAGGCTAAGCTGATGTTGCTGCGCGGGAACTGAGGCCCCCCAGGGCCTGAAGCAGCACTTCTGTCGTGGCAGGCTTCTCGATCCATGTCGCACTGGCGATCTCAGGCAGTGTGTTGAAGTCCTCCCGGTGCCCCGAGTAGATCAAGAAGGGCACTCCTTGGCGGGTGAGCGCCAGGGCGACCTCTTTGCATGGGCCGTCCTTCAGCACCGTGTCGAGGATAGCCATCTTAGGCCGGTGGTCGGTCAGCCACTCCAGAGCACCCGCGCAGGTCAGGAATGGCCCAGCCACTGTGTATCCGGCCTCCTCCAGATCAGTCTGGAGAGCGACGGCAATCAGCGCCTCGTCCTCTAGGAGCAGGATAGTGCCTCGTCGGACAGACCAATCAAACATCTCTGCCTTTCCAGCCTGCTGGCGCAGGGTGACTTTCAGAACTGGTGGCTTCGCATCGCCGTGCTTGAGACTGGAAGATCCGGAGCAAGGAGGTGGCCTCGCCATACACCAACCAGTGCTACACCGATGTCCTGCTCAGGAAAATCTGCCAGATGGCTTAGGTTATTACCTGTGACCCCGTCGTGCTGCCGCAGAGTTGCTGTTGGCAGCCCATGGCGAACAGGGAAGCCAGTGGGTGGGCTGAAGCTCAACAGTATGGTCGGACGCCTGTCGCCAGCCCTGCTGAAACCATGCTCCCTCGTAAGTCCCTGCTCGCACCCACGACCCGATAAGCCAGCCGCCCTGGTCAGGGCAGTAGAGGAAGACAGGCACCGGTTCCTCATTCAGCCCTATCGCGCGGGGAGCCGTATGGATCGGAAGAGGGGATATTGCACGAACTCAGGCAACAGATGTTTGCTGCCGCGCTGGAACGGGCAGTTTCATCACGCGTAGAAGCTTAGATGCAAATTGATGAACTGGAGATGATCATGGCGGTCGAGCATCTGCCCAGAGTACGGGAGCTATCTGCATTGGCATCCCACATGGTGATGCTTCGCAGCATTGGAGCGCTGTTGCGCGCAATACAATGATCTGCTTCAGGAGCATGTGCCAGATCACCTTGCTGGCATCGTCCGTCAGCTTCGGGCAAGTGGCTGAGCAGGGATGTAGCAGGTGCTGCCATGGGCACACTGATCCTTTTTCTGTGCAGCTTGCCGCCTCTGGGTGTTCTGACTGTGGCTGTGGCTCCACGGCCTCAGAACAGGAAGCTCAACTGTCCTGGCAATGCTCGCGGTGACCGCCCTGGTCCTCACAGGATCGGCCATGCTTCCGATGATGCGAGACGCAGAGCCGGTTCAGAGTGTTAGGTTGGCTCCTCCGAGCAGCGATGACGTAGCCTCACCTCGCGATGCTCCTGATCCTTTCCGTTGGGCACGGTATCCGGAGTCTCAGGCGCTGTATCGGTCATACGCCATGCGGACCGGATGAGAGTCCTACGAGGCAGGATTGGGAAGTAGCGATTAGCGCTCTTACTACAGCAGGTAGGCTGAAGCTGGTGGCACGCTCCATGCGGACAGCAGAATGCTGAACATATTACAGGTTGGTAATTCTTGCAGGATTCTTGTGACTTGTCGGTCAGATGCTCTTGTGAATCTCACCGCGTGAGCATAGGTGGCGTGATCTCCCCAAAAAGTCACAACGACTAGGGTGAGCAAACACTCTGCAACAGGGCCCCAGAAGTGACAGACCAAGTCTCCTTCTCAGACTACATCTCCCTCGCTGCCGACATTGTCTCGGCCTTCGTCTCCAATAACTCGGTACCGGCTGCTGATCTCCCGGCGCTGATCGCCAGCGTTCATGGGGCGCTCCAGAACGTGACCCAGCCCGCGCAGGCGCAGACACCAGAGAAGCCCACGCCTGCCGTGCCGGTGAAGAAGTCGATTACAGCCGAGGCGATCATCAGCCTGATCGACGGCAAGCCTTACAAGTCCCTGAAGCGCCACCTCTCGGGCAAGGGCCTCACGCCGGAGCAGTACCGCGAGCAGTATGGTCTGCCCCGTGATTACCCGATGGTGGCCCCCGCTTACGCCCAGAAGCGTTCGGAGCTTGCCAAGCAGTCGGGCCTCGGCCAGCAGCGCCGGAAGACCGCCACGAAGAGCGCGGTTCAGGGTGAGACCATCAGCGCCCCTGCGAAAGGACGTGGCCGCAAGAAGGCTGCCTGACCTTCTGGATCATACAATAACGAGGGCTGCTCATCAGAGCGGCCCTCCGTTTGTCATGTCGTCTGCTGCGACCCGGCACGTGCCCTTGGGTCAGTGCGTAGCGTTGGAGCCGCCCTCCAGTGCACCGCTCCTTTCCAAGAACATCTGTCCGAACGCGGAGACGGCGTGCGCCATCAGGTTCGGCTGGTCCTCCTTTGGTGCGAGCAGAATCAGGTCGGCAAGGCTCTCTACGATCATCGACGCCATCTCGACCACGTCAGTGTCGCCACTCTCGAAGCGCTGTTGCACAAGTTCGTTGATGTCACAGTGCAGACAGTCGGACATACAGGTCTCCATCTCCTCGTCTGCGGCGGTATGACGGGAGATGCCAAATATTGATAGAGGGACGGGCGAGCAAAGCCGAGCAGTGAGGCCGCTCCCAGACCAACAGGATTAACTTGGGTTATATTTGAGAGAAAGATCACGGATTGTTGTTGATGCCGCGATAACCATCCTTAGTGGCCCTGGGAGTGGTGTAGGACGGATCCGCTGAGGGCGTGCGCGAAGCTCCTCACGAGCGCAGCGCATGCCCCGGGGCGGTCACCGCCGGTCTTCGGTTAGGGTTCGAGTTGCGAAGCTTGAACCTGACCAGGAAGACGACGATGACCGACGACAGAATGGCCGTTCTTGAGCTGATCGAGAAGCG
>JAESFH010000296.1_pt1 | contig 17870 bp, 12 predicted proteins | sample 9269381 | NCBI WGS metagenome assembly JAESFH01 (sample SAMN14504062, study PRJNA617094) | algae metagenome | isolation source: Aphanothece sp. CMT-3BRIN-NPC111 and co-occurring heterotrophs from well... | place: USA: Clark Mountains Wilderness, California | collected 2010-04-18
TAAGGCTATCTGTTCCTGCAAATTATGTTCCGTTAAGCAGAGAAGGCGGCTCGGTTTACATCGTCTCCAAGGAAGTACATGACTACTTCAGCAGTATTGCTGAAGGTGGGAGCCTTCCAGTAGACGGACTTGGTTATCACGCAATTAGAGTCGAATACCTCTCTCCTCAAGTCGTTCACACTTTAAAGTTCCAGGGAGTTTTTGACGGTCCCTATTCTTACAAATTCTCCTTTCGACAGCAACAAGTGACTTTGGCTACCTCAAAGGGAGGGAGCAGTGATACAGGAGCCACTGCCTATATTCCCATCAAAGATGGGAGAGCAATTGCCATTTCTAGTATCTGTGACTGCCTAGGAGCGTTAGAGACGGTAACGCGGCTATTGATTGAGAGTGATAAAGCTGAAACTTAACTTAAACCTTTCACCTGGTGTCCGGAAGATGAGAGAGTCGGAGGGTTGTTGAGATGACAGCCCTGATGGAGTCTTTTCCTGTAGCCTAGACTTGAGGGATGGCAGGAAGGAGTTTTGCACTTTTGGGACGAAATCAAAGATGAGATTTAGTTCCGTGGTGGGCGTAATAGCAGTCGCGTCCGATGTTGATTGCCGATGAACCCGCCATGCTGCCACACTGAAAGAGCCGTTTAGCTTGCGACAGACGGCACATTAGAATCCCCCCAGGATACCCAGGAGGGGATTTAGTTTTGGGCAATGTAAAGAGTTATTAGTGCGCGATTACACTAAACCATATCTTCGCTAGAAATACTGAGGGGGCGACATGAACGCTAAAAGGTAGATAAAATAAGCTTCATAGCCTTTATCCCTCGTAAATAATACTCCAGCTTGTTACGATTTAATTTCATTAACTATTGAACAATACCCCAACAGTTATCCATGAAACTCACCCAAGTTTGACTATATAAACCAACGTAAAAACTGCTATGTCTTCTTGTCAATCGCCCATATTCTTTAACTCTAGCCACATATTTTTGGATGCCAATGCGCTTGATTTGTTGCCCTTAAAATGTTGCCATGCTATAAGCCAACGATATTATTAAAATTAGAGATATCAAGCGATTGCCAGAAACATTTGTATCTTCTAATTTATAGCCGCCACTTTTAAAGTTCCGAAACATCTCCTCGATATCAAAGCGTTTTTTATAAGCCTTTTGCACCGTTAAATGTAATTGAGCGATCACACTCGTTTCATCTATTAGTTTAAGGTGCGATAGATACCACATTTTCAGCTTCATCTATTGTTATCTCAGCCAAGCCAAACTGCTCAATGACCCAAGCATTCGTTGTCAAGTGAGTGCTAATCTCAGCGACTCGATACTGGCTCGTATCTGTTGCCAAAGCAGCTGGTAAAAGTAACTGATCCGCCAAGTGAACATTTACTGGTGCACCAGTATTATGGAAATCTAATAATTCCTCACAAGCCATCTCAGCAACCTTTTCAGCTGGCATACCTAAACGCCCCAAAGCACCTGCGCCGCTCAAACTATTATCATATTCAGCTGTCAGGAAAATACCCGCCCCTGGTGCAACACCCCTTCCCCGCACTGGCTGCACAGAAGCATTCAGATTAGCCTCATGCAACAAATTTTCTGCACGGTTAGCCATTCGCTGAGGGATGTGGGAGGGGAGTTGCGTCACTACTGCCAAACCTCGCACCTGCCGCAATGCCCCACGTTCCAAAAGCTTGATACCAGCCAGCGTGCTGCCACCACTAACGCTTAGTTCCACCTCTCCCCCACCTTGGGGATACCAGCCCCAGGCACGCAGCCTCACCTCAGCCTGTACCCCCATCTGCTTCAGGATAGGCAGATAGACTTGCTCAATATAGGTAAATGGAGGACTGAAGGAAACGTGGGTTCCTCCCCGTAGAATTACCTCTGAATCGCCAGATGCTAGGGCCAAGGGAAGGAGAATTGTCTGCAAAACCAAGGTGATAGCTCCCGCTGAACGCCCTTCTCGCGCTTCCGAGACATCAAAGGTGTATCGTCCAGCTTGGGTAGCGCCACCGGGAATGAACTCTAAAGTCATCGATCCTAGGGCATCTCCGCGCACTTTTGCCCCACAAATAGCGGCAGCTGCCCGCACCCCTGTTAAGTGTTGCGCTGCTAATCCCGGTTTCTGGCGTCCAGCGCGAATCTTCCCAATACGTATTGCTTGTCCAGTGATGGCAGCAAGGCTGAGCGAGGTTCGCAGTACCTGCCCCCCTCCTTCACCGTAAGATCCGTCAATGTGAATCATAAAAAAAAAGGTTACATCACCCTCGTATTATGGATGAGGTGGTCAGATTTTAACGGCGCGGCATGAGCACTATATGGGAACTCGATTTCTACTCTCGCCCGATTTTGGACGAGAAGCAGAAGAAACTTTGGGAAGTCTTGGTGTGCGAAAGTCCTTTAGACACGCGCCACCCACCTGAATCTTTATTTCGCTACGCACAATATTGTCCCAGTACGCAGGTAAATTCGGTATGGTTGCGGAACGCTTTGGAAGAAGCAATGGCGAAATCACAAGCTACCCCCAAAAAAATCCGCTTCTTCCGCCGCCAGATGAACAACATGATTACCAAAGCCTGCAAGGAGTTGGGCATTGATGCTCAGCCCAGCCGCCGCACCTTTGCCCTGCATTCTTGGTTACAGGAGCGGATGCAAGAGGTTTATCCTACTCATCCTAATTATCAACCGAGTAATACTCCCTCTGTCCAGTTTGAAACTCAGCCACCTCAACCTCTCCCAGATGCATTGATTGGGCAGCAGTGGGCATTTGTGACTTTGGAAGCATCGGCGTTTGAGGAAATGCACGAGTGGGAGATTGGTTTTGGGGAAGCCTTCCCGCTGGGGATGCTGAAACTAACACCGAAAACCCGCATTTCAGGGATAGTACTTTACTCGCCCAGAGCAGTGCCTATGGCTGGCTGGATGTCTGGTATTGAACCAGCTTTTATCAAATTCTATGCTGCTCCCCAGGCGAGATTGCTACTAGAATCTGGTGGCACTGACAGCTGGATTTTGGTGAAGCGGCTAGACGTAGCTGGCCAGACGGAAGCGGCAAGCTTTGAGGAAGCTAAGCAAAAGGCTAAAGGAGTACATTTCTTAGCCATTCAGTCAAGTCCAGAAGCAGAAGATTTTGCTGGATTTTGGTTATTGCAAGAACTACAAATGGCGTGATAGCAATTAGCAATTAGCAATTAGCAATTAGCAATTAGCGTTTTCTAAAATCCAAAATCCAAAATCTAACATCCAAAATCGATGAGCGAACCACCAAGGCACGAAGACACAAAGTATATAGCAGAACAGCTGCTGGAACTAGCTTCCAAGTCGGGGGCGGAAGCGGCGGAAGTTTATCAGTCGCGATCGCACACTCGCCCGGTGTTTTTTGAGGCGAACCGACTCAAGCAACTCGAAAGCGCCCAAAGTGAAGGGACGGCGCTGCGGCTGTGGCGAGAGGGGCGTCCGGGTTTAGCGGTGGCTTATGGTCCAGTAGAACCGCAAGCTTTAGTAGATCGGGCGATCGCTCTTTCGCACCTCAACGAATCTGAACCTGTGGAACTTAACCCTGGTGGAACCTCTGTTTATCCAGATTTGGGAGAAGCTGTGTCGGTTGAGCAACTGGTGTCTATGGGAAAAGATGCGATCGCCAAAGTGCGCGATGCTTACCCAGAAGTCCTTTGTGCCAGCCAGTGGGAATGCGAGGTAGAAACAACGCACCTAATTAACTCTAAAGGTCTCAACTGCGGCTATACAGACACGACGCTTAGCTGCTATTTGGCCGCAGAATGGGTGCGGGGTGAAGATTTTTTGAGTGTAGGCGATGGTCAAACCCAGCGCGGATATTTGGAACCGGAAAAAATAGTACAGCAAATTTTGCAGCGGCTAGAATGGGCGTCAGAAAATGTTGCGCCTCTCACGGGTCGCGTACCTGTATTATTTACTGCTAAGGCCGCAGATATGCTTTGGGAGACAGTGCAATCAGCACTGAATGGTAAGCGAGTAATTGAGAAGGCGTCTCCTTGGAGCGATCGCTTGGGGCAACAAGTTATTTCCGATGCTCTAACACTTAGCCAGCAGCCAGAAGTTGGTCCTTTTAGCTGTCCTTTTGATGATGAAGGCACCCAAACACGGACTCTGACCTTTATCAAAAATGGAATTTTACAGATGTTCTATACCGATCGCACCATTGGCCGTCAGTTAGGCAGTGGTACAACCGGAAATGGGTTTCGCCCTGGTTTAGGTAGCTATCCCACGCCGGGACTAGCTAATTTGCTAATTCAGCCTGGATCTGCATCGCTGTTGGACTTGACGCAACAAATGGATGAGGGACTTGTAGTAGACCAGATGCTGGGGGGCGGTGCTGGCATTTCTGGTGACTTTTCCATCAACGTTGACTTGGGCTACCGGGTGCAAAAAGGGCAGATTGTCGGTCGCGTGAAAGACACAATGGTTAGTGGGAATGTCTATACTGCGCTTAAGCAGCTAGCGGCACTAGGCAGCGATGCCGACTGGAACGGTGCTTGCTATACACCGTCTTTGGTTGTGGAGGGCTTATCTGTTACAGGTCGAGCCTGAATAGTGCGTGAGTTTTGAGTTTTGAGTTTTGAGTTTTGAGTTTTGAGTTTTGAGTTTTGAGTTAAAGAAACTATTCTTGTAGCAGTTGCTTTGCCGGGAAGAGTGACAATCGACAAGAGCCTTTATGCACGCATCGAGATGCTGCTATAACTGAAGGATTGCTAATTGCTAAAAGCTAACTGCTAATTGCTTTAATTCAAAACTTAACATTCAACACTTAAAACTTTTTTCTAATGTTGCCTTTATCTCAACGCTTCCGGCAATGGCTACTGTCAATACGGCAGCTAACGATGCCTACAGCAAGGCGAAGCGCCTACGCAGAAGCTTGTCTCATTGGTTTAGTATCGGCACTAGCAGCAGTTTTGCTCAAGCATTGCATCGGCTGGTTGGGGACGTTGCGAGTTCATGCTTCTATCCAGCTACCTGCGCCGGTAATATTACCTCTGGTTGGACTCTCCTTAGGGTTCTTTTGCGGTTGGCTGCTTGAACTACTCGCACCAGAATCAACTGGCAGCGGCATTCCTCAAGTCAAAGCAGTCCTTGCCCAGTTTCCCGTTGCCCTGAATTTGCGGGTTGCTCTGGTCAAGTTAGTTGCTACTATTCTGGCAGTTGGTTCTGGGCTAACTATCGGACGGCAAGGCCCAACGGTACATATAGGGGCAGCGGTGGCGGCTCAATTGAGTCTCTGGGTTCCCACCTCCCCCGACCACCGACGTCAAATGATAGCTGCCGGTGCTGGTGCTGGTTTAGCGGCCGCTTTCAACGCCCCTATTGCCGGTGTTCTGTTTATCGTAGAAGAACTACTCCAAGACCTCTCTGGTCTGACCCTGGGTACTGCCATCCTCGCTTCATTTATTGGTGCCGTTGTCTCGCGACTTTTAGGTGGTCGCAGCTTAGATCTCAACCTGGAATTAACCGAACTTTCTAGCAGTTTTTTTGCACCAGAAATTCCTTTCTACCTGCTGTTAGGTCTTTTAGCTGGGTTGCTAGGTGGGCTGTTTAATAAAGGAATTCTCGCCAGCCTGACATTTTACCGACGCCTAAGCCTCAGCTTGCCTCTAAAGATCGGATTGGCTGGGTTTGCCTCTGGGTGCGTCGTCGCCCTGCTGCCAGTTTCCTTCCGCAACAACAGCGGTCTACGGGAGTTACTGGTTACTGGTGAGGCGAGTTGGGAGTTCGCAAGCATAGCTTTTGTCGCCCACTTCGTTCTCACTCTAGTTGCTTATGGCTCTGGAGCGCCCGGAGGGTTATTTAACCCAGCCCTTATCCTTGGCTCTGCTCTTGGCTATCTCGTGGGTTTGTGTGAGTACCATATGCTGGGAATAAGCTTACCCACCACCTACGCTCTGGCAGGCATGGGAGCCTTTTTTAGCGCTGTTTCCAAAGCACCGATCACCGCAATTGTCATCGTATTTGAGATGACCGCAGACTTTAACCTGGTGCTGCCTTTAATGATATCTGGTGTGGTTTCCTACTTGGTGGGGGATCAGGTCTCTAAGGGTTCTCTATACCAGCGCCTCCTGGAGTGGAATGGCTACACGTTGCCAAAAGCCACCACAGTTAATCAGCCTTGGGCTGGGCTGACAGCGGCAGATTTGATGCAGCGGCAAGTGGAAACTTTATCAACCAAGCTTCCCCTAGATGAAGCTGTTCAAGCTTTTTCTCGCTCACATCATCGTGGGTTTCCAGTGGTAGACGACGGCAAGCTTGTTGGCATTGTCACCCAGACAGATCTTGCCAAAGCTACCCAACGTCAAATGCCTGGCCACACTCCCCTAGAGGAAATCATGACACCGAGGCCAGTAACGGTCAGCCCTAGTGCATCATTGGTGAATGTACTTTATGTACTAAATCGCTATGAACTCAGTCGGCTGCCAGTTACAGAGGCGCGGAAGCTGGTAGGAATTATTACTCGTAGCGATTTGATTCGAGCGCAAGCAGATAAATTGAGCGGTCGGACTGGTGGTAGAACTGGCAAGATAGAACCGCTGCCTGAGCCTTCTTATGTGGTCTATCAAACGCGATCGCCCCAGCTGGGGAAAGGAAGATTGCTGGTGCCGCTAGCTAACCCCCAAACGGCTCAGTCGCTATTGCAACTGGCAGCGGCTATGGCTCGCGATCGCCACTATGAATTAGAGTGCCTTCAGGTGATTGTGGTTCCACGCCACAGTTCCCCAGATCAAACCGCTGTAAATACTACCAAAAGCCGCAGATTGCTGCGTCAAGCTGAAAGCCTAGCACAAGAGTGGGATATTCCCATACACACTCAAATACGGGTTACACACGATGTAGCGAATGCCATATTAGAAACAATTAAAGAGCGACACATTGACTTGATTTTGATGGGTTGGACTGGCAGCACATCTACCCCTAGTCGTATTTTTGGCAGTGTTGTAGATACGTTAATTCGGCAGGCGTCTTGCGATGTTGTATTAGTGAAGTTGGGAGATAAAATTCAGCACCAAACTGATTTGGGATTAGAAGAAAGCGAAGAGAAAGCAGAATTTTCGGTAACTAAGCAGAAAACCTATAATTCAAAATCTAAAGTCAAAAATCCCAAATGGAATCGTTGGCTAGTTCCCACAGCTGGGGGGCCCAACGCCCAGCAAGCTCTGCAACTGCTGCCGTCTTTGGTTTCTGCTAGCGATTCCCCAGAAATCAGCCTCTGTCAGGTGTTCCATCCCTCGCTCAAACCAGACACAACAGATCTCTATAAATCAGCCCAATTTCTGAGCAGACGTCTGGGTTGTCCTGTTAAAGCTGTTCCAGTCCGATCGACTCCGGTTTCTGAGTCAGTGATTCAACTTACGGTGGCAGAAAATAGCGATGTAGTTGTCTTGGGAGCCAGCCGTGAGGGTTTGCTCCAGCAGGTAATTCAAGGAAATATCCCGGAAGCGATCGCGCGTGGCTGTGATTGTACCGTTATTCTGGTACGCAGTGCGCTCAACAATTAAACAAGCGTACAGAAGACCAAGATTTGAGGCACTGCCTGCAAGAGGTTTATTATTTAGGCAGGAAGAAAGTAACTGTCATCATCCAGCAGATAGAGAAAGATTTTAAGGTGCCGGGGATGGTGTTGGTGTTGGCTCTGGGGCGGGTCGCTCTTTATTCCTCTCCTGTGTCAGCTGTGTGGGCGTCAGGGACTGGACGAGGCTCAAGGGGATAGGATATTGACCGATCGCTTGAGCATAGGACGCACTCAGATAAGTCTGGTAAGCTGGCTCATTAGCAATATAGGTTTTCAAAAAAGCCACGCTCAACGCCTTCATATAATCCTGAGCAAGCTCTGGGCTAGGACCAAGTGCCTGGGCAGGGATGGGCACGAGCCTGTCTGAGTCTCGCAGGGTGGAAAAGTGCGTTCCCTGTTTGAATAGCGCTAGATACTTTTGTGGGGTAGTTAGCCAGGTAAAGGGTTGAATTTGTTCTGATAACGCCGGTGCAACTGTATCCGCACTGCTGGCAACGACCATAAGCGGAACTTTGATGTTGTTAAGCCCAGCTTCCCCAAACAGGCTGCTAGCAACTGGGTTAATGGCGATCGCCGCAGAAATGCGTTCATCCTGCAACTTATAGTCAGCTGCTGGCAAAAAAAGCCCATTACATTGTAGTACCAGAGACAAATTCAGGGAATTTTGGAAGTTTAGACAATCTTTTTGCAGTTGTTCAAAATTAAGCTTCCCTCCGGCAACTGCCAAGGCAGTGTAGCCTCCAAAAGACTGACCAATGATACCGACGTTTTGTAAATTCACCTGTCCTGGAAAGGAGCGTCCTAATTCATCAAGCAAATACTTGATATCCAAAGGTCGGTCAATTAATTCCCTTGGAGGAGTCACCACACGAGCAAGACCACTGATTAGAGCCTGTAATTGCTGGGCATTACTGCCGGGATGCTCTGGTACGGCAACAACAAATCCGTAGGAAGCCAAGTGTTGGGCTAAATACTTAAAAGTATTGCGGTCATTTCCCAGTCCGTGGGAGATGACAATTACAGGCGCAGGCAGCTGGTTCGAGCTTTGAGGCAAGTAAATATCCGCTGGAAAAACACGGCTGCGTCTGCTGTCATTAAGAGAAATTGTTTGCTCTTTCCATTTCATAGCTCCGGGTTGCCGGAGGTCAGGCATTTGGGATAGATTTACCGGGGTTCCTGTTGATGCCTCAGCAAGGGATTGATCTTCAACTGCTGCGATCGCCAACTGCGTTCGATCAATCAAGTTGCTCAACTGGTCAATAAGCTCGAAGCTTCGCTCTGTATTGATCCGAATCCCATAAGTGGGAAACTTTTTCAACATATTCAGAGGTGTTAAGCCTTCTGGAGAGGCAGCTGACTGAATTAGTGCTGCCCGAAGTGCATAGAAACCCGGTTGATGGGCTTTGGTTTGCACAACCTCTCCTATTCGTTGCAACAGAATTTCTCCAGTTGGCGAGTAGAGAAACTGAGCCACCGCTACCGGACTCAAATCGACGCGAGTCAGCAAAACGCGGCGTAACTGTTCGAGATTTTTCTGGTCTAACCTCTTGGTATAAAAAGCTAATTCATTGCCAATTTTGCCTTCCCTGGCGTAAATTTCCAGTTCGGAAATGGGAAGAGAGAATTCTAACGGCCCGTAGGACACATAAACCCGCTCCGCTCCCAACACTGGAGCGGGCATCAATGCGCCTGGAAGCACCAAAAAACCCAGGTTCAAGAGTGCGATTCCTAACTGTGCAGGCAAAGTCAGCCCATGCCGAGGACGTACAGCAAGTTGGTGCCGCTTCGGGCGTGTCGTTGCGGCTCTTATAGCAGGTGAAAGAGTATTCATTGTTTACAAATGGGAGGGGTTTGCTCGAGCCAGCTTATTCTCCTAGATGCCAATAGTTTATCCTTACTTAAAGACTAACCATTGAAGGCAACAAGCTGTGGCATCGCATTTCTTCATTTAGCGGGGGCAAGCATGGAATCATTGAAAGGGCGGGATTTATTGAGTCTGGCAGACCTTAGTGCTGATGAGATTCAGGAACTCTTGCATTTAGCCGCCCAACTCAAGGCCGGCGAGGTGAATTTGCGGTGCAACAAAGTGCTGGGACTATTGTTCTATAAAGCTTCTACCCGAACGCGAGTCAGCTTTTCTGTGGCAATGTACCAGCTGGGCGGTCAAGTCATTGACCTGAATCCAAATGTCACTCAGGTAAGTAGAGGAGAACCGTTGGCGGATACTGCACGGGTTTTGGATCGGTATCTCGATATCTTGGCGGTTCGGACATTTAAGCAGGAAGATCTCGAAACTTTTGCCAAATATGCCCAAATTCCGATTATCAATGCCTTGAGCGATCGCGGTCATCCTTGTCAGGTAATGGCGGATTTATTAACTATTCAAGAATGCTTTGGCTCGCTCGCTGGCGTTACTTTAGCTTATGTCGGGGATGGCAATAACATGGCTAACTCGCTGCTCTTGGGCTGCGCTATGGTGGGGATGAATGTCAGAATTGCCACACCGTTAGAGTACCAGCCAGACGCTGACATTGTAGAGCAGGCACAGGCGATCGCTGGCGAACGTACAGAAGTGATGATCACCGATGACCCCAAAGCAGCTGTTAAGGGAGCGCAGGTACTTTATACCGATGTCTGGGCCAGTATGGGGCAAGAGGAATCAGCTAATGCCCGAATTCCTATTTTTCAGCCTTATCAGGTGAATGAACAACTCTTAAGCGGTGCGGACTCGAAGGCGATTGTGCTGCACTGTTTACCAGCTCACCGGGAAGAAGAAATTACAGATGCGGTTATGGAAGGGCCGCGATCGCGGGTTTGGGATCAGGCAGAAAACAGAATGCATGCTCAAAAGGCTTTGCTGGTCAGTCTATTGGGAGCCGATTAGACAGCTAAGCTGTTAGTTTTTGGCTGTTAGCTATTAGCTGTTTGATCTGAACAGCACTAGACAGATCGTGGCTTTTAATAGTACGAATGTTCTATAGATAGTAGTAGTTCGCAGTTAGCCGATTGGAGATGGGATGTTTGGATAAACACTGTAAAAAGTAAAAGTTATCCCACTGGACAATTAACCAGTCAATCCAAAATCCTTACATCTCCAATAGTGCTGCGGATAGCTAAGAAATAAATAGCCCCCTATAGATCTATGGAACTCCTCACTGACGCTCAGCAGGAACTTTATGATTGGCTGGTAGATTATATTCGCCAGCATCAACACGCTCCATCGATCCGCCAGATGATGAGAGCAATGAACTTAAAATCACCGGCACCAGTTCAAAGCCGCCTTGATCACTTACGAGCTAAAGGATATATAGACTGGGCAGAAGGAAAAGCTCGCACGATGAGGATCGTGCGCCCCGGTATTAGTGGAGTGCGAGTTTTAGGAGCGATCGCTGCTGGTGGTCTGATTGAACCCTTCACCGATGCTGTAGAGCAGCTGGATTTGTCTCATATGTTCCGGCAACCTGATTACTTCGCGCTGCGGGTGATGGGAGACAGCATGATTGAAGACCTCATTACTGAAGGGGATGTGGTCATCATGCAACCAATCCCAGAACCTGACCATCTCAAAAATGGCACCATTGTGGCAGCAAGAGTAGAAGGACACGGCACAACCTTGAAGCGCTTCTACCGACGAGGGGAGCGAGTGACGCTCAAACCAGCAAATCCTCAGTACAAGCCCATTGAGGTGACGGCTACCCAGGTGGAGGTACAAGGTATCCTAGTCGGCGTCTGGCGTGGCTATGACCCGGCGATGAAATTGACATCCCGGCGTCAGCGACAATAGCAGCATTTCCAGAAACTGGTTCTGCCTATGGGAAGATTATTCTATATAACAATATTCATCCTCAGCTAGGAGCATGTTTGGATTGTGAAAGGAAACCCATCTTTGCTGCAAGTTTTTCAGAGCCGCAAGATGGCAGCTCTGTTATTTCTGGGCTTTTCGTCAGGTCTACCTCTGTTATTGACAAGTAAGACGTTGCAAGCCTGGATGACCGTAGAAAAAGTAGATCTAACGGCGATTGGGCTGTTCAGTTTGGTGGGCTTGCCCTACTCCCTGAAGTTTATTTGGTCGCCCTTACTAGATCGGTATATGCCGCCGTTTTTAGGACGCCGTCGTGGCTGGCTCGTCATAATGCAAGCAGCATTGCTGGTGGCGATCGCCGCTATGGCTTTACAACAACCCCGTCAAGCCCTGCAACTGTTGGCTGTCAATGCTTTGCTGATTGCTTTGTTCAGTGCAACTCAAGACATTGCCGCTGATGCCTACCGCACCGATGTCTTGGAAGAACGGGAAATGGGAGCTGGTGCAGCGGTTTTCGTTCTCGGTTATCGAATTTCTCTGTTAGTCACAGGGGCATTGGCGTTCATCCTCGCTGATAAAGTGCCCTGGCCTACGGTTTACCTGTTGATATCTCTTTTGATGGCAGTAGGGCTGGTAGCTTCTATTTGGGCACCAGAACCAGTACTGCGCGATCGCCCACCAGCTTCCTTAGCAGATGCTTTTACCCTGCCGTTCATCGACTTTTTCCGACGATTAGGTGTGCTTCAGGGCTTCTTGATGCTACTGTTCATCGTTCTTTATAAACTGGGGGACGCTCTAGTTAACAATATGTCTACGCCCTTTTTGCTCCAGGCGGGTTTTACCCAAACAGATATTGGGGCAATTCAGGGAGGTATGGGCTTAATTGCCACGATTGTTGGCACCCTTGCCGGGGGAGCAATTCTCAGTAAAATCGGCATTAATCGCTCACTTTGGGTGTTTGGCGCTCTGCAAGCCGTGAGTAATTTAGCTTACTTTGCCTTGGCGCAGATTGGTAAAAGCTATCAGTTATTGGTAATTACTATCAATATTGAAAACTTTTGCGCTGGTTTAGGAACAGCCGCCTTTGTTGCCTTTTTGATGAGTCTTTGCAACCAGCGCTTTTCTGCTACTCAGTATGCTTTACTCTCCAGCCTGATGGCTGTTAGCCGCGATATCTTGGTGGCACCTGCGGGCGGTTTGGCAAAAGCCACTGGCTGGCCTTTGTTTTTCATAATTAGCATTGTGGTAGCGTTGCCGGGATTACTCTTGCTGCCAGTATTTGCTCCCTGGAATGCCCGTCTAGCAACGGCAACGCCTAGACCAGGACTAGATGACGAGCAGCAAGATTTTCGAGATGGGTTGTAGGATTGAGGAAGAGACCCTTAAATATTTTTAATTTAGCTCCTCCAAGCTAACAACTACTTATGGCTTTCCTTCGTCAATACATTGCCCCGTTTGTCGTAGTGCTGATATTTTTGGTAGCGCTATTGGCAGTCAGCGCTCGTATTTTCTTACCGGCAGATATGGCAGCACCCGCACCAATTGAGGAAGTTGATTCCCAAGCCAAGCAAGCCCAAGCACCGATAACGAAGTTGCCAATGGCTGCTTCTGTGTTCCGAGGTTAACCTATAGAGGGGATATTTATCGTTTCTATAAGCTAACTGCTAACTTGACACGTGTCCGATTTTCTGATGGAAGGATACCAGCTACGTGCGGGTTCAGGGCTGGATAGGGCGTTGCTGGTCAAGTTTATGCAGCGGACTTACCAAGAGCTTTTCCCAGATCATCGAGATTTTTATCATCTGGCTGAAACTGTAGATCAGTACTTTTCCAAAAATACGCCTTTGTGGTGGGTTGAGTTAGACGTAAATTTAACAGCAGCCCAGCCAATGAAGCCAGTGCGTCAACCGATCGCGAGTCTCTGGTTAGGAAATGCGATAGATCAGGTGCGGGGCGATCGCGTTGCTCACATTTTTCTGCTCTACGTGACGCCGGAACACCGACGTCAGGGTATTGGCTCGGCTTTGATGCGCCATGCAGAAGACTGGGCTAAGACAAGGGGCGATCGCCAGATTGGTCTCCAAGTCTTTCAAAGCAACCAACCGGCCCTGAAGCTGTATCAGCATCTTGGCTACCAAACTCAGTCCCTCTGGATGGTCAAAGAATTTTAGATTTTAGATTAACTCCATGCCTAAAGGCATGGAGCGTGTTTCCCGCTACTTACCGTAGAGACGTTCCGGCGGAACGTCTCTACTACTAACGCCGCCCCTTAGTGAATAAGCAACTAATCTTGTTGCGATCTGACACCATTCCTCTGTGTCTACTTCTTGGCTTTTTTAGCCCCAAATCCTTTAGCTTTTTTCTTGGTTTTACTTTGACTCATGGAAGATTTAGAGGTGCTATCAGAAACGCCAGTAAGCGACTGAGGCTCCTTTACTTCTGGAGTTTTTACAGGAGAATTGGTCTTGGTCTCCAGCTTGTCTTGGTTTTGGGCTAAAGAATCAGACACAACAAAATGCTTGCCACAGTTTTTGCAAACATATTTTTGTTTGCCGTTAGAATGACCATTTTTCTTGTTATCGGTAGAGTCACAAGAGGGGCAATGAATGTTTCTGGTCTCTTTTTTTTCCTCCTCAAGTTGAAGAGGTTCAGCTACTGGAGTAGAAGCTTGTGCCTCTGGTACTTCCTGGGGTGTTTCTTCAAGTTGAGGAGGTTCAGCTACTGGAGTAGAAGCTTGTGCCTCTGGTACTTCCTGGGGCGTTTCTTCAAGTTGAAGAGGTTCAGCTACTGGAGTAGAAGCTTGTGCCTCTGGTACTTCCTGGGGCGTTTCTTCAAGTTGAAGAGGTTCAGCTACTGGAGTAGAAGCTTGTGCCTCTGGTACTTCCTGGGGCGTTTCTTCGAGTTGAGGAGGTTCAGCTACTGAAGTAGAAGCTTGTGCCTCTGGTACTTCCTGGGGCGTTTCTTCGAGTTGAGGAGGTTCAGCTACTGAAGTATGAGCTGAGGCTTCTAGAACTTCCTGGGGTGTTTCCTCTGATTGAGGAGGTTCAACAAAGGTAACTTCCCCTGGGGCAGAGGCATCTATATGAGCCTTATCTAACAAATCTCGCCAGTCCAACTCAATATACTGAGTTGGCACCGTATTGGTAGGCGTCCAGTTGGGGTCAGGTTGGGGAATTTTGGGCGGGATAATAATGGGAGTTGTAGCCTTCGGCCCAGCTAAGCGGCTAATGCGATCGCCTATATTCTCTGGAATCACATATATGGTCGGAAGGACTGTCGGCTTGGAGACAGCGGCTCGCACTAAGGCAGCAGCACGTTCAGAAGGGTCGGGGGCAGGACCCGAATCTGCTGTTACTGTGGCTTCAGGCACGCTCGTCCTGAACGAAGAATTAACTACCCACGCTGGCGTTACTGGCTCAGTCTTCGGCGGGTAAGACGGCTGGTTTCGCCCCAGTGGGGGAACGAATCTAATTGAACGAACCATCCGTCGATAAGGTTCTAGGTGGTCTGTCACAATACCCCCCTGTGGTTAAATATTCAAATCGTGAAGTCCCCCACCGCACAGGCGGATGGGGCTTACAGTTTCCTTCGCAAATGCCACGTTAGGGACTCATTACTGAGTTCGGAACAAGAATCCGATGATGGTGTGACGTACTCCCACACTGACTGCAAGCAGTACAGTGTGGGCTTCTCAGCGACTCCTGGTATCCCGTCGGACATTAACTGAGCTTTGTTTTGAGTCCACGAGACGCCCCTCCGCAGACTTGAACAAGTACAAAGATTGTTCAATCCTTGGTACTGTCAGAGTTTTACCTACCCACAGAACGCGACACAGAAGTGTTTAGTTACTGGGTAGAACCCCATACTCTGAGTTTTCAAGGTACAGCGTACAGGAAGCGGTTAAGCTATTAATTTGATTTAACCTGTACAAATCGAGCATAACATGGTTACGGTGAATTGTCGTAACTATGCCTAGAAAACACAGGGTTGAAACAAGACTTAATGATAGGGAGTTAGCGCTTTTAAAGGAGTTTGCAGAAACTTTGGATATACCGATGTCTGAAGCGTTGAGAACCCTCGTTCAAAGTTTGGCGATTCGTCGCCCACCCCACTCCCTCAATGAGTGACACTCGTTATTGGTCGGGGGTGGGACTCCTCACCGAGAGAGCCATTCATCCCACGCTGCCCTATCGGGTCAGACGTGGGGATGAATGTCGGTTTAAGCTAACTTTGCGTCTGGAGGTTTAGCACACTCGCCGTGGCTCTAACTCCTGTAGTACCTTGGATATGACCCTGGCAGCTGCCCATCTTCCACGGGCAGAAATTGAATGAGTGCGGACACCCGCAAGGACTTGTTAGTCAGTACCCGTGAGGGCATCATCAATCCCTATCTCTGCTAGTAGCTTATAGCCCTTTTAGTAAGTTGGTGGGAGTTGCAACCGTATATATTCTATTACAACATGAACACCGTTCCTAAGATGAAGATTTTCTAACTTCTTAGCTACCTAAGACCGAATTCCTCATCCGCCCGTGCGGTGGGGATGAATAATTCCGCTCTCATTAGTTAAAAAGTTGTCAGTGCCGTGTAATATACCAAATTCAACTTTTGAATCAAGGAAAACTGCCCCCGAATGTTAGTTTTCTTAACTTTTAGGGGTCTTCTTTTGTTGCGATCGCCGTTAGAGACTGGTGGAATAGGTTGGGATAGGATAATTTAACCTTATGTACGACGATGACGATCTGAGCCTGCTCGATCCCGATACCGAGCTAGAAAGCCCTCTGGATAACATAGAGCCGCTTGATGTTGCGGAAGCCTCCGCGCCAGATCCAGAGGCGATGCTGGCACTGCTAGCGGCACCAGCAAGACCGGAGCGGATGTTGGCAGCACGGGCTTTCTGCGATCTTCAGGATGAACGGGCTATCCCCTATCTGATTAACTTGCTGACTGATGCCTGTCCATTGGTGCGTGTGAGTGCTGCCTATGCCCTGGGACGCAATCCCAGCACAACAGCAGTAGAGCCGTTGATTGCCCAGCTCAACCGCGACTGGAATGGCTATGTTCGCAAGGGCGTGGTTTGGGCTTTGGGAAACTGCCGCGATCGCCGTTCCTTAATGCCACTAACCGACGCTCTAAAAACGGATATTTCTGCGGTACGTCTGTGGGCGGCTAGTTCTCTGGCTCAAATGGCCCAGTTAGGCTATGAGGCTGTCGTAGCCTCCATTCCTCCCATAATTGAAGCCTTGCGGCGAGATCCTGTCGCCGCCATCCGCAGTAACTGTGCTTGGTCGTTAGGGCAGTTGTGCCGCGAACTGCCTTCTAATGTTGTCTATGCCACTGCCGTTGATGCCTTGATTGAGGCTTTTGCAGAAGATCAAGATCTCGGCGTCCGGGAAGACGCTAAGGCGGCACTGTTAAGATTGGGCGACCCTCGTGGTCTACAGGTGATTGAAGCGATAGAACTGGAAGGAATCTAATTGTTAGTGGTTAGTAGTTATTCCTCCTACTAACCCACAACCATGATCGCGAAAATTCAACTTACATATCTATAAGCAGTTGCCATAATAGCCCTTGAAAATTGCCTCGCCCCCATACACAAAAGAGCTACTGCTATAGCTTAAGGATTGCTAAAAGCTATACTTGCCCATTGAGAATATGGGGGGCTTTATCATGGAGTTCGTTGCAGCGTCAGTGCTACTATCTGGTCGCTAATGTGATTAAGTTCTCCAAAAACCACACCGGCAGCTGGCTGCACTATAATCTCAACCGGGCGATCGCTTTGTTGCCGCAGACGCAGCCGGGTCACCGGACTGTTGGCAGCAAGCTGGGGACCTTTAACTTTATCAGCCAGCTGGGCATCAGGAATGGTAATCCGGTAGACGCCAGCTGATTTGTCCCAACGGCTGATAGGCTTTATCGCTCGATCCGTTTTGATTAGTAGCAGTGTTCCATTGGTAGCCAGTTCAACCGATTGAATATTTGCCAGCTGATGGAAACTAGTAGGCATCTGTTGGCGGTCACTGGGAACAACAGAAGGCGGTAAGGGATTGAGCGGTGGGGCGGACGGTGTTGCAACGAACTCTACTACCCGTTGAGGCGTTGGTGAGGGTGTACCTGAAGGTAACTTTTTTGTTCCTTGAGAAATCGGAACAAAAGTTGGTTTTGGGATTTGCACCGACCAATTTAGTGGCGTTGCTCCTCGAACTAACACTTGTTGAGGGTTCAACGTATAACCAGGGTTCAATTCAAGTACTAGGCGAGTGGTTGTGTCCTCAGCTTGCCCTATTCGTAAAGAGCTAATTGCTCCGCCGATTGGCTCAGTTACCGTCGGGCGTCCCAAGTTTGTACCTGGCAGATCAATTACCAAGCGCGTGGGGTTAAACATCAGTAATGCTTTTGGTTGAACTCCAGCGTCCGTTGTAAATAACAGCTGGTTCTGATTAACATCAAAACGCCAAGACAGAAGTGTACCTGCTGCTGCGGGTAATGAAAACCCAATAACGCTCAAACAACTTGCTAGTAGCCA
>JAESFH010000297.1_pt1 | contig 17849 bp, 24 predicted proteins | sample 9269381 | NCBI WGS metagenome assembly JAESFH01 (sample SAMN14504062, study PRJNA617094) | algae metagenome | isolation source: Aphanothece sp. CMT-3BRIN-NPC111 and co-occurring heterotrophs from well... | place: USA: Clark Mountains Wilderness, California | collected 2010-04-18
CACCCGCCGAGGCAGAGGCCCGCTTCTATGAGCAGCGGCAGACCCTATCTATGGCCGCGTGACCCAAGCCAAACTGCCTCCGGGAAATTCGGCGCGGTTCATCCTGTGGGACGCCGCCACCGGACCCTACCAGCTGGCGGCGGTCGAGAAGGCAGCCGCCAGCTGCCGGGATGATGCTCCTGATTCATCGGACCAACACCCTGGCCCAGGTCGATGCGGCGTTCCGCGACGTCAAGGCTCAGCAGGCGCAAGCGGTGTCGATCCTCTCGTTACCCCTGTTTGCGGGCAACTCGGACAAGGTGGCCGAGTTCGCGGCACGCGAGCGGCTTCCGGCGATCATCCTGTTCCCGGAGTTCGCCCGCAACGGCGGGTTCCTGGCCTATGGCCCTGACCTCCAGGAGCTGTTCCGGCAGGGCGGCGCCATGGCCCAAAGGATCTTGCAGGGAACAACGCCGCAGCAGCTGCCCATCGAGCGCCCCTCCCGGTTCCAGCTGGTGGTGAACGCCAAGACGGGGCGTGCCCTTGGGTTTGAGCCTCCCACCTCCCTTCTCGCCTTCGCCAATGAGGTAATCGAGTGAGGCCCATGTGGGCCCGAAAAGCACCGCCGTAGTTCGCGTAAGACCCGATATGGAACTGGCCTCGTTATGTTGGGTGCAAGTGGGATAGCCTGTCGCCTCGACTGATCCTCATGAGGGTGCCGATGAGGCGACGGGAGTTCATCAGGAGCCTAAGCGGGGCAGCCGGAGCCCTGATGCTGCCTCAGGGGTTGTGCGCACAAGACGGGGGACGCCGCTACCTCCCCAGCGGTTTAACTCCCATCCCACGTACCGCTGTCCACTGGGTTGCTCTCTTCGAAGAGCTGGCGCGAAACGCCTTCATCGAGGGGCTGAACACAACCATCATCGGCTATGGAATGGCTCCCGACCGCCTGGAAGAAGGGGCTGCCGAGCTGGTCAAAGCGGGTGTAGACGCCATCCTGACGGGCGGCTCGGGGCCGACCAGCGCCGCTCAACGGGCAACAACAACGATCCCGATCTTGACCGCCTTGGACGACTTCATCGGCCTGAGCTTTGCTACATCCCTCGTGCGCCCGGGCGGCAACATCACGGGCGTCAGCGTCATGGGTTCAGAGTTGGACAGCAAACGTCTTGAGATCCTGATGGAGATGGTGCCCACTGCGCGCCGTATCGCGGTGCTTGCCAATCCGGCCTCTACTCCTCCCTTCGTATTCGATGCCCTCCAGAGATCGGCGGCTGGTGGGGTTGAACTATCCATCCATCGCGCGGCCCGACAGGGGGAGATCGCGTCTGCTCTGGACGGAGCGATGGCGGCGCGAGCGGAGGCCGTCAATGTGTTGGCCTCTCAGCTGTTCAATGTGAACCGCGCTGAGATCCTGGGACGGATCGCGCAGACAAAGCTCCCCGCGATGTACCAGTGGCCGGAGTGGACCGAGGAGGGGGCTCTTGCCGCTTATGGTCCCCGCTTCACCACCGTCTATCGGAGCGTCGGCCGGCAGCTCGTCGAGGTGCTGCGGGGGGCCAAGCCCGCCGACATTCCCATCGAACAGCCCGACCGGTTTGAGCTTGCGGTGAACCTGAGGGCCGCGAAAGCCATTGGGTTAGTCATCCCGCCTGCTTTCCTGCTCAACCCAGACACCATCATCGACTGAGAGGGAAGCAATCGAATGAGGCGGACCCTAGTCTCACTTCTGGCCGCGGCTGCTTTGTGTACATCAGCCCAGGCGCAATCACCGGGGAGGGTCTACCGTCTCGGGGTTCTGGCTCAGGCCGAGGTCACCTTCCGGAGCATCCCTTCCTTCGTGCTTCCCGAACTCGCCAAGTTCGGTTTTGTCGAAGGGGCAAATCTCGTCACCGAGATCCGTGTGGGTGACGTGAAAGTTCTGCCCCAGACCGCGCGTGAGATGGTGAATCAAGGCCCTGATGCAATCCTGACGATTGCCACACCATCGGGCCGCGCAGTCCGCCAAGCCACCGGTACCATCCCGATCATTCATTTCGGAGGAGAGGATGCTGTCTCGGAGGGGCTGGTCCAAAGTGTCCCCCAGCCCGGCGGAAACATCACAGGCGTTGTGATCCTCTCCAAGACGCTCGACGGAAAACGCCTGGAGCTTCTGCTCGACGCTGTGCCGGGCGTGAAGCGGATTGCCATCCTGCTGTATCCCTTCTCACCGATTGTAGCCGAGGAAGAACAGCCGTTTCGGGCTGTGGCGGCCTCTGCTGGGGTGGAGCCCCTCGTCTTCCAGACCACAGCTCCAGACGACTACCCGGCGGCGTTCGCGGCCATGCAAGCAGCGGGCGCTCAGGCTGTCATCATTGGAGCCAATCCCACCTTCTTTGCCCATACCGAGATGCTGACGGCCCTTGCCCTCCAGGCCCGACTGCCGACCGTATGCGAGTGGGCGAGCATGGCCCGACAGGGCTGCCTGATCGGCTATGGCCCTGATCGGGCGAAGTTGTACCAAGTCGCAGCGCGGCAGCTGGTGCAAGTTCTGCAAGGCGTGCGCCCCGAGAAGATCCCTGTTGAGCGCCCGGCGATATTCGAGCTGGCGCTCAGCCTGCGAACCGCACAGGCTCTCGGCTTAGACCTCCCGCAGGGGCTAATCGCGAGAGCCGACGAGGTCATCGAGTAGGCTTGCGCGCATGGATTTCGCGTAAGCCGCTATATGGAACAGGGCGCGAGAGTATTCCGCCCCTTCATGCGACCACATTGCCGCTTTGCTACTGCGAGGCAGCGGGGTGAGACTCGGGAAGCTCCGGCGGGCTGACCTGGAAGATCACCAGCTTCACTGGCGTCTGTCCCTTGTTGGTGGCCCGAATGACGGTGTTGACCGGCTCAATCACGGCCTGCCCAGCCTGGGTGTGGACCGTCTCGCCCTCCTTTCTCTCCACTGAGAGCGTTCCCTCCATCACGTAGACAATCGGCGGTGTGGGGTGGGTATGCCACTGACCAACTGCGCCCGGCTGTATGGTCGAGGTTCGAACCCGGACCTCCAGCTGCTCCTTGGTGGGCAGCGTCGGTGCGATCTGCTTCAGGATGAAGTTAGGACCGGGGCTTGGCGGGGCTGGCTGCTGCGCCTGGGCAGCCGAAGCGATGCATGTAAAGGCGCATACGAGAATGAGGCTCTTCATAGCGCACTCCCTGGTTAGGGGAGGCGTAAGTCTACCACAAACCGCGTGTCCTCGCATGAGCGCGAAAGACCCTCGCGTAATTCGCATACCCCCTTTATGGAGCCATCGGGCTCTTCGTACTCCTACTCGATGATTTCGTCGGCACGCGCAAGGAGTGATGGCGGGATCGTCAAGTTCAGCGTCTTGGCGGTCTTGAGGTTCAGAGCCATCTCGAACTCTGTCGACCGTAACACCGGCATCTCGGATGCCTTAGCGCCATCAATGATCCGGCCAATGTACTGACCCGCCTGACGGTAAGCCTCCGATATACTGGCACCATAGCTGATGAGGCCGCCAGCTTCGACATAGTCACGCAGATCGTAGATCGCCGGGAGAGCGTGGCGTACGGCAAGCGCGACAAGCGTGCGCCGCTGGCTTGTGAAGAACGAGCTGCCACTGACCAGAAGCCCGCCGACACCTGCTCGAACCATCGCGGCAAACGCCTCCTCCAGCTCGTGCAGGCTTGCAGCCCTCATGACCATGGTGGGTCGTCCGAGGCCACGGGCCGCTGCTTCGACCCCGGTCAGATCGCCACCCTCCGGGTAGTTGGGGTCGAGCAGCACCGCGATGGGTGTGCCCTTCGGAGTGATCTCATGCAGCAGTTCCAAACGCTTCGGGTTGAGGGCAGCCCCTGCAAAGAAGGTCACACCTGTGATGTTGCCGCCCGGCCGGTTGAGGCTCGCCACGAGGCCGCTCTCGACGGGGTCGTCAGCCAGAATGAACACGATCGGGATCGTCGTTGTGGCGGCTTTGGCTGCCCGCACAGCAAGGCCATTGCCGACGATTGCGACAACCTCGCGGCTGACCAGATCAGCTGCAAGCCCTGGCAGCCGATCCAGCTGATTGTCGGCCCAGCGGTATTCGACCGTGATGTTCCGGCCCTCGATGAACCCTGCCTCGCCCAAGCCCTTGCGGAATGCCGTCACGAGATTAGCGAAAGGTCCTGACGGGGTACTGCGGAAGAACCCGACGACCGGCACCGTGGGCTGCTGCGCGGGACTGGCGGTCGGCCACGCAGCCGCCCCACTGAGCAGCATCAGAAGGTCCCGCCGCCTCATAAGGTCACCTCGCTCGCGACAGCCCAGTCAAGACGGTCAGCATACGTCTGCTGTCCGAGGAGAGCGAGGCCACCCCGTGCACGCGAAACGGGCGTATCCTTCGCGAAGGCGTCTATGGAACTGCTCTCTTCCTTCGGGCCAAGCCCGGAGTAAGCTAGCGGGTGAGGTCTGAACTCTGGTGAGGGGCACCCTTGCGTTCGCTCTTCCGCAAATACTTTCTTGCTCTGTTCCTCGCCGTGGTCATGCCCTTGGCCGCGAACGGGATCAGCGAGGCGTATTTCGGCTATCGAGACCAGCGGGCGAGGCTGGATGCTCTCCTGGGCGTAGAAGCACGGTCGGCCGCGTCCAAGATCCAGGGCTTCATCGACAACATCACGGCCCAGCTCGGCTGGCTGGTGCAGCTGCCCTGGACCGACGAAGCGGACGAGCGCCGCCGCATCGATGCCCTACGGCTCCTCCGACAGGTGCCCGCCATTGTTAGCCTGACCCTCGCGGATGGTGCCGGACGAGAGCGGCTCTACGTCTCGCGCATTGGCCTGAACCGGGTCGAGACCCGGACCGACCGCTCCGGTGATCCTCCCGTGAAGGGCGCCCGCGCCGCGCGCACCTGGTACGGCGAGGTCAGCTACTACAGAGGGTCGGAGCCCTACCTCACCGTGGCCGTTGCGGGCAATCGCCCCTCGGTCGGGATCGTGGTGGCGGAGATCAACCTGAAGCTCATCTGGGACGTGATCTCGGCCATCCGGGTGGGCGAGACCGGTCACGCCTTTGTGCTCGATGCACCCGGTCGGCTGATCGCTCACCCCGACATCAGCCTCGTGCTCAGGGGGGCCGATGATGCCACCCTGAAGCCGTTCCAGGCGATCCGCGCCGCTGTCATGGCAGCCGGAGGCGTTGCGACGGGCGAGGATGCTGAGGGCAAAGCGATTGCAGCGGCAGCCGCCGTGGTGCCAGGGCTCGACTGGAGCGTCGTGGTCGAGCAGCCCCTCTCCGAAGCGTTCGGCCCCCTCTATGCCGCCCTGTGGCGGGCAGGCTGGCTGCTCCTGGCTGGCTCGACCCTTGCCGCTGTCCTGGCGTTCTGGCTCGCTCGCCGTATGACAGGACCCATTCGGCTCCTCCAGCAGGGCACGGAACGGGTCGGTGCCGGTGACTTCGACCACCGCATCGGGATCAGGTCAGGCGACGAGCTCCAGCGGCTGGCCGAGAGCTTTAACACCATGGCGGGCGAACTCGCCCTCTCGCAGGAGCGCCAGGAGCGTATCGCCAAGCTTAAGCGGTTCCTCGCCCCGCAGGTCGCGGAGCTGGTGGACCGCAGGGGAGACGACAGTGTTCTTGACGGCCGCCGGGCCGAGGTTGTGGCGGTCTTCTGCGATCTGAGAGGCTTCACGGCTTTCTCGGCCAAGGCTGCGCCCGAGGAGGTCATGAGCGTCCTCGACGAGTACTATGGCGCCCTCGGCCGGATCATCATGCGCTACGAGGCGACCCTCACGAGCTTCTTGGGTGATGGTCTCATGGTGCTCGTGAATGCGCCCGTCGCCGTTCCCGAGCCGGCGCTGCGCGCCCTCGACATGGCCATCGAGATGCAGGAGACCGTACAGGGGCTCATCGGTGGCTGGCGGGTCCGTGGGCACCGTATCGGGTTTGGGGTGGGGCTCGCCATGGGGCAGGCCACGGTCGGCCGGATCGGGACCGAGGGCCGTTCTGACTACACGGCCATCGGCAGCGTCGTGAACCTCGCCTCCCGGCTCTGCTCCTCGGCCGCAGACGGCGAGATCCTGGCGGACACGAATGTCGCGACCGCAGTTGGATTGAGGCGTCCTCTCGCGCTGCTGGGACAACGGCCGATCAGGGGCTACGACGAGGAGATCCCCGTGTTCGGCATCGTCAGGGGTGATGGAGCACGTGTGGCGTGAGCAGCTCGCCTCCATCAAGGGCGATTGCGCATAAATGCGTTTACGGAAGCTACTGCTTTGGCAGATTTCCCGTACTGTTATTCGATCACCACATCCGCTCGAGCCAAGAGGGGGAGCGGCACCTCCAAGCCCCGCGCCCTGGCAGACCTAAGGTTGATCGCGAACTCATACTTGGCTGGGGCTTCAATGGGCAGGTCCCCTGCCTTTGCACCCTTGATGATCCTGTCCACATGCCCTGCTGCGCGGCGGAAGAGATCAAGGGTGTCGGAGCCGTAGGACATCAGGGCTCCCGCTTCGACATCCCTCGCCTGCTCTGCAACCACGGCAAGGCCGAGGTCTGCGGATGTGCGAATGATCTCGCCTATAGCCGTATGGGTCATGAAGTCTCGGACGACGAGCACCACGTCCCCACCCTGAGCACGCAGCGAACGCAGAAGATCCTGCACTTCGATCGAGGAGGGTGACCGGAGCCCGAGCCGAACCGGCTGCAGCCCTTGGTCGCGCGCAGAGGCTTCGGTCTGAACACCCCAGTCGCGGAAGACTGGGTCGGCTGCATTATGGAGGATGCCCAGAACCCGAGTGTTGGGCAGGATCTCCCGAAGCACCTCGATGCGCTTGGCTGAGAGCGTCTCGCCGAAGAAGGTGAACCCTGTCACGCTTCCACCAGGGCGGGCAAGGCTTGCGTATAAGTCCTCATTGCCCGTGGGGGGCAGGCCAATCGCGACGACCGGGATCTTCGTCGCGCGGTGGATGGAGCGGGCCGCTGCGGGTCCGGGAGCCACGAAGACCGTGACGGGTCTGCGAACCAGTTCGTCGATGAGCCGGGCCGCAGCGCCCACATCGCCCGCAGCGTGACGGGCCTCGACGAGGATGCTCCGCCCTTCGACGTAACCCTGCCGCTGCAACCCTTCTCGAAGAGCAGTGAGGGCGGCGCGGTCTGCCTCGGCTGAGGCGAAGCCCAGGAAGGCTACGACAGGGATGGTGGGGGCCGTTTGCCCGAGGCTGCGGGTCGCAACCGGGAAGGCCGCCAGGACCGCCAGAGCATCACGCCGCCGCATACTGTCATCCCTCGAGCTGAAGTGACTTCAACGAGAGTAACACTCTGAAGCCGGGGCAGCGACGTATCTCGCGCACCCGCGAGAACCTGCTGGTTTAATCCGCATAAGCCCATTTACGGAAGCAATCTCTTCCCACCGCTGCCGATGGGAGTAGGCTGTGGGTCCGATCCTGCGGGCCCAGTGAGGTGATCCATGAGGCGACGGGAATTCATCGTGCTGATGGGCACAGCCACATCATGGCCGCTTGCTGCCCGCGCACAGCAGTCAGCGATGCCAGTGGTCGGCTTCCTGCGCAGCACACCGGCAGCTCCGTTCCCCCGTCTCGTGACAGCGTTTCGTCAGGGCCTGAGCGAGACCGGGTTTGTTGAAGGCCAGAACGTCGCAATCGAGTATCGCTTTGCGAACAATCAGCTGGATCAGCTGCCAAGCCTGGCGGCCGATCTGGTGCACCGGCAAGTGGCTGCAATCGTGAGCAATGGCCTTGCGGTGCAGGCCGCCACGGCCGCCACCACGACCATCCCGATCATATTCGTGGCCGGCGACGATCCCGTCAGGAGCGGCCTCGTCACAAACCTCGGCCGACCCGGCGGCAACGTCACAGGTATAACCTTCTTCGCCGGCACAAGACTCGACGAGAAACGGCTGGAGCTGCTGCATGAGCTGGCCCCGAGGGGCGCCCCCATTGCCGTGCTCCTTGATCCGAACTACGCCCTTGGCGAAAACACGTTGCTGAATGGGGAGGCGGTGGGTCGCGTTCTCGGGCGGGAGATTACGGCCGTGAAGGTCGCAAGCGAGCGTGACTTCGATGCGGCATTCACAAAGATCGTCCAGGCGGGCGCCGGAGCCCTTTTGGTCAGCGGGAGCCCATTCTTCACCAGCCACCGCCGAGCACTTGTCGCTCTCGCAGCGCACCATGCCATTCCGGCAAGTTATGACCTGCGTGATTTCGTCGAAGATGGCGGCCTGATCAGCTATGGTGCAAGCATTTCCGGTGCCTACCGCTACGCAGGCAACTACGCCGGTCGCATTCTCAAAGGCGAAAAGCCGGATAACCTGCCGGTTCAGCAGTCGACCACATTTGAGCTGGCGATCAATTTGAGTGCTGCCAAGGCGCTCGGCATCACAGTTCCCGCCTCGCTTCTCGCCCGTGCCGACGAGGTCATCGAGTAGGGCTCGCGCGAAAGGCGTCACTCGAATCTCGCGTAAAGTCGTATATGGAACCGTATGTGCGCACCCGGGCTCAGGTGCGATAGACTAGCTGCTCAGCCGATGATCCAGCGGGGACGCGATGCGCATCGTCGATCATGCGGGACAAGAACGGGAGCAATGGCGACCGGGTGTGCTCACGCGGATGCGAGCCTCGGCGATGACGGGCTCAGTTCAGCTCTGTGTCTTCGAGCAATGGTGTGACCCTGGCTGCGGGGCATCCACCCACCTGCACGCCGTGGAAGAGGTTCTCACGGTCCTCGACGGTAAAGCGGAAGTCTGGGTGGATGAGGACCATGCTATCCTGACGGCCGGGCACTCCGTGATTGTACCGGCTGGCCATAAGCACAGCTTCCGCAATGTTGGAGAGACGACGCTCCACATGGAGGCGATCCTCGCCGAACCGATCTTCGAGGCCGCCTTTGATGATCTACGCGAGATGGGGCGACGCTGGCTGCCAGGGGTAGTCACGTAATGGCCAGCTGTCGCGCGTGGGTATCCCAGCGCCCGTCAGCGTTCCAATAGGGCTTGCCCCAGTGGAACGTGGCCGCCCCTTTCAGGCATACGGTAGAGCGTTTCGCGCGGGACTTCTGCACGCGCTAAGCCACTAAAATCCTTCGCCCCCGTGGCTGTGCGAAATTCGTGAATTTCGCACAGCTAAACCGATCGTTGGGACTGGACCCGCTCTCATGTGAGAGCGAGCCCCGAGCCGTGGACGCGCTGGAATACGCTACATCTTTGGCATTGCCGCGATGTCACGCACCATCCCAGTCACGCCGGTGATCTTGGCGACACTGCTGCCCTTGCCGGACGTGAGATCGACCTTGTAGAGCGTGTCCCCGGCCATGAGCCAGCCCTCGTTGCCGCCGTTGCCATCCGAGACGATGTCGAATGCGGCCATCTCTGCGCCCATGCCGAGCATGCCGACCGAGTTCAGCACCCCATCATTCGGCGGAGCCTGCTTGACCACGGCACCGGTGGCGTCGATGTCGTAGAGGGTGGTCTCCTTCGCCCCCTTCATCGAGTTGGTGTAGGCCCCTGCCACGATCTTCGGGGTCTTGCCCTTGTGCATGTCACCCTCAGCAAACTTGAGCTGGCCGTCCTTGGTGACCTTGCCGTCGTCGACATTGGCGCGCAGGTTCGTGCCGTCCGAGCCGATCACCCGCAGCCGGTCGGCGGCCGGGTTGAAGTCCACCGTCGCCATGGTGCCGACCGGGAGCATGGCCTCGAGCTTCGACTTCTGGGTCGCCTTGCCCGAGGCGGGGTCGATCGTCACCACAGCCCCGTCAGCCACAAGCCCGTAGAGCATGCCATCCGCGGGCCGCACATCGATGCCAAGGAGCCGACCCGACAGGCCCTGCACCTGCACCGTCTTGTCGATCTTCTTGCCAGCGACATCGACGATCGCGAGCGTGTTGTCACCGATGAGTGCCGCGACGGTCTGGGCCTGGGCCGTGCTGCCGAGGGCGACGGTGCCCAGGAGGGCAGCCGCAAGGGTCAGAGTCTTCATGGGGGTCTCCACTGTGGATCCGCCGGATCTGGTTCGCCGGCCCAGCGGATACACGCCAGCTCATCGGGCGGATGCAGGCGGGTCCGAGATATTTTCCTCCGGGCCGAGCACCCGTGCGAATAAAGATCCGCGGGTGCTGCATCTGCGTATGCGCTTCAGGTGTAATCCCACCATGGCTGCGGCAGCGATGACGACACCCCCGATGGCACGCCTGGCCGAGACCTCCCCGATACGGCCTGATCTCAAAGAGGCCCTACACCGATGTGCGGCCCGGGACCGGGCGGCACTCCGCGCCATCTATGACACGGAGGCGCCGCGCATGCTCGGCGTGGCGCTCCGGCTCCTGCGCCGGCGCTCCCTGGCCGAGGAGGCGGTCCATGACGCCTTTGTGCAGATCTGGCAGCGCGCAGGAACCTTCGATCCGGCTCGGGGCGAGGCGCGGACCTGGATCTACGCTGTGCTACGCAACCGTGCTCTTACCATCCTACGTGGGGAGACCCGCACCGACCTGGTGGAGGATTTCGAGCCGATGGGCCTCACGAGCGAGGACGAGAGCCCTGAGACCCTGGTGCTGCGCCTCTCTGATGCGGGTGCGCTCCGGCGCTGCCTGGAACGACTGGAGCCGGTGCGCCGGCAAGCGGTGCTGCTCGCCTATGTCCACGGCCTGACCCATGGCGAACTTGCGGGTCGGCTTGGGGTGCCGCTCGGGACGATGAAGTCCTGGATCCGACGCTCTCTTCTATCGCTGCGGGAATGCATGGCATGATGCGCCCTATGCCGACGACCGACCGCAAGGCCCGGACTGCCGCAAGCCGGCTACGCGAGAGGGCCGCATGACACCGGACGATCGCGACCGCCTGGCTGCCGAGCACGTGATGGGCCTTCTTGAGGGGCAGGAGCAGGCACAGGCCGAGCGCCTGCTCGAGACTGACTCTGCTTTCCAGACATCTGTTGCAGCTTGGCGTGCCCGACTGGCCGAACTCGATGCGACTGCTCCCCCCGCGGCCGCGGGCGAGGCGCTGTGGCGTCGGATTGAGGGTAGCCTTGCGGGCTCTGGGCAAGCCGCACCGGTCGCCGCCGGGGATCCGACGCCCGTGATCGTGCAGGATCCCCGCAGCGCCTTCGCGGCGCTCTGGCGTAACCTCGCCTTCTGGCGCGCGGCGGGCCTGGCAGGCGCCCTTGCGACGGTCGCGCTCGCGATCAGTCTCGGTGTGCTGGCGGAGCGGGGCAGCCGTGCGCCTGTGTTCGTGGCCGTGCTGCTCACGGACGCGAACCAGCCCGGCGGCGTCGTCAACGCCTTTGCGGACGGGGAGGCAGAGCTTGTGCCGCTCGGCGCAATCCCTATACCGCCGGGGCGTGCCCTGGAGATCTGGACGCTGTGGGACCGCGCTCGCGGACCCGTCTCGATCGGGCTCATCGACGAGGCACGCCGCGTGCGCCTCAACCTGCGGGATCTGCCGCGGCCCGGGCCGAACCAGCTCTTCGAGATCACCCTCGAGCCCGCCACCGGCTCGCCGACCGGTCGGCCGACAGGGCCGATCCTCATGAAGGGCACCACAACGCCGACCGCGCTCTAAGCTGGGCAAGCTGGCGCAAAAAATTCGCGCCGTCCCTGCATCCGCGCCATCTCCTGCTGGGTAGCCGCTCCCGAGGACCCGCGCCCAACCTTTGGCTCGGCCTCTTCGCAACGCATGCCACAGAGGATGCTCCCATGCAGTTCCGTCTCGTGACCTTCGCCGCCCTCCTGGCCCTCGCCGCGCCTGCCCTCGCCCAGGAGCGCACCAAGATGGTGGGCGGCGCGCCCATGTTCCCATCGAAATCCATCGTCGAGAACGCCGTCAACTCGAAGGACCACACCACCTTGGTGGCTGCTGTGAAGGCGGCGGGCCTCGTCGACACCCTTGCCGGATCCGGCCCGTTCACGGTATTCGCGCCGACCAACGCGGCATTTGCCAAGCTCCCGGCCGGCACGGTCGAGACACTGGTGCAGCCGCAGAGCAAGGCGACGCTCACCTCGGTCTTGACCTACCATGTGGTACCGGGTCGCTACACCGCGAAGGATCTCATGACGGCGGTGAAGCGCGGGGGCGGCGAGGCCACCCTGAAGACTGCCCAAGGGGGAACGCTCACGGTGCAACCGGGGCGCAGCGGCAAGAGCCTGTTCATCTCGGATATGAAGGGCAACACCTCCCGCGTGACAGTTCCTGACGTGCTGCAGTCGAACGGCGTCATCCACGTGGTCGACACCGTCGTGATGCCTTAGGCCCGCTCAGCGTTAAACCGGAAGCGGATGGACCTTCTGTCCGCTTCCAACAGCTAAAGCGGAACACTGCATCCATCTGTAACAGCGGACGAAAGCCGCCTTTAGCAGCGCCGTGCAGAAATCGTGAAATTCGCACATGCGCGGGGAGCAAACCTCGTGCTCCACCTCCTGCCGTTCCAACAGAGCCTGCCCTATTGGACCGTTCCGCGTGCCCAGCTAATGCGTTTCTCACCTTTTGGGACGCAGCAGGGCTGTATTTCTAAGACCCTAGTGGAACGGGTACGTCCTCAGGCCGATCGGTAGGGTATCGCCAGGGCTGTGATTTGCGGCGCCCCAACTGCGTCCGAGGTGCCCGAGGCGAGCTAGCGCTCGCTGGAGCCGACCTGGAGCGCTATCAGGCCGGCACCGAGGCATCAAACAGCAACCTCCCGGTAAGCCGCCTGTGCGATAAGGCTGGAATAACCGGAGCTAACAGCACGTCTTCCGCCCTTCCTTTACCCGCAGAGCCTCAGCCGCAGGCGAGAGCCTGGCGGGAGGCCTTTTCGCCTTTCCGCTCAAACGCTGCCCTGCCCCGGTCTGAGGCCGCAGAACTGGCCATCTATGCACATGGCGGCGCTCCAGTTCTTCTCGAGGCAGGCCGACCAGGCTGCGGCTCTCGGCTGGACAACCGAGGAGCTGTTCGGCGTTCACTCCGAAGTCGGGGCCGTGCGGGTGGATGCCTGCGGAGCGTTGATCATCTCGGGCCGCAAGGCAGTGGTCAGCGTGGAACCCTACTGGATCAGCTTCGGCGTCAGCTCCTACTACAGGATAGCCAACAGGCCGCCGTCAGTGCCCGTATGGGACTGGCGCGAGCCGAAAAGACCGGCTAGGAGAAGCTCATGGTGACGATGCCAAGGCGGGGCGCGAAGAAGGCAGACAGTGGGGCCGAGGCCAGCACATCCCGGATCGACAGGCTTGCAGGCGCAGCCGATGCCGCCGCTCAGGCCAAAAGCTGGCAGGCGCGCAAGAACGGCATGACCGATCCGGGAGAGGCCTCAGAGGTTCGCAACCTCACCCATGATGCAGATGCCAAAGCACAGGCTGAAGCAGCAATGCAGCAGATGATGGCGAAGGCAGGAGGAAAGCCCCGCCGCCGCTGACCCTGGCATCCGGTCCAGGCTGCTGCCGGAAGAGCAGGCGCCTCGCCCGTTCTTTCCCCAGAAGCCTCGGCAACTCTTCAGCTTGGCCTGCATTGGTTTTGCAGCAGTCGAGTTCAGGTCCGCCATGAGCCAAGAGACCCGCAGCCTCATCGGCCCGCAGCTTGCGACCTTTTATAACGAGAGGATACCACCTTTGCCCTTGGACTTGGTTGAGCTGCTGGCCCGCTTGTGCGTGGCAGAGGCCATGGCCGAGTACAACCGCAGGAACCGTCCGTAAGCCGACATCTGAGCGGCCCTGTTCGTCGCTCTCTGGCATCCAGTCGCAGGGGACCTCGCGCTCTGCCTGCTGGGCGAACTCACGCCCGCTCAGGATACCAGCCTTCCATTTCGTCCGGTGCCCCCCGCGCCACTCGTACTGAATACCCCTGTCCGGCAGGACCGTGACCACGCCCCGGACGGTGTTCCCATCCGTCAGGTAGCATTTGCCCACTCGAATGCTCTCGGGAGGACGCTCGCCATGTCCATTGTGCGCGACCTGATGCGGGTCAGGTCAGAGGCGTGAGCCACCCTCATGGCAGATTGGTGTGAGTGCCTTCTCGGGCAATCCTGTTGAGGCAGGCCTAACCCTCAGAGCTTCCAGCCAATATCAATTACGTTGTTAACGCTACGGCAGCCCGCCTCAAAGTCGCCATATTAGCCGTCAGGCTTGGCGGTGATTTGTTGTGTAACGCGTGCCCAGTCCCTTGTCGTTCTCTGATGGTCCATAGTCCATCAGGTTGGCGGCGCCATAAATCCTGGAGCATCGTGCCTGATGAGTGGTCTTTATAATCTGAAAAGATTAGGAATGTATCGCTGTTTCACTATCGCTGGCGCCTTTGTTGCTTGCTTTGTCACTGTCGTCTTCAGTTGGCCAGATCACCACGACAGGAAGCGCGCCATCTTTCCCCATCCGCTGAAGTGCTGCGAAATCAGGATTGCACACTGGGTGCTCGTGCCAGGCACCCGAACTGAGAGGGAGCGTCTGCAAACTGCTGCCATCAGAGCCGTCGAGCTGCAGACTCGTAGCGACGAAGCAAGATAACCTGAAGAGGTCTCATGAAACTGAATACTCCCACAAATAGTGCCTCAGCCCACATGGGTGAGGGCCATCTTCGATCCCTCGTCAAAGCTGCCTCCTGGCGAGCGACTGGAACGGTCGATACCTTCATTTTGGGTTTCTTGTTCACCGGAAGTGTGAAGCTGGCAGGATCGATTGCCTCCACTGAAGTGATAACAAAGCTCGGCCTCTTCTATCTCCATGAGCGAGCGTGGAACCGACTGTCGTGGGGACGCGCAAAGCCGACTAGAGCGCCGAAAATCAGTCCAGTTGTCGCTGGGGCGGCTGCCTGACACCGGTATGTAAGCGAGCCAACATTTATTCCGCACCATGAGCAGTGGCTGAGCTTGAACCGGCCCACCGACCGGCTGTTTCCCTTGTGACAGGTGCTCGGCAAATCCCCGCCACCCCGTCCTTGGACCCATGCCGCTTGACCATGGGTCCGCTCAAGGCCCGGTGAAGCGAACACACCGGGCCTTTTTGCTTGCCCGCGCAAGCCCGCATTAACCACCCTGATCTACCTACGGGGCAGCCATTGTCTTGGGATGCGAACTCCTGAGGCAGCGGTGAGGACGACGGAGCACTCGCATCCCCCTAGTCGGGTGCGCTGTCGTCCGCCAGCCAACCGCTACATAATGATTGGCCTGGTGCGCCTCAATCGACCGAGCAGCCGCTCTATTCAGACAGCCCAGTAGCAGGCCGCATTGTGAGCCAGTGGCGAGGACGATGGAGGCTCCGGCGAACCTCCAGCAGGGTATGGGCCACAGCAGGCAGCGCTGCGCCCAGCGCCAGCACGATCAAGGCGGCTTCGAGATAGGTCATTCCACCCTCCGAAGGGGGCAGGACGGTACGGACCTCCGCTCAGCCTAGGAATGATATGCGCCCCACCCCTTCACAGCAGCAGTGCACCCGAAATCGAAATTCTCCGGACCCGCCACAGGTCGATTGAAGTTTCAGACTTACGCCTGATAGAAGAAACAATGCAACTGACAGTCATATTTTCGATTCATGCCAGCAATCTGCTGATTCTGAGGAGAGTTCACTCATACTTTCATGCCTCGCGTCCGCATTTTTTACTGAAATTTACCCATTACGGATAGGATTAGTTTATGGGTCCGCTTTTGAAGGGCGCCTATTCGTTCACTAGTTGCTCGTCCACTCAGGCTGATATGGACGGACCTTTCGAGGAGGGGCCATGACAATCCAGGATGAAGGACGGCATCTCGCTGAACTGCTCGAAGAGGGCGTCGAGCAAGGTGGGATATTCCTGAGCCCGTCTGATTGTGAATTAGCTGCCCGCGCCCTGCGTTGGCTTGCCGTAATTGGTGATCTACTCTCCGACGGGATCGAGGACGACGTCCTACCTGCTGAGAAAGGGCCGTCTAACACCGCGCGCTATCTCTGCTGACCAGCCCACCAGCACGAGCCGCGCATCAACTGTCCGACACGAGCGCCCCGGCCGTGAGACAAGCGAGCGACCTGCATCGAGGTTGACAGCAAGAGAGGCCCGGAGCCGGGTTAGCGGCTGCGACGGGCCTCTCCCCCGGCCCCACGGGATTGCTCCATCAGGGCCGAGTCTCAGAACATCTCTCTAGGCTAGCCTGATAAATGATCCGTTGCTGGGATGGTTTCAGCGGGGCCGCATCGGTCGTGAAAGTGTCACACCGCATCGGTAGGTTCACAGGGTGGCCCTGACGCTGAGGCATTCGGGCTCTTGGACTTGGATCTAACCTCGTCCGCTACGGGGCCGAGCGCGGATGTACCGCCGGCCCCGTTTTCTTTGACCCCGCCCTCTTCAGGTCTGCGTCTCCTCTCCTTGGCTCGTCTGAGTGTCCCGCGTCATGCGGCACATCCGGTCGAGTTGCGCCAGGAAGGCGTACTCTTGGAAGCGAGCCTGAGCGAGGGCAAAGCCCTCCATCTGCTCTATCTCGGCGACAATGCTCTTGTGGTCCGCATGCCGACCCGAGCGGGCGAGTTCGCGGGCATGGTCGAGGAGCTTCCGGCGTTGTTGGGCAACCTGATCGGACGAGCGCATGCCCCCTCTTACACCGGAGGGGCTGGGAGCCAACTGCGCCCGATAGCAGCGCCGCATCTTCCAGCAGTGCGGAGCCTACAGAGCCAGCGGCAGGCAGCAAGTTCCTCGTATGGTCGACGTTTTGCAAAGACTTCCACTCACCAACAACTCGCATGCGACTGCGACATTCTTCCCCAGCGGCAAGACGCCATCACATCCTCTATAGAACAACGGATAGCCCTGCTGATCTGAGGAGATGCATTGCAGCCCGATGGTCTTGGATGTGAACTTGACCCGCCTCCCACTTGCTCTCCTGTTGGGAGCGATGGTCTCGGCTCCAGCGGCATCGGACACAGCAGGTGCTCGAGCTTGGATGACAGGGGCTGGCTACGTGCCTCCCTCGAGCGACCGCATCGTCGCGTGCCACGGCTACGGCTGCACGAGGCGGGCAACCCTTGCCATTGATCCAGTCTGGTTCGCCCGCATCAGTGCGGCGATGAGAGCAGGACGCGCCTCCCCGGCCGCCGAGCGCAAGGCCTTAGCGACAGTGATCCGCCTCTATACCGCAAGCATTTCACGGCAACTGGGTGGAGAGCCTGACGCGCCGAAGTCGCCGCCGTCCCGGTCGGGCGAGCATGGTCAAATGGACTGCCTCGATGTGAGCGCCAACACGACAAGTCTGCTGCTGGTGCTGAAAGAGCAGGGCCTGGTGATCCATCACGATGTTGAGGGAGCCGCCTCCCGAGGGGTCTTCCTGGACGGGCGCTACCCGCACACCACCGCTGTCATCTCAGAGGCAGGGAGCGGGACTGCATGGGCCGTTGATCCCTGGAGCCAAGCACCGGGTGGCAACCCAGAAATCATCCCGCTGGCGCTATGGAAGCAGGAGGGGTGACCCGTAGCGAGCGGATCTGTGTCGCGACTTATGCCCGGAGGCGACCACTCCGGTAGCCGCGCCGCATCTTCCGCCGCTCCAGCGCGTGCAGAGCCACCAGTGCAGCCCCCTCCCCTTCATACTCGTCCAGGCGGACCTTGCCGGCTGTGCCAATCCGGCCCCAACGCCTCACCAGAACCACGCGGCCGAACAGGTCGCGCTCGACATCGAGCGAGTAGAACCGCGCCATATTCCGCGCAGGCTCCACGCGCGGGGTTGTCGCAAAGTTTTGGCGTTTACGGCTCATTGGGGATGCGGACGGCATGAGCACCTCCGAATCGGAGGTGACCTATGATCCTGAACGCTCTTGTTGAGAGGCTGAGGCGCCGGTCTAAGGATGACTTCAAGGGCCGTTGTGGCCTACCTTGTGTAAGCATCCGGCGTAGGCCGCAGGGGCGATGGTTATGATCCTGGACGTTCGAGGCCGCGTTGATGCACCTGGTCTGCGATGATCTCCTCGAGCCTTTCGA
>JAESFH010000298.1_pt1 | contig 17800 bp, 17 predicted proteins | sample 9269381 | NCBI WGS metagenome assembly JAESFH01 (sample SAMN14504062, study PRJNA617094) | algae metagenome | isolation source: Aphanothece sp. CMT-3BRIN-NPC111 and co-occurring heterotrophs from well... | place: USA: Clark Mountains Wilderness, California | collected 2010-04-18
GCGGCGGCGGCTTCGGCGTCGGCGGCGGCGGCGGCGGGGGTGTCTTCGGCGGCGGCGGCGGCGGCGGCAACGGCGGTGGCGGCGGCGGCGGTGGCGGCGACCGGTAACGCCTGCTAGTCCACCCCGGTGGCAACCCAGGAGCCCTGTCCGATGGACAGGGCTTTTTCATTCGGCCGCTGCCTCGCCGGGTGTGGCGAGTGTCATCGATGTGTCACCTCACGGTGGACAGCATTCCATGAGGCCGCCGAGGCCGGCGCTGAGGTCTGAATGGGACTTTGCGGCTTGGGGGTCTCGTCACTTGAGCGTAAGTCCGATGGTGGCGGCAGGGGCGCTACCACGAGCTGTTTGAATGGACAGCGGTGGATGGCGCTGTGGCGGCATCGATACGGGTGCCAGTGCTTCTTGCTCGGGCGAGTGCGCCGACGAGTCGGTCAGCGCCTCCAGGGTTGTGGGTGACCGGCCATCCCACCGTCGGCTCCCATGCGGCGGTTCCGCAGAATCAGCCTGAGGCCTGCAAGCTCCGCCCGCACTCACCACCCCTTGGTGAGGCCTCCGGCGAGGACGATGGAACTCACCCAGCCGAGCGTGGCCGCAATCCCGAAGGCCGCCCCGACGAACCAGCAGCGCGCCTTGACGGACCGGCTGGAGCGCAGCGCGCAACTCCGATTGTCGTTCGCGGCCCGCCGCGGCCGTGCGCCGGTCAGACCCGCATAGGCGAGCGGGTCGTGCCAAAGGCCCGTCGGGCGCTTCCGGAGCACGCTCATTCGATCCTCCCGTTTTGCGGCTGATGGTAGCCACGAGAGTCAACGAGGAGAAGGCTGCAAAGGTCGCACTGAATCCGCAAGACACGGAGCTGATGCGCACGGACAAGCGGCTCCGGCGAACGCGGCGGTCCTCAATCGTCGCGAAGGATCGGCACGGCCGTGGCGGCACCCCTGCGCCGGAATCCCCGATCCGCTCCAGGCGCGACATCGGGCTGGCAAAAGAAGAGCCCCGCCGGAGCGGGGCACGAGGAGGTCGTTCGGGTCGGCAGAGGAGTTGAGACGTCTATCGATCCCAGGAGCCGCCGATCGGAGCACCGATGGCGATGACAAGCACCGCCATCAGGCACACCGCATGGAACGTCGCCACGAACAGCATCGGATCACCTCGCCTCGATGCCAACCTTAGACATGCCGTCCGCAGCCGGGCCACCTGGCTGTCCGACTTAGGCCATTCGGCCGTAGCTGGTACTCCGGTCGGCATCTGGGACATGATCGCCCAAGATCGCACTTGGACTGCGCACACTGTTTTGAGCGGTCTGCTGTGCCCATCATTCAGGCAATCGGCAATGCGCAATTGTAGCCTCCAAACCGACCTGCTAGCGTGGCCCTAGTCGGGCGTTCGACCCGAGACAGGAGGAGACAGATGTCATTCACGAGGCGTAGCTTCATCGCGTCCACGGCCGTCGCGGCCTCGGGGCTCGGGCTCAAGGCGGGGTCGGCCTCGGCGCAGGCGAATTATCCCAGCCGGCCCATCACCATGATTTGCCCCTGGGGCGCGGGCGGCGGTACGGACGCAACCGCGCGCATTGTCGCCTCGCTCCTGGAGCGCGACCTCGGCCAGCCCGTCAACGTGGTGAACCGCACCGGCGGTTCCGGCGTCGTCGGCCACCAGGCCATCGCGACCGCCCAGCCTGACGGCTACAACATCGGCATCATCACGGTCGAAATTGCGATGATGCATTGGCAGGGCCTCACCGATCTCACGCCCCGCAGCTACACGCCGCTGGCGCTCATGAACGAGGATCCGCCCGGCATTCAGGTCAGCGGCTCGAGCCCCTACAAGAACGTCAAGGAACTCGCCGACGCCATCAAGGCCGCGCCTCCGGGCAAGCTGAAGGCATCGGGCACCGGCCAGGGCGGCATCTGGCACCTCGCGCTCGTCGGCTGGCTGCAGGCCATGGGCCTGAAGCCCGATCACGTGGCCTGGGTGCCTTCCAACGGTGCCGCGCCCGCCATGCAGGACCTCGCCGCCGGCGGTATCGACCTCGTGACCTGCTCGGTGCCCGAGGGCCGCGCCATGATCGAGGCCGGCAAGGCGCGCAGCCTCGCCATCATGGCGCCGGAGCGCAACCCGTCCTTCGCCAACGTTCCGACGCTCAAGGAGGAGTTGGGGCTCGAATACTCCACCGGCGCCTGGCGCGGCTTCGCAGGGCCGAAGAACCTGCCGGCCGACATCCAGGCGAAGCTCCAAGCTTCCCTCAAGAAGATCAACGAGTCGAAAGAGTTCCGCGACTTCATGTCGAGCCGTGGCTTCGGTGTGAAATGGGCCGACCAGCAGGGCTTCGCCCAGTTCATGGACGCGAGCGATGCCCAGATGGGAACGGCCATGAAGGCTGCGGGCCTCGCCAAGGTGTAACCACGACTTCGGAACCTGATGCGCTGCCGCTCCTCGGCATTGCTGATGAGCCGACTCCGTCGGCTCATCAGCAATCTGCGCTCCTCGGCCAAGACAAGCGGGTTGATCATCCATGCGCGTCAATGACGCCATCATCGGCAGCGTGCTCCTCGCATTCGCGGTCACGGTCTTCGCCTATGCGAGAACGCTTCCGGCCATTCCGGGACAGCAATACGGTGCAGCCGTCTTCCCCATGGTCGTCGCGGCCGGACTTGGAGGGTGCGGCGCGTCGCTCGTCGTCTCGGGCCTACGGCATTGGAACGGAGCCGTTGCCTGGAACGACTGGGCTCGAACGCACCATGTCTGGGTAAGGCTCGCCGTCGTCGTTGGTCTCGTTCTTGCCTACATTCTTGCGTCGGAAACGATCGGCTTTTTGCCAATCTCGATCGCGATTCTGCTGATTTTCCTGTTGATGATGGGTGCCCGCTGGTGGGTCGCCGCCGTGGTGGCGCTCGTTGCGACCCTGCTTATCCAGCAGACCTTCGCGGTGCTCCTTCGAGTGCCCCTGCCACTTGGGCTTCTAGGGCCCTGAACCTGCGGTACCATGAGCGCGATCCAGACAGCTTTCGGACTTGTGTTCCAACCCGCCGTGTTGGTCACGATCCTCTCCTCGGCCGTATTCGGACTCATCGTCGGCGCCATTCCGGGCCTCACCGCCACGATGGCGATCGCGCTGCTCGTACCCGTCACCTTCTTCATGGACCCAGTCCCCGCTGTGGGCGCCATGGTGACGTGCTCGGCCATGGCGATCTTCGCGGGCGACATTCCGGGCACGCTGCTGCGCATCCCCGGCACTCCGGCATCGGCGGCCTATACCGACGAAGCCTACATGATGACCCGCAACGGTCAGGGGGAGACCGCGCTTGGCGCCAATCTTCTCTTCTCGGCGATCGGTGGCCTGTTCGGGACCTTCGTGCTCATTCTCCTGGCCCCGGCTCTCGCCGAAGTAGCGCTGCAATTCAGCTCGTTCGAGTATTTCTGGCTAGCCCTGCTCGGGCTCACATGCGCCGTGTTCATCGGATCGTCATCGCGGGTGAAAGGGCTCGTCAGCCTCTTCATCGGCCTTCTCGTTTCGACCATCGGCTTGAACAACCCGGCCGGTGTCCCTCGCTTCACGTTCGGCAACGCCGAACTCACGGGCGGCATCGATTTCATCGCGGCGATGATCGGCCTCTTTGCGGTCTCGGAGGTGTTCCGATTCGTGATCTCGCCCGCGAGCCTATCCGCGCCGCAGGCTGCCGTCGGCAATCTCCTGCGCGGCTGGGGGCGCATGATGGTGCAATACTGGCGCCAGCAGGTTCGCGGCAACGTGGTCGGCACTGCCATCGGAATCCTCCCGGGAGCGGGGGCCGACATCGCGGCCTGGGTGAGCTATGCGATGAGCAAGAAACTGTCGCGCACGCCCGAGAAGTTCGGGACGGGGCACGTCGAGGGCATTATCGAGAGCACGTCGTCCAACAATGCGGCGCTCGCCGGTGCTTGGGTGCCGGCGCTGGTCTTCGGAATTCCAGGCGACAGCATCACGGCCATCGTGATCGGCGTGCTCTACCTGAAGAATATGAACCCAGGCCCGACGATCTTCCTGAACAACCCTGAATATATCTACGCCGTCTTCATCATCTTCATCCTTGCCAATCTGGTCATGTTGCCATTGGGGTGGGCCGCGATGAAAGGAGCCGGCTATGTCCTGCGCATCCCCCGTACGATCCTGATGCCATGCATTCTCATGTTCTGCATCGTTGGCGCCTTCGCGATCAACAATTCTGTGTTTGGCATCGTCGTGATGCTGGTGTTCGGCATCCTGGGTTTCATCATGGAGGAGAACGACATCCCCGTTGCACCCTGCATCCTCGGGATCGTGCTCGGGCGGATGCTGGAAGAGAATTTCGTAACCTCGATGATCAAGTCAGATGGGAGCTTTGCAGCTTTCTTCGAGCGGCCGATCGCGGGAGTGTTGGGCATAGCGACCGTGCTGGTCTGGGTCCTGCCCGGGCTGCTTGCGCTTCGCTCCCTCACCGCGAGGCGGGCCCTCTAGGGCGGGTTTGCGTGACGTGCATCCGGTTCGCGTGAAGAAGACGCGCCGGCCTGCTCCCTGCCACTTCGCTCAGTGCCCCGTCATCGCGTGTGGCGCGGCGACGGGCTTCGATTCCGGCGAGCCGCGCTCGCGCAGATAGATGCCGAGAACGACGATCACCGCGATCGACAGGAACTCGCTCTGCCAGTTCTGGAAGCTCTCGTACCAGAACTCCGGATCGAGCAGCGTCTCCGCCATGGTGGTCGAAGGCTGACCGTGCCAGGCCGCCTCCTCGTTCATGCGGCGCGTGCTGCCGGCGAGATGGAGCCAGAACGAGATCGCGAAGAGGCTGAACAGGGCAATGCTCAGGGAGTGCGAATAGAGCCGGAGCAGGAGTCCGCCCCGGTGCACGGGCCAGGGCGCATCGGACGCGCCCCGGCGGGCCTGCGGTGGCTCGTCCTCGGGATTGTCCTCGTCGGGCTTCTTGGACTCGCTCGACCCTTTCTGGACCAGGAACACGGTGAGGAGCACGTAGACCCCCATCTGGAGGAACTCGCTCTCCCAGTTCTCGAAGACCGCGGAGATGAAGTGGCCGGTCGCGAGGTAGGCGGTGAAGCCGACCTCCGGCCTCTGATGGATATGCAGTTCCTCGAGGTAGCTTCGCCACCCGGCCACGGCCTGTCCCACCAGGGCGATGGCGAACAACACGAGAAGGGCGATCGACAGCCCGTTGTTACGCAGGAACTGCTTCATGGATCCGGCCTCACGCAACGCTACTGCTACGGTCAACACGAAACCGTGATGTTGGTTGCAGGGCGGTCGCGTCCCATGGTCGGCCGCGAAGCCAGCTGTCCTGGACCTGAGCGAGGACGCCGTGGAGCGTTCCTTACCGCCGGGCGTAGAGCAGCCGCGCGCGGACCGTGCCCTCGATGGCGCGGATGTCGTCGAGGACCGCGCGGCTCTCGCCTGCGTCGCCCTCGGCCTCTACCACCACGTAGCCCATGTCCCCGTCCGTCTGCAGGTACTGGCCCGTGATGTTCAGGCTCCGGCGGGAGAACACCTCGTTGAGCCGCCCCAGCATGCCGGGCACGTTGCGGTGCACGTGGATGTAGCGCGTGCCGCTGGGACGCTGCGGCAGCTGCACCTGAGGGAAGTTCACCGCGCCGACCGTCGAACCGACATCCGAGTAGTCGATCAGCTTCTTGGCGACCTCGGCCCCGATGCGCTCCTGCGCCTCCTGCGTGGACCCGCCGATATGCGGGGTCAGGATCACGTTGTCGAGGCCCTGGAGAGGTGAGTGGAACGGCTCCTTGTTGGAGGCCGGCTCGACCGGGAACACGTCCACGGCCGCGCCCGCGAGGTGGCCCGAGCGCAGGGAAGCGGCGAGCGCCTCCAGGTCGACCACGGTGCCGCGGCTGTTGTTGATCAGGTAGGCGCCCGGCTTCATGGCCGCGAGTTCGGCCGCGCCGATCATGCTATGGGTGCCGGGCGTCTCGGGCACGTGCAGGGTCACGACATCGCTTTGCGCCAGAAGGGCATGGAGGCTCTCGGCCGGCTCGGTGTTGCCGTGCCGCAGCTTGTCGGTGAGGTCGAAGAAGATCACCCGCATGCCCATGGCTTCGGCAAGGTTCGAGAGCTGCGAGCCGATATTGCCGTAGCCCACGATGCCGAGCGTCTTGCCGCGCACCTCGTAGCTGCCCTCGGCCGACTTGTCCCAGCGGCCCTCGTGCGCCGCGCGGGACCGGGGAGCGATGCGCCGCAGGAGCATGATGATCTCGCCAACCACGAGTTCGGCGACGCTGCGCGTGTTCGAGAAGGGGGCGTTGAAGACCGGGATTCCCGCCGCCCGCGCGGCCTCGGTATCGACCTGGTTGGTCCCGACGCTGAAGCAGCCGACGGCGATCAGGCGGTCGGCCGACGCGAAGATGTCCCGGGTGAGCTGCGTGCGCGAGCGGATGCCCAGCAGGTGCACGCCGCGCAGTGCCTCCTTGAGCGCTTCGGCATCGAGGGCGGTCTTCAGCGCCGTGAGGTTGGTGTAGCCCGTCGCGCGCATGAGCTCCACGGCGCTCTCGTTGACGCCCTCGAGAAAGAGGACGCGGATCCTGTCCTTGGACAGGGAAAGGGAAGGGGGCATCATCGGCTTGGCCTGCGCTCGTGCGACGGCGGTTCCGGGCCGGAGCCGCCGAGCATCTGGTTGAGGGGGACGCGGTTCCTACCGGTCCCAGCAGACGCGCGGGAGCCGGCGCTCCTTCCAGCGCTGACCACGGGGGAGCGGACGGCTGCGGCGGCGTAGCCGAGGAGGAGCGTCCTGCGGCGCACTCCTGCGGTCCTCGGTCGTGCGCGGCGGCTCCTCCAGGGACGCGGGCGGTTCGTCTGCCGCAGGCGAGACGGTGTCGCCCTGCGGTTCGGTCCTGGCCGCGGGCTGCCGGGTGCGATTCGCCTGTGGAACCGGTTCGCCGGCAGGCTCTGGTTCCCCGACCGATTCCTGCACCCGCTCCTCGACAGCCGCCCCACCCTCCGACGGAGCGGGACCGTGAGCATCGGCGCCGGGCGCATCGGCCGGGGAGCCGCTCACCGGCGCCGCGGCGTCCCAGTCATCGTCACGGGAATCGGCGAGATCCGCGTGGATGTCCCGCTCGGGCACGTCGTCCGGGAACGTCTCCATAAAGTCTTCGTGCTCGTCGCGATGGGGGCGCCCGCCCAGGGAGGCGGGCTGTGCTGATTTCATGGTTTCGGCTGCAAACGGATGGGTCTGGCTTTTCATGGCTTCAACACTGGTCAGAAGAGCCGCGCACAGGGCAGCGTAGACGGCATGTATGATCCTGCCTCGCCCTTGTCTACGCCCGCCGCTCTGCGGGCTGCCGGCGCGTTGCAGGGCCGGCGCGGGCAGGGCCGTTGACCCCCGCCCTCGCTCAACGTAGACAGCGCGCCCCGCATCGAGGGGAGTGGGTCCATGCTGCCGACGATCACGCAACGCATCGCGAGCGAGCTCAACGTCCATGAATGGCAGGTCAAGGCGGCGGTCGACCTCCTCGACGGCGGCGCGACGGTGCCGTTCGTGGCCCGCTACCGCAAGGAGGCGACCGGCACCCTCGACGACACCCAGCTGCGCAGCCTCGACGAGCGCCTGCGCTACCTGCGCGAGCTCGAGGAGCGCCGCAAGGCCGTGACCGATAGCATCCGCGATCAGGGCAAGCTCACGGACGCGCTCCTCGGACAGATCAACGCGGCCGACACCAAGGCGCGCCTCGAAGACCTCTATCTGCCCTACAAGCCGAAGCGCCGCACCAAGGCGCAGATCGCCCGCGAGGCCGGGCTCGAGCCGCTCGCCGACAGGCTCGTTGCCGACCCGCGGCAGGAGCCCAAGCAGGCCGCCGCGGCTTATGTCGACTTGGCCAAAGGGGTCGCGACCCCAGAGGCGGCGCTCGAAGGCGCGCGCTCCATTCTGGTCGAGCGGTTCGCGGAGCAGGCGGAACTCGTCGGGGCTCTCCGCGAGGCCTACTGGACGCGCGGGCGCCTGGTCTCCGTCGTGCGCGAGGGCAAGCGGACGGACGGCGCCAAGTTCTCCGATTACTTCGATTTCGCGGAGCCGCTCACCAAGCTGCCCTCGCACCGCATCCTGGCGCTGTTCCGGGGCGAGAAGGAGGAGGTGCTCTCCCTCCAGTTCGAGGAAGACAAGGGCGCGTCCGAGGCCGGCTATACGAGCCCGTATCCGGGCCGCATCGCGCTCGCCTTCGGGATCGAGGACCGGGGCCGGCCGGGGGATGCATGGCTCCTCGAGACGGCGCGCTTCGCCTGGCGCACCAAGCTGCGGCTGTCGATCGAGCTCGACCTGCGCATGCGCCTCTGGCAGCTGGCGGAGGACGAGGCCGTGAAGGTGTTCGCGGGCAACCTGCGCGATCTCCTGCTCGCGGCGCCCGCCGGGGCGCGGCCCACTCTCGGACTCGATCCGGGTTACCGGACGGGCGTGAAGGTCGCGGTGGTGGATGCGACCGGCAAGGTGGCGGCGACCGACACGATCTACCCGCACGAGCCGCGGCGGCTCTGGGACGAGTCGATCGCCACGCTCGCGCGCCTGTGCCGCGCCCATCGCGTCGAGCTCGTTGCCATCGGCAACGGCACCGCCTCGCGCGAGACCGACCGGCTCGCCGCGGAACTCGTCGCCCGTCATCCGGACCTGAAGCTCACCAAGGTGATGGTGTCGGAAGCGGGCGCCTCGGTCTATTCGGCCTCGGAATATGCCAGCCGCGAGCTGCCCCAGCTCGACGTTTCCTTGCGCGGCGCGGTCTCGATCGCCCGCCGTCTGCAGGATCCGCTCGCGGAGCTCGTCAAGATCGATCCGAAGTCGATCGGCGTCGGGCAGTACCAGCACGATCTCGCCGAGCACAAGCTGTCGCGCTCCCTCGACGCGGTGGTGGAGGATTGCGTGAACGCGGTCGGCGTCGACGTCAACACGGCCTCCGCTCCGCTCCTCGCCCGGGTTTCGGGCCTCGGCGATTGGGTGGCGCAGAACATCGTCTCCCACCGCGATGCCCACGGCCCGTTCCGCACCCGCCGCGGGCTGAAGGACGTGGCGGGACTGGGCCCGAAGACGTTCGAGCTCTCGGCCGGCTTCCTGCGCATCTCCGGCGGCGAGGACCCGCTCGATGCGTCCGGCGTCCATCCGGAGGCCTATCCGGTGGTGCGGCGCATCCTCCAGGCTACGAAGAGCGACATCAAGGTCGTGATCGGCAATGCCGCGCTCCTCAAGACCCTGAAGCCCCAGGCCTTCACCGACGAGACGTTCGGTCTCCCCACGGTGACCGACATCCTGAAGGAGCTCGAGAAGCCGGGCCGCGACCCGCGGCCGGAGTTCCGCACCGCGACCTTCCAGGAGGGCGTCGAGACCATCGCGGACCTCAAGCCCGGCATGATGCTCGAAGGGGTGGTCACCAACGTGGCCGCGTTCGGCGCCTTCGTGGACGTCGGCGTGCACCAGGACGGGCTCGTGCACATCTCCGCCCTCGCCAACACCTTCGTGAAGGATCCCCGCGCGGTCGTGAAGCCGGGCGACATCGTCAAGGTGAAGGTCCTGGAGGTGGACGTGCCGCGAAAGCGCATCGCGCTCACCATGCGGATGGACGATGCGCCGGCCCGCCCCGCGCGGGGCGGGAGCCGGCCGCAGGGAACCGGGAGTGCGGGAGACCGGGCCGGCAATGCGAGGGACAGGGGTGCGTCCCGTCCGCAGGCGGCGCCCGGCGGAGCGCTTGCGGATGCGCTCCGGCGCGCGGGCATGGACAAGGGCGGGCCGGGACGGGGCCCGCGGAAATAGGAGGCTTCGAAACTTCGCCGGGTAGGCGCGAGTTGGTCTCCCGAGTCCAGCCGTTTCAATCCGGGAGTTTCGCCTTGCTCGACGTCTGCAAGAAGCCGACCGAAGACGGTCTCTACACGGTCTATATCGGCAACATGGTGGTGGAGTGCTGCCTGCGGAGCAGCGACGCCGATTCGCTGATCGAGGAGCTCCGCCGCCGTCTCGCCGAGGGCTGAGCCCCGGCGGCCGAGCGCAGGGCTTCCGAAAGGCCGGCGCCGGCTCATCGCTCCGCCGTGAGCCAGCCGAGCAGGAGCGGAGGCGTGTCGGCTTACAGCCCTGCCATGAGCCAGCCGAGCAGGAACGGGATCGTCAGGATCGACAGCAGGGTTGAGATCACCACCACGCCTGCGACCTCCTCGGGCTGGTTGTTCCAGCGCTGCGCGAAAAGGTAATTGTAGACCGCGACCGGGTTCGCGCATTGCAGGATCAGCACGGCCCGCATGGGGCCGGTGAGGCCGAAGATCCACGCCACCAGGATGCCGACGGCGGCGCCGAGCCCGATGCGGATCACGGAAACGATCGTGGCGCGCCCGAACGACCCGACCTTGAGGAGGCTCAGCGACGAGCCGAGCATCAGAAGCATGAGAGGCACCGTCATGTTTCCGATCAGGTCGACCGTGGCCTTCGCCCAGCCCGGCAGCGACACACCGCTGTAGGCGAGAAGGATGCCCGCGGCCACGCCGTAGAGGATCGGGGCCCGAACGAGGCCGCGCCAGTTCGCCTTCCCGGCCGCGATCGCCTGTCCGATCGTGTAGTTGGCGACGAACGACATGGAAAAGAACCCGATCGCGTAGCCGAGCCCCTCCGGCCCGAAGGCGTAGAGCGCCAGCGGCAGGCCGAGATTGCCGGCGTTCGGAAATGCGATCGAGGGCAGGAAGGTGCGAAGGCGAAAGCGCAGCAACCACAGGATCAGCGCGCCAAAGGCCGTGAAGAGCAGGATCGCAGTCCCGGCCGCCGTCGCGATGCTGATGAACGCCTCGAACGACAGCCGGCTCGACAGGAAGGTGCTGATGATGAGGCAGGGCGTCGCCACATCGGAGATGAGCGACGTCACCTCCTTGGAATCGAGCCGGTAGCCCAGGCGGGTCCAGCCGAAGCCGATCAGCACGGTGGCGAGTACCGGCGCGACGACCGAGAGAACAACTTCAAACATCGGGGGTACCGCCGCCTCGCAAGCCAAGAGATGTCGATCGCGTATACATGGTCCGTGATCCGGCCGCACCGGCGCACGGTCGGATGCAGGCTGCGCGGTGCCGGCCCCATCGCGGGATCGCAGGCCCTGCACCGCGGCCGGGTCGAGTCAGCTTCCGCGCTCCCCCGCGACCGCCGGGACGCTGGTCCTTCGCATCGCCGCTCCAGGGTGTTTCGAGCGTGGGACGGCATCCTCGCCAGCCTCGTCCGCGCCCGATTCCGCGAAGCCCGCCGATTCCACCTCCTGCCGCTTGTTGCGCAGGTGCGTCCTCAGGATGTGGGCGAGCGCATTGCCGTCGCGGCGCAGGAGCGCGTTCAGGATTCCCTCGTGCTCCCGGACCGCGAGCGCCCAATGGGTGGGGGGCATCGGCGCGACGAAGCGGGCGCGCCGGATCCGCGCCGTGACGCTCTCGTACATGGAAGCCAGGACGCTGTTGCCGGAGGCCCGCACGATCGCTTCGTGGATGAGGCGGTTGCAGCGGTAGTATTGGGGCAGGTCGCCGTTGCGGTGGTGCTCCACCATGGCGCGGTGCAGCGCCTCCACGGCCTGCGCCTCCACCTCCGTGATGCGCTGGCAGGCGAGCTCGCCCGCGAGGGCTTCGAGCCCCTCGCAGACCTCGAAGAGATCCTGCACGTCCTTGCGGGTGAGCCTGGCGGCTCGGGCGCCGCGGTTCGGCAGGAGGACGACGAGACCTTCGGCGGCCAGGACCTTGAGGGCCTCCCGCAGCGGCGTGCGGGAAATCCCGAAGGCCTCGCACAGGTCGCGCTCCGGCACCCGGGCACCGGGCGGGATCTCCCCCTCGAGGAGCATGTGCCGTAGGCGGGCGACAACCTCCTCATGCATCATGGTTTTTCATGCTCCCTCTCGCCGCGGCCCCTCGGCCACTATGCCCCGCTCCGGACGAGGCCAGCGTAGCGTTTTGAATTCAAAATCGATTGTAGAAGCTCATAACAGCTCAAAAAATGCTTGAACGATGCGAATTTTGCATTCAAATTGCGCCCATCGCAAGACCCAACGGACATCAGGTTCGTGGATTGACGAGGACCATACCGGGTGGGGACAGGGCGTCGCCCGGGCGCGACGCCCCGAGGAGCACAGTGCATACCGCACCGGACGGCGCTCCCCGACATCTGATCCGACGATCCGCAGAAAGGCCGACAGCAGTGACCGACACAGCAGCGACGGGGGAGGACCTCCTTTTCGAGGTCCGTGATGGCATCGCCTTCATGACCTTCAATCGACCGCAGGCGCGCAACGCCTTCACCTTCGCGATGTACGAGCGGCTCGCGGAGCTGTGCGGCGTGGTCGACGCCGATCCCTCGATCCGGGCCATGGTGGTCTCGGGCGCCGGCGGCAAGGCTTTCGCGGCCGGCACCGACATCTCCCAGTTCCGGGCCTTCGACACGCCCGAGGACGCGCTGGGCTACGAATCGCGCATCGATCGGGTGCTCGGCGCCCTCGAGCAGTGCCGTGTCCCCACCATCGCCGCGATCTCCGGCGCCTGCACGGGCGGGGGCGCAGGCATCGCGGGCTGCTGCGATCTCAGGATCGCGGCGAGCAATTCGAAGTTCGGCCTGCCGATCGCGCGCACCCTCGGCAATTGCCTGTCGATGTCGAACTTTGCCCGCTTCGCCGACCTCATCGGCTCGGCACGGCTCAAGGAGATCATCTTCACGGCACGCCTGATCGAGGCCCCGGAGGCCCTGTCGATCGGCCTCGTCAACGAGGTCGCGGAGGATCTCGACGCGGTGCTCGCCCGGGCCGAGGCGCTGGCGCGGACCATCGCGGGCCATGCGCCGCTCACCCTGCAGGCCACCAAGCAGGCCCTGCGGCGCCTGCGCCCGGCGATCCCGCGCGGCGAAGGCGATGACCTGATCCTCATGTGCTACATGAGCCAGGACTTCCGCGAAGGCATGGACGCGTTCCTGAACAAGCGCGCGCCGCAATTCACCGGAACCTGACCGGGGTCTTCCGTACCCGCGACCCACATGCGCGGCCCTCCCGGCAGCCCCGACGGTTCGAGCCGTCGAGGCGACGCCGCAGGCCATGCCGACGAGACCCGAATCGGCGCGAACGCGATGAGCGTGCCGGGTTTTTCAAGACCACCGAAGAGGACGAGATGGGCCCCCTGAAAGGCTTGAAGGTTCTGGATCTCACCCACGTGATGGCAGGACCGACCTGTACCCTGATGCTCGCCGACATGGGCGCCGAGGTCATCAAGGTCGAGAAGCAGCCCGATGGCGACGACACCCGGCGCTCCATTCCGCCGAGCGTCGGCGATCAGGCCGCCTCCTTCCTGATGATGAACCGCAACAAGCGCGGCATCGTGCTCGACCTCAAGACCCCGGGCGGCGCCGCGATCCTGCGCCGTCTCGCTCTTGGCGCCGACGTGCTGGTCGAGAATTTCGGCCCGGGCGTCATGGAGCGCCTCGGCTTCGGCTACGACGATCTCAAGGCCGAGAACCCGGGCCTCATCTATTGCTCGCTCTCGGGCTTCGGACGCACCGGGCCCTACAGCCACCGCCGCGGCTTCGACCTCGTCGCGCAGGCGATGAGCGGGATCATGAGCTTCACGGGCGAGGCCGGCGGCCCGCCGGCCAAATGCGGCCCGCCGCTCTCCGACATCACCGCCGGTCTCCTGGCCGCCATGGGGATCCTCGCGGCCTATGCGCACAGGCTCCAGACCGGCGAGGGCCAGTGGGTCGAGACTTCGCTCTTCGAGGCCGCGCTGGTGCAGACCTACTGGCAGTCGGCGATCGCGCTCGCCACCGGCGAGGCGCCGCGCGCCATGGGCTCCGCCCACCCCCTCAACGCGCCCTACCAGGCCTTCGAGGCTCAGGACGGCTGGATCGTGATCGGCGGCGCCAACCAGCGCAACTGGCTGCGCACGCTGGAGGCGATCGGCGCGCCCGAGCTCGCCGAGGATCCGCGCTTCCGCGACAACCCCGGCCGCATGGCCCACCTGGCCGAGCTCGAGGAGGAGTTCGCCCGGCGCCTGCGCACGAAGCCGGCCCAGCACTGGCTCGATCTCCTGGAGGAGAAGGGCGTGCCGTCAGGGCCCGTCAACACCATGCTCCAGGCTCTCTCCGACCCGCAGACCCTCGCCCGCGAGATGGTCGTCGAGGTCGAGCACACGACGCTCGGGAAGGTGAAGACGCTCGGCCTGCCGGTGAAATTCTCGCAGACCCCTGGTAAGGTCCGCACCGGGGCTCCCCTCTACGGAGAGCACACCCGGGACATCCTGACCGAGTACGGCTTCAGCGCCGACGAGATCGACGCCTTCGCAAGCGAGGGTGCCGTCACCGCACTGTGAGGCCCGACGCCGACGCGTCCGCGGGGCTGGGCGAGAGCCCGCCGCAGCCGGATGCCAGGCCGCGAAGCCCCGTCGCTTCCCCATGGGCGCGGCGGGCACATCGCAGGGACGGAAACCGCCCCTGCGTCCGATACGAGCAGCCGCCCGCCAGAAGGCGGCCTCGCCAACGACAAAATCGAGGAAACCCCGAGGAGAGACCCCCATGTCACGCAATCTGAAAGCCGCTTCGGTCCTGGCCGCCGGCCTCGCCGCACTCGCATCCACCGCGGCCGCGGCCGCCTGGCAGCCCACCAAGCCGATCGAGTTCATCGCCACCGCCGGGCCCGGCGGCGGCACGGACGTGATGACACGGACCATCCAGAGCATCATCACCAAGCACAAGCTCCTGGATCAGCCCATCGTGGTCGCCAACAAGGCCGGCGGCAGCGGCGCAGAAGGCTACGTCTATGCCAAGACCCAGGCCGCAGACCCCCACAAGGTCGTCTTCGGGACCTCGAACGCCTGGACGCAGCCCCTCGTCTCCAAGGTGGCCTGGAAGCACACGGACCTCACGCCGATCGCATCGATGGTGAACGACGAGTTCCTGCTCTGGGTGAAGAACGACGCGCCCTACAAGACCGCCAAGGACTACATCGAGGCGGCGAAGACGGGCGACTTCAAGATGGGCGGCGCCCAGTCCAAGGACACGGACGAAACGCTGACGCGGCTCATCGAGAAGGCCGGGAACGTCAAGATCACCTACATCCCCTTCAAGGGTGGCGGCGACGCGGCGGTGCAGCTCGCGGGCGGCCACATCAACTCGCACACCAACAACCCTTCCGAGAGCGTCGGCCAGTGGAAGGGCGGCACGCAGCGGCCGCTCTGCGTCTTCAACACCAAGCGGCTCCCGGCGGGGCCGAAGGTCACCGAGACGCAGAGCTGGTCCGACATCCCGACCTGCGTGGAAAGCGGGATCAACGTGCCCGTGTTCTCCCAGCCCCGGACGGTGTGGCTTCCCGGCGGCGTCACGCCCGAGCAGGCCGCCTTCTACGTCGACCTGATGAAGAAGGTTCAGGCGACGCCGGACTGGAAGGAATACATCGAGCGCACGTCCCAGAACGCCGCTTTCCTGGTCGGTGACGAGTTCCAGAAATTCATCGCCGAGGACCTCGAGCGCAACCGGCAGGTCGCGACCGAGCAGGGCTGGCTCGTTTCCAACTGAGAGAGGTCGAACCGATGGTCAGCCGCCGCTCCCTCGAAGTCCTGACCGGTGCCCTCGGCCTGGCCTTCGGACTCGCCGTCATCGTGCAGAGCCTCGATGTAGGGGCGGGCTGGTCGACCGGAGGCGTCGAAGCCGGCACCTTCCCGCTCATCACCGGGACGCTCGTGTGCCTGGGCAGCCTCGTCAACATCGGAGGCGCCATCAGGCGCCCCGATGCGCCGCTCGTGGGGCGGGAGGAACTGCGGCGCTCCGCCGGCCTCCTCCTCCCGGCGCTTGCCTTCGTGGGCGCCATACCGGTGGTTGGCCTCTACGTTGCGGCGGCCGGCTACCTCCTCGGCGTCCTGCACGTCCAGCATCGCTACAGCCTGCCGCGCTCGGCTCTGATTGCCGCTGGCACCGTGCTGGTGCTCTACGTCCTCTTCGAGCGCACGTTCCAGATCCTCATGCCGCGGGGCTGGCTCGGAAATGCCCTCGGATTCTAAGCAAAGCCCGACGATCCGTCTTGCGGGCGGATCGTCGGTCGGCATCACCGGAAGCAACTAGGATCGAGGAAGGCCTCTCCTGTGGAAAACCTCTCCGCCCTGCTCGACGGCTTCGGGACTGCGCTCTCGGGCTACCACGTTCTCCTGATGTTCATCGGCGTGCTGCTGGGCCTCGTCGTGGGCGTGCTCCCTGGCCTGGGCGCGCCGAACGGCGTGTCCCTGCTCCTGCCGCTGACCTTCGCGATGCAGCCGGTCTCGGCCATCATTCTCCTGTCGAGCATGTACTGGGGCGCCCTGTTCGGCGGCTCCGTGACCTCGATCCTGTTCAACATTCCCGGTGAGCCGTCTTCGGTCGCGACCACCTTCGACGGCTATCCCATGGCCCGGGACGGGCATGCCTCCCGGGCGCTCGCGACGGCCTTTGGCTCGGCGGCCTTCGGGGCTCTGACGGGCGTCGTGCTCATCACGTTCCTGGCCACCTGGGTCGCGGAGGTTGCGCTCAAGTTCGGTCCCGCGGAATATTTCGCGGTCTATTTCCTGGCTTTCTCCAGCTTCATCGGCATGGGCGGCAGCGCGCCCGCCAAGACGCTCGTCTCCCTCGCGGTCGGCTTCGCACTCGCCACGGTCGGGATCGATACGGTCTCGGGCAGCGTCCGCCTGACCATGGGGATCGACGAACTCGTCAAGGGCGTGAGCTTCATCGTCGCCGTCATGGGCCTGTTCGGCATCGGCGAACTCCTGCTCGCCGTCGAGGAGGAGACCGACGTGCGGGGCGTCAACTCGAAGATGCGATGGGGCGAGGTGTTCCGCACGATCCTGGGGCTGCCCCGCTATGGCTGGGTGCTCCTGCGCAGCGCCGCCGTCGGCTGCTGGATGGGGATCACCCCGGGCGGGCCGACCGCGGCCTCCTTCATGAGCTACGGCATCGCCAAGCGCCTCTCGCGCAACCCCGAGCGTTTTGGCCGGGGCGAGCCCGCCGGCATCGTGGCGCCCGAGACCGCCGACCACTCGGCCGGCACCTCGGCGCTCCTGCCGATGCTGGCGCTCGGCATCCCGGGCTCCGCCACCGCGGCGGTGATGATGGGCGGCCTGATGATCTGGGGCCTCAATCCCGGCCCGATGCTCTTCATCGAGCAGAAGGAATTCGTCTGGGGCCTGATCGCTTCGATGTACCTCAGCAACGTGGTCTCGCTCGTGATGGTGCTCCTCACGGTGCCCATGTTCGCGGCGCTGATGCGGATCCCGTTCTTCATCATCGCCCCACTCATCCTCATCATCGTGACGGTCGGCGCGTTCTCGGTTTCGGGGTCCTATCTCGACATTCTCCTCATGACGGGCTTCGGCGTGCTGGGTTACCTGTTCAAGCGTCTGGATTACCCGATCGCTCCTCTCGTGCTCGCCATGGTGGTGGGCGACAAGGCCGAGGACGCGTTCCGCCAGGCGATGCTGATGTCCAAGGGCTCGCTCAACATCTTCTTCAGCAACGGCCTCGTGACCTCCATCATCCTTCTCGGCACCGCCTTCCTCCTCGCGCCGCTGGCGGTCAGGTTCTGGCCGCGGCGGGCGGTGCCACAGGCGGCGCCCTGAGGCACCGCCAGATCCTTCATCGTTCGTCCAAACCTCGCTGGAGATCCCCGATGCCGTTGTACAGCCTTGACGATGTGAGGCCGGAGCTTCCGGCGGAGGGGCGGGTCTGGATTGCGCCGGATGCGCATGTGATCGGGCGGGTGCGGCTCGGGGCGGATGTGGGGATCTGGTTCGGCACGGTGGTGCGGGGCGACAACGAGCTGATCGAGATCGGCGCGGGCA